>RRZU010364018.1_pt1 | contig 10209 bp, 5 predicted proteins | sample 2165561 | NCBI WGS metagenome assembly RRZU01 (sample SAMN10456909, study PRJNA506462) | wastewater metagenome | isolation source: wastewater sludge | place: USA: Moscow, Idaho
TATATGGCTTTTATATTTAAGATATAAATCTCTATTAAATCCTATTAATTTTATATCACCATATTTATTCTTAATATTTTGGGCAATTAAAATACCTTCTGGATCAATGTCTCCACTATAAAAACATTGTATATCAGATAAATTAATTTTATTCAAAAATGAATATGCACATTGATTTAACTGCCCTCCTGTACATATTAAACTAATATTTAATGAAACCCTTTTAATAAAGTTTCTAATAGAAATATAGGCATTAGGATTTTCAACAATTAATACTTTTTTATTAATTGCTTCTACCCTTTCCAAATCCAATATATTTGATAAATTTACATTTATATCTTGTTCTTCAGATATCTTTAATAGTTTAGAAGTTTCACCATTTTTATAAATACCATTAAAACCAAATATTGTAATATATGTATTCAATGGATTATTTATTAGTCCAACATTTGATAAAAGTTCTTTTTCTTCGTCTAAGTCTAAATCGTAAAAAATTTTATTCTCATATTTTAGGTATAATACCAATTGTTTATATTCCGATGTCCCATAATCTAATATATGAGGATTACCTAAAACTCTTCCTCCATAATTCCCTAAAGTTTCAATTCTATTTTCGTTCAAATTTTCTATTAGTACTATAATCTTTTCAAAATTATTTAAATCTATCAATTGAATATTTTCACTTATATATTCTTTTAATTTAATTTTTGTTATTTGAGAAAGAATTTTTTCCAATTTTAAATTTCTATTATTTAACTTTTTTCTCTTTTCATCTTTTTTATAAACTAATGGTTTTTTTACAATTTTTTCTACTAAGTTTTTTAAAGAATTTTTATCAAAATTTAAGGATTCTTCCAATTTTTTTATAGGTATTTTGATTTTATCGTCATTGACAATAAATCCTAAAGAAGAAATTTTTTCAATCTCTTCTTTACTAAGATTTTCTAAAATTATTGTTCCTCTCATTTCTCCATAGGAAAAATATTTTTTCTCTAATTCTAAAATTAATCTTTTTAAAACTGGATTTTCAAAAAAAATAACTATTTTTTCATCTAAAATAATAATCTTTGTCCTCCTTCATCATCATTTCTTAAATCTTTTTTCCTTTCAATTCCATCCCATAAATATCTAATTAAGCTTATAAAACCTTCTGACCCTTTTAAATTTTTCTTAGCGCTCATATTTTCTATATATACAATTGCTAATTTTTTTACTGTGTCATATGTTCCACTCAATTTTTGTGAAGCTAATAAATAATTCAAATTTAAATCCTCTAATATTTCGAATAATTTTGCAATATTTTCATCATCTACAACTGAAAAAGCTTCATCCATAGAGATTATCATTAATGACCATGATGCTCCATTACTAAATCTAGCATATAATGCAGAAAATAAAGGAATATACATTGCCATTGCCTTTTCTCCTCCGCTAAAAGAGTTTAATTTTCTTTTTGTTAAAACTGTACTTTTCCCAGTTGCTGTCTCAACAACTGACATGTTAAATTCATGCCAATTTCTATAATCCAGTACTTCTTTGAGAATTTCATAACTGCTTTTAGGAGTATTTTCATTTTGAGCATTATTTTTAAGTTCTTTAGTTTTTTTATAAAAATATTCTTTGATTAATGATTCAGACTCTTTTCCTCTTTCACTTGGATTATTCACATTTAAAATACTTTGATAAAGCCTTTCCCCTGTCATTCCAAATCCAACATTTTTAGGAGTCCATTTTAAAGAATATCTTTTCCCACTATTAGTTTTTGCTCTTGCCATAATTTTATCTATTCTATTAACCCACTCTTTACTTTCTTTAATTCTATCTGCAATTTCCTTATTAATGTAGCCAAATAACATTTCTCTAAAGAATTTTTGTTCTTCCTCATTTAAATATTCACTTCTTCTACCTATTTGTTCTTCTAGCAAATCAAGCATATATTTAAACTCTGTATTTCTACCTTTTGTTACAGCTTTTAAAACAAATCTTTCTCTACTATAATTTTTTAAATCATATTTCTCTTTTGTTTCAATAAAACTATACTCTTCAAGTTTAAGTCCAAAGGGTTTTAATAGTAATTCATTTGAAGAAATTAAGCTTGTAATTTCACCATAATCTTTACCTGTAGTTAATACCTCATAATTTTTATAATTTTCATATAAATTTATTTTCAATTCATCAGTATAGTACAAACTATTATCTAAATTATAATCTGTTTGATTCAATTCTTCGTTTATTAAACTATTGGAAATTTTATAGTCTTCTTCTACCTTTTCAGATATTTTATACTCTTCCTCTAAGTTTTTCTTTAAAGATTCAACTCTATTTTTTTGAATTCCAAAGTCTTCGCTAATTTTTTGCAATTTTTGAGGAATTATTATCTCTTTTTGCTCTTCTAAAATTTCAAGTCTTTTTAATTTTTGACTATATCCTTTTTCTTCTATTTCTTTATCAAGATTATATATTATCTGATTTATATCTTCTTTCTTTTTTAAATACAATCTTCTTTCTCTTTTTTGTTCTTCAAGTTTTCCTTCATTTTCTTGTTCCATTTCTTCAGCATTTTTAAAAGTTGAATGTATTTTTAATATTATATTGTATTTATCTTTAATTTTAATAAAAATGTCTTCAAATTCCTTTAAAAATTCTTTTATTTGATTAAAATCATTTATATTTAACCCTAATTTCTTACTTTCATTTTCCAAAATTTTATTGCTTTGTATAGCCTTCTCTTCATAAATTTTTATCTTGTGTTCCCACTCTTCAACTCTTTTTTTAACAAAAATAATTTCAGATATAGTTTCTTTATGAATTTTGTATATTTCATAAAATAGTTCTTTGAAAATACTTAAAATTTGTTTTTCTTCAAATTCTAGTATTTTAAACTTTTCATTTATTTCCTCAATGTTTTCTTTTATTATATAAACTCTTTCTTCTAAATTACTTATTTCTTTATTCAATCTATTTATATTATCTTCTCTTAATTTCTTTCTTGCCTCAATTCCTATATATTTCCCTTCCCATTTATCAACTTTCCCTTGAATAATTAAATTTTTATATTCTCCATTTTCTGTAACATATATATTTTCATTTTTATCTATAGAAATTGAACTAAGTATCTCTATAATTTTTTCCTTATTTTCAAAAGTTTCTTCTACTTCTAAAAATTTAGTTAAATTGTTAGAAGTTTTTTCACTTTTTACTAAAATTCTATCAAAAATAGTATTATCTTCTGTTAATAAGGCATCTAAAATCCCCATTTCCCACAAGGCCTTTTCTATTTTTCCCTGTACTTCTTTTTCAACCTCATCTTTAAATTTTACAACTTCATAAAAGGATTTGATTTCTATTAATTTGTTTCTTTCATTTTTTTTATGTGAAAGCATTTCAATTTTTATATCTACTTGATTTTCTAATTCTTTCTTCTTATTCTTAATATCTTCAATATCATCTAAAAGATTTCTCTCTATTCTTTTATATTCATTCAAATTTTTAAATATACCTTGTTTAATATTTTCTATATTTTTCCTTAATTTATCATAAAATTCATTTTCTTCAAAATCTTCTAAAATTTCTAAAATCTCTTGAATTTCTCCATAATTTAAATTTAAAATTTGTTCTTTTCTTTCTGCTATCTTTCGAGAAAATTCTCCTAATTTTTCAATGTTTTCTTTTTCTATTTCTTTTAATTTTTCTTCCAAATTGAATAAATTTTTATTTTCTTTATCTTTATTTATAAAAGCTTCTTTTAATTTTTCATTATTAAATTTGTTTTCATCTATGAGTTTTGTTAATTTTTCAAGATTTTTTTTATGACTTTCAAAATTATAATTAGCACTTATAAATGCATTTTCTTTTTTCATTTCTAAAATATCTAAATAATTTAACCCTGATTTAAAAGAAATTCTGTCTTCAAGAACTTTAATTTTCTCTTCTAATTCTAAATATTCTTTTTCATAATCATCGTATTCTTTTTTATTTTTATTTTTTAACTCTGAATATTTTCTAACAAATTCTTCACTTTTAACAATTGCCTTTTCCAATTTTTCTATACTAGAGTCTATTTCTCTTAATTCGCTCTTTTTAGCCTCTTTTTTATCAAGTAAACTACTGCTTTCATCTCTTATTTCTGCTATTTCTCTAATTATATTTTCTTTCTCAATACCTAATTTTTCTCTTTTTTCTGAAAGTTTATCAATTACTTCTTCCAATTTTTCTATATTTTTTTTATTTTTATCAATTTGATTTAAATTTGTTTTATATAGTTCATATTTTTTCTTAAAATCTCCCAATCCTCTAGCCAAAACTATATTTTTATAGTTATTATAATGAATATCTATTTTCTTCAAAATTTTAAATTGTTCTTGTTCTTGCTTCAATTCTTCTGATATTTCCTCAATTTTCTCAAAAGTATCACTTATACTTTTTAAATCCTTTTCAGATATAATTTTTAAAGATTTATTAAGTATTTCATATATATATTTTGGATCAAAACCTGTGTTATCTCTTAAATTTGGTTGTCTAAGCTCTACAATCAAATCTATTGTTTCTTCAAATTCATCAATATTTTTAAACCCAAAAATATTATTATTTACTGCTTGTTTATATTCGGAAGCTTCTTCATAAAATTCAAAATCAACATTTTGATTTTCTAATTTTTTCTTTAACTCACTCTTGTCAAAGGGCTCTATATATTCACTATTATAGCTGTATAACTCAATTTCTTTTCCTATTCTTTTATTTTTAATTATTGAAAACCATTTTTTAGGTGTTATTTGCCCTTGCTTCAATTTCATTCCTATTACAAGTGAAATATATTCTTTGTTTCCATTATCATTCTCTTTAACAAGTTCTGCATATATATAAGATATTGTTTCTTTTTTATCTCCATATAATAAATAATATTCTATTTGACGTGAATTATCTCCTTCTGTAGAAAGCCTTCTACTAGATGTATTCCCATCGAATATAAGAGGTATAAAACTTTGTAAGGTCACACTTTTTCCACTACCATTTTCTCCTGTTAGTAATAAATTTCCCCCATAAGTTTTAATTTCTTCTTTATCAAACAGCCAAAAATTTACAAAACCATATTTATTAATTTCCCATCTATTCATCAATATCTCCTCTTAAAAGTTCAACTTCATAATGTTTTATAAAATCACCTATTTTAATAGTTTCTTTATCTTTTTTAAGCAATTTCATTTTTTCACCATAATTTAAAATTTCTTTTAAAAAATCATTATTATTTTTATTCAAATTTCCTTTTGTAAACAAAGATGTATATTCAAATTTAAATTTTTCAAATTCTTTACTTATATGCTCTAAAGTATACTCGTTTAAATCTAAATTCCCTAAAAATATAACCATTATTTTTTCCATGTTATTATTACTAGGGAAACCTTTAGAAATATTACTGCTTTCTTCTTCTTTAATTAAATAAGAAAACTCCTTAAAAACAATTAATTTCATATCCAATAAATTTTCAAAATATGCTTTTAATGTTTCTCTGTTTTCAATTAAATATTCATAATGTAAATCTCCTTTTGTTACTATTAAATTCTCTAAAAGTTGCCTCTTTATAATTTGATCTTTTGTCAATTTTTGAAAATTAAAATCTAAAATTTTTTCCAAAGAATCTAACTCTCCAATGTTAAATGGTAAAGTATTCATGAAATATTTTGAAAAACCTGTATTTTCATAAAGTATTTCACTCTCAATTTCATTTACAAAGTCACTTTCTGAACCATCTAATTTTTTTAATAATTTTTTCTCTTCGCAATATTTTAGCACTCTTATTAAAGATAAATTAATATTTCTTTCTCTCCAATCTTTTTCTACAGGATAGTTACTAACTATATATTCTAAAAGTTCCGAAATTAGTATTGTTTCATCATTATATTTATCCTCTAAGAAATCAAGTGTAAGAGAAAGTATTGCATATTCTTCATAACTATAAAAATCTTCAATTCCCTTTGTTTTATCCCCTATAACACTATATTTTTGTAATTTTGCCATATTACTCGTAATAATTAATTCATATGATAAATTCTCTTTAAAATAATTATTTATTTCTTCTTTATATTCTTTAAGTTTATACCAATTTTTAGAAGTCTCTCTTAATAAATAATCATCTCTTAATAATTCTATTAAAACACTTTTTATCTTTTCTATATCTTTCATATGTTTTCTTCACCTAAAATCTCTATAATAAATGCTGGTAAGTTAAGTTTTCCATCATAAGACTCTAAAATACATCTATCTTCTCCATTATCTGGTCTAAAAATTTTATACCTAAAAGAGTTATATTTAGCTTCTCCATACTCATAGTACAATTTATCATTTAAAACAGATATTTTTTCATCATTTCTAACTTTAGCCAATCCTCTTCTAATTAAATTAATTACTAAATCTTTTGTTTTTATATTTATAACAGGTAACTTTTCCACGAAAATATACTTTATCCCTTCATTTTCAACAATATATTTATTTAGCATTTCTCTTTCATCTTTTCTTTCTCTCTCTAATTCATATAGAGTACTTTCTTTTATAGAAGTTTTATTTTTAATTCTGTAAGTTCCAGCCTCTCTTCTTTTTATTTTTTTATTAAGAATTTCAAACCTTATTTTATAAGCTTCTTCTACACTTATTAATTCTTCAGCTTCATTAATATAGTTTCCTTTAATGTGGTTCCATTTAAAATCTCCAAAAACTACGGAAGAAATTATATTGCTTTCTTCTCTATCTTTCTTTTCCAAGATTAATTTTGCAATATGCTTATAACTTTCTTTTCTTGAATAACTAATTTTTTCTCTATCTATAAAAATTTTAGCTAATCTTGTTATTTTATTTATGATGTTTAAAGTACTTTTCCTCAGATTTTCAGCTTCACTTTCATTTATATTATCTGTTAAAAACCACCTTCTCATTGCTTCATATAAATTTTTCACTTTATTCTTTTCAACATTATAATCACTTTCTCCGACTAATTGACTTTTTTCATATTCTTCTCTTGCAACTTTTAATAAAATAGAATCTATCTTTTCATTTTTTTCTAATTCTAAAAGTACTTTCCCCACGTGGCTACTTTCATTTATTAAGGTATTAATAAAATCTTCTAAATACTCTTTTAATCTCCCTTTTTTTCTTAAAAAATCTTCGGACTCTATTAATTTTTCATATTCAAAATTATTAAGTTCCATTATATAACCTTGATAGTTTTCTCTTAGTATTTTAAATGCATACATAATACTAATCCATCTAGAGTAAATTATTTTATCTTCTAAATTTCTATATTCTTTATTTATCCTATCCAACTCTTCTCTAAGTCTAATTAACAAATTAGGATCAAGGTTACTATTTAAAGTATTAATTTTATTAAAATTATTTACAATTAAATTTTCAATAAGTCTGGCTCTTTCACTAAGTTGATATCTATATCTTTTCTTTTTAAGTTCATCTAAAGATTTTATTTGACCATAGTCATTTTTATATTTTATAACGTTTCCTTTTTTAAATAAAAATTCCAAATCTTTATTACAATCTTCTTCTGTATATTCTTTAAAAAAATCTTTTTTCCTTAATTCACTTAAAATTTCATGAGAAAACAGATACTCTTTTTTTTGAAGTTCAAAATACATAAATCTTATAAGCTCCCTATAATATCTACCTCTTCCTCCTATATTTAAGTAGTCAAACTCACTAAATCCATCTTCTACCCCATATATATTTTCCATAAAAAACCTTCCTAATACTTTTTTATTAATCTTTTTAACTTTAAAAACTAAGTAACTTACTATATTTATTATCTAAATATCTATATTCCTATATAATTATAAAAAAACTAACTGTTTTATCCAGTTAGTTTTCTTTATTTATTTCATTTAATGCTTTAAATATTTTTTCCAGTTTAAAATATTCTTCATTATCAATTCCATCATTATTCAAAACAAAAGAATCTATTTCACTTATTTTAATTTTAATTTTTCTAAGAATATTTTGCACATCTTCTAAAGGTTTTGTAATTTTTACAATTTGGGCTTCTTCAATTAATAAGGATTTTTTTTCGAGAGCTCTCGAAATATTTTTTCTCTCTTCTTTAATTTGTTTTCCTGTAACTATTTCTCCTGAAATAACTTTTTCTTTTAACTCATCAGGAGTTTTTTTATTTAAAACCTCTTTTATTGCAACATCACTTAATGAAACTATTTTCTCTCTATTATTCGGATACTCTATTGAAAGCTCAAACCTTCCAATAAATATACTTACTTGATCTTTATTAAGTCCTAATGACTCATACCAATCCATAAAAGATTTATCATGGGATTTTATAAAAATTTCTCTTGCTTTTAGTAGGTTTTTCCCTATTTCTAAAGAAATTTGACCTATCTTTTTTCCTTCATGTAAAAGAGCCTTTTCATAATTTTTTAAATTATTTATATCATCTTCATCTAAATCTGTAATTGCTTTATAATCAAAATGTAATTCTTCTTCTATTGACTGAGAAATATAACTTTCCATTGCAGAAACTGTTGTTTCCTCTGTATCACTCCTTCTTAAACTTCTAAGTTTATTCTCTCTAGCCATTCAAAATCTCCCTTGCTACTTCCATATAATCTTTAGCTCCATTTGATTTTTTATCTATTTCAAATATAGTCCTTTTATCAATTCCCAATTCTCCTAATTTTGCATTAACTCTTATAGGCTTATAAATTTTATAATCAGTATAATTTTCTATTAACATTTCATAAGCATCTTTTGATATACCTGCTCTTGTATTTAAAAGCGTCGGTAATATTCCTTTTACTTTCAATTTTTGATTTAATTTTTTTGTTGGAACTTTTAATGCTTGAAATAAAACATTAAGTCCTTCTAAGCTTAAAAGCTCACATTGACAAGGTATAATTAAACTGTCTGACACTGTTAAAGCGTTTAACGTAAAAATTCCCATACTAGGTGGACAATCTATTAAGCAAAAATCATAGTTTTCATGAATTGAAGACCTTTCAATTTGATTTTTCAAAATAGATTCCTTGTTATATGTATTATTAAGTTCCAGTTCTGATAAAGTTAATTCTAAAGTAGACCCTATATAATCAAATTGTTCTCCTTTTGTTATTGAGTCTTCTACATTTTTTAATTCTAATAAAACATCTTTTGTTGTAGCTTTCAATTTTTCATCTGTTATCATAAATGTCAAACTAGATTGAGGATCTATATCAATCACTAAAACTTTTTTTCCTAATTCCTTCAAAGCTGCTGCTAAACTGTGTGTTGAAGTTGTTTTTCCAACTCCACCTTTTAAATTATATATACTTATAATCTCCAATTTATAATCCTCCTTTAATTTGAATTTTCCCAATTTTACTCTCATTATCATACTCTATTTTTAAATATTCATCTTCAAACTCTCCAAAAGTTTTAAAAATTGGAGCTACATCTTCTAATAAAAATTCAATACCTTTATTTTTAGCGATTTTAGAAACTTCTAAAATAAATTTAGTAGGACTTATATATTCCCCTATTATTTCATTTTCTTTTACTCTAAATGATTCTTCCACTTTTTCTTCTTTAATTTCTATATCTACTTTTTCATTTAAAGGTTTTTTAAATTCAAAACTTTCAAAATCTAATTCATTATCATTTATATACTCAACAATTAAGGGCTTTTTAGATTTTTCAAAAATTATTCTCATTGTTCTATCATCTTTTGCTTCTGCTTCATCTAAAAATTCTTGATAAACTATTTTTTCTATTTCATCTTGAATTTTAATATCTAATTTTTCAAAATCTTCAAAAGAATGCTTAATAATAATTTCCGCTACTTCAACTTCTTCAATTTCTGTGTAATTTCCATTTTCTTTACTATTTTTTTTCTCGTTTTTAGCTTTTTTATTTGCAATATACTCATCTGCATAGTTTTCTTTTAATGCTTTACTTAAATATGCCTTAAATGAACTAGGATTTTTTAATACAACATATTCACATGTTCTTAAAACATATTCATAACCATATTGTTTTATAGAATCATTAAGAAATTTTTCCATCGTTTTCATATATTTAATCCTATCAGGTAAAATCTCCATTATCTTATCAAGATTAAGTTCTGCATCAATAAGTCTTTCTTCTGTAGACGTTATAAGCATTTCAATATTTTTAAACTCGATTCTCTCAGCATGAAAAGTCTCTCTTTTAGCTCTATTATGACTCTCA
>RRZU010753898.1_pt1 | contig 10209 bp, 8 predicted proteins | sample 2165561 | NCBI WGS metagenome assembly RRZU01 (sample SAMN10456909, study PRJNA506462) | wastewater metagenome | isolation source: wastewater sludge | place: USA: Moscow, Idaho
CTACCGCAAGGACGGTGCCAGCCGCCCATGGTACCCATAGAACACGCCAGCACCGCACGAAAGACTCACTAGCTCCAACCTTTGACACCTCCGGACCGAAGGCATTCAGCTAGGCTGGAAGAACTACCCAAGAATCATTAAAGGCGGATGGAGCGCCAACATGTCCGAGTCCAACACCATCGAGTTCGAGGATCCCCCGCTAAGCCCCCGTGTCTTGGCAGCGATGCGTGACGTTCCCCGCGCGGACTTTCTTCCGCAAGACGTCCGCCACCTCGCTGACCATGATGGACCCCTGCCGATCGGTGAAGGCCAAACAAACTCGCAACCCTACACGGTGGCGATCATGCTGACGCTGCTAGACGTGCAGCCCGGCATGCGCGTCCTTGATGTTGGCGCCGGTTCGGGGTGGACTACAGCGATTCTGGCCAACCTTGTTGGGACCGAAGGCCGCGTGATTGGTATGGAGCGCCGCACCGGCCTGATCGAGCCCGCCCGCCGCGCCCTCGCGCGGCACGCCACCGGCACCGCCCGCATCGAACGGGCAGTCCCCGGCGCTCTGGGCCTTCCCCATGAGGCCCCATTTGATCGTATTCTCGTGTCCGCGATGGCCTCCCACCTCCCCACGGAACTGGTCTCCCAGCTTGCCGAAGGAGGGATCATGGTGATCCCGGTGGCCACCACGATGAAGCGCGTGAGGCGCCGCAACGATACGTTTGACGTCACGAACCATGGGCAGTTTCTCTTCGTCCCACTCGTCGAGGACTAGACCAAGACTCACGGTGGGCGGATGGCGGACGGGACAAGTTCGCCGCCGTCGCCATTCCTTATCCCACCCAAAAACTGAGGGCCCCGGATCGCTCCGAGGCCCTCAGCTATTCAATTCGTGCACTCAGCAGCAGCCGGTGGAGACGTTGTCCTCATCGAACTTGGCGCGCTCACGCCAGAACTCGCGTTCGCACATTGGCTCATGATCCGGATGCTCGCGGCGATGGCGCGCCACGTAGTGTTCGTAGGCGGACTCCCCCGTAAAATCGCGCCACAGAGTGCGCCACTGCGAGAGTTTGCTGCGTACGTCCATTGTTTACCGTGACCCGGCGTCAGCATGTTCGACGGCAGCTGACTGCTTGCCCGGGATGAGATTGGGATCGCCCACAACCTCATACTCCTTGCCCAGCTTCTTCTCCAGCGGCGTGGCAAACAGGCTGCTCGGTGCGAAGAAGTTGGAATCCTGATGCGGCTCCTCGGAGGTGGTGGTGTCCTTGGTTTGCAGGGTCCGGATGATGCGGATCAGCGCGGCCACGATCACGAACGCAACGCAAACGAGGAAGATGATGGACATCGTTCCCTGAATGAACGTGTTGCGAATGATGTCGCTCTGGACAGAGATCTCCTCGGGATCGGTGAGCGTATCGCGCAGGGCGCGGGCATCGCGCCACTGCTGCCAATAGCCAACCTTGGGATCGATGGAGAAGATCTTCTGCCACGACGCCGTGAAGGTGACCGCCGTGTCGAACACGAACGGAATGGCCGGGATCCACACATACTTGGCGTGGCCCTTGCGCACAACCATGACGCAGCACAGAAGCAGCGCCACCGCTGCAATGAGCTGATTGGCGATGCCGAAGAGCGGGTACAAGGTCTGGATGCCGCCTCGCGGATCGGTCACACCCATGAGGAGCAGCGAACCCCACGCGGCCACAACCAGCGCCGTGGAGATCCAAGCACCGGGGCGCCAGGACGGATCGCGGAACTTCTTGCTGAAAGCCCCGAAAGCGTCCGAGACTTGGAAGCGCGCCACACGGGTCACGGCGTCAACTGCGGAGAGGATGAACAGCGCCTCAAACATAATCGCAAAGTGATACCAGAAGCCCATCATCGTGCGGCCGCCACCGATCTGGTGGAGGATGTGCGCGATGCCAACCGCTAGGGTTGGAGCGCCGCCGGTGCGGGAGGTGACGTGGGGTTCGCCCACATCGTTGGCGAGGGCCTCGAAGGCGTCGCCATCTGTGTACACCTTGTCGTTTCCGTCCTCGTCCCATGAGTCCCAGGCGGCCTGAATGGTATCGCCGTGGGCGTCCGTCACACCGAGGTTCTTAACGGCCTCCGCCGTGATGTCATTGCGGTTATCGGTGGTTTCGGTGATCGCCGTGCCGGCCAGCTTATCGATCGAGGCCTCGGAGGTGTTCATGCCGAAGTAGATGCCTTGAGTGAGGGCGGCGGCGGCAGCCAGCGCCATGATGGCCACGAAGGATTCCATCAGCATGCCGCCGTAGCCGATCATGCGGGCTTGGCTTTCCTTCTGAATCATCTTCGGTGTGGTGCCCGAGGAGACCGTGGCATGCATGCCCGATAGGGCGCCGCACGCGATGGTGATGAAGAGGAAAGGAAACAGTGTTCCGGCAAACACCGGGCCGTCAGTGTTGGTGGCGAACTCGGTAACGGCAGGCATTTCCACGATCGGGCGAACAACGATGATGCCCACGGCCAGAACTACGATGGTTCCCACCTTCATGAAGGTGGAGAGGTAATCGCGCGGGGTCAGAAGAACCCACACGGGTAGCACCGCGGCGAAGAAGCCATAAATGACCATGCACCACACGAGCGTGGTGGGAGTCAGGTGCAGGTACTGCTGGCCGAAGCTCGATTCAGCAACCCAGCGCCCACCAATGATGACGGCCATGAGGGCGGCAAATCCCACGAAGGAAACCTGCGTGATCTTGCCCGGCTGAACGAACCGGAGCCACAGCCCCATACAGATCGCAATCGGGATGGTGCAGCCCACGGAGAACACGCCCCACGGGGATTCGGCCAGCGCATTCACGCAAATCATCGCGAGAACCGCGAGCACGATCATGAGCATGACCAGCACGATGATGGTGGCAACGGTGCCGCCAATCTTGCCGATCTCATCCACGGCCATCTGGCCGAGAGAACGTCCGCCGCGGCGCATGGAGAAGAAGAGGACCAGCATGTCCTGAACGGCGCCAGCAACGCACACACCGAAAATGATCCACAGTGTTCCGGGCAGATAGCCCATCTGAGCGGCGAGCACCGGGCCCACAAGCGGGCCAGCTCCTGCGATAGCGGCGAAGTGATGACCGTAAAGAACTACGCGGTGAGTCGGATCGTAATCTTTGCCGTTGTTGATGCGTTCGGCAGGGGTTGCGTTCGAATCATCTGGTTGCATGATCGTGCGCTGAATGTAAAGCCCGTAGAAACGGTAGGCGATCGCATATGTACATACAGCCGTGATCACGAACCAGATCGTGTTCACTTCTTCGCCACGAATCAGGGCAAGGATTGTCCACCCTGTCACGCCGAGCGCGGTGATCAGCACCCACAGAAGAATCTTCTTCCATGTCATTTTAACGTGTGGCTTCACTCCAACGGGAACACCCGCTTTGTTGCGGATGATGAGTTTCTCTTCCTCAGGTGTGTAGGAAGGAATCTCAGTAGAGGCTTGCTGCTCCATCGAAACTCTCATTCTCGTAGAAGGTTGACTCGGGTCTTGTGGCCCGGTCAAAAGTCTAGGGATTCCTCATTGACAATCCCTAGGCACAAGTACCTGAAAAAACTCGGGGTACTTCTAGAGTGTATGCCTCATGCCAGAATAATTCACATCGATAATGCGCTATATCACGCCATTTACTCCAATTTTACTTACGTCATACTCGAAAGTAAAAAAGTGGTGCATGCCGCACGTCATGTCCATAGGCGCTTGGGAGACGAGTTGTCATTTGCCGAAAGTCCCATTGTCACTATTTTCGACGACGACGAACACCAGCAGCTAAATCTTGCGGTCGCTGCCCGCGAACATCCCAATGGCCATAACAACGCACGCCAGCACAATCGCCACGGTGATGACAATGTTCCAACCGAACGCATCGCCCAGCGCTCCGCCCAGCATCGGGCCCACGCTCGCGATCATGTACCCAACAGACTGGCTCATCCCGGAAAGCCGGGAGGATTCGCGCGAGGAGCGTGTGCGCGTGTTGATGAACGTTAGGCTCAGCGAAAACGTGGCGCCGGAGCCAGCTCCCATGATGATCGTCCAGATCACCGCGAGGCCGGGCGCACAAAGGAATCCCGCGAGGCCGACGATCCACAGGGTGCACGAGGCTATGACACCCGGGCGCTGATCGCGACGTTCGCCCTGAAGGGCCGTCAAGGCCAGCGTTGCCACCAACCCGGCGATCTGGAAGAAGGACATGTGCAGGCCTGCGGACTCTGCGCTGATCCCATGAGACTGCTCGATTTCGGGCAGCCACTGGACGAACATGTAGAAGAGCAGGCTTTGGGTGCCCATGAAGGCCGTGACGGCCCACGCCAACGGGATCGTCAGGATGTTGCGGTTGGCTGCGGCTAAACCAATACGATTCTGGACCAGATCGTCTATGTCTGCGTCATCGCTGGCGCCAACACCATCGCCAGCGCCAGCAGGTTCACCCGAATGCCCAGCGAAAGTCCCTCGGCGCTTCATGGAGTAACCCCATGCCCCGAGCCCAATGAGTGCCATGAACGCCCAACACCCCAGAGCAACCTGCCACGAAGTTGCCCCCGCCATTGGCACCACAACGGCAGCGGCAATGGCGGAACTCAAGGTAAGGGTTGCCGAATAGATGCCGGTCACGGTGGCTGATCGCGTGGGAAAGTCGCGCTTAATGACGGGAGGTAGGGTGGTGTTGAGGATTCCGATAGATAGGCCGATCCCGACGGTCCCGATCCACAGCCCAGCTCCGGGCGCGAAGGATCGCACAAGGATCACGCACGCCAGCGCACTCAGCCCCACTACCACGGTCACGTCCAGCCCAATGCGCCGGATGATCCCCGGCGTCATGAGTGCCCCAAGCCCCATGCACAGTACCGGCACGGACGCGAGATACCCCATGCCCGGCGTGCTCAGCCCCGTATCCGCCTGAATAAACGAGGTAACCGGCCCAACGGCGGTGAGTCCCGGGCGCAGGTTGAGCGCCACCAGAATTATCACGCCGATCATCACAGCCGAATACTGGCGTCCTAGTGTCACAGCTCTTCTTCTCCCATAGACTAGTCACCATGAGCGTAACAATCGGCGTTGATGTTGGCGGCACGAAGATCGCAGCGGGAGCAGTTTCTGATACGGGTGAGATCCTTGCCTACGTCCGCAAACCCACCCCTGCCGGGGATCCGGACTCCGTGGTGAGAGTGATCACCGAGTGCGTTGCAGAGCTCGAGAAGTCGTACACAGTTGACTCCATCGGAATTGGCGCAGCCGGCTTTGTGGACGCCGAGCGAAAGTCGGTTGTGTTCGCCCCCAATCTTGCGTGGCGAAATGAACCCCTCGCACTGCGGGTATCGGAGCGGACGGGACGATCCGTCGTCGTCGAAAATGACGCCAACGCGGCCGCGTGGGCCGAATTTAAGTTCGGGGCCGCGGCCGGTACCAACTCCGCCGTGATCGTGACGGTGGGAACCGGGATCGGCGGTGGCGTAATCATCAACAACGAACTGCTGCGCGGCGCCCACGGATTCGGTACGGAAATCGGGCATATCTGCCTAGTGCCGGACGGTAAACTCTGTGGCTGCGGGCTCAAGGGCTGCTGGGAGGCCTACTCCTCTGGCAACGCGCTCGTGCGGGCGGCACGCGAATTTGCCACCAAATCACCCGCCGTAGCCACACGCCTGCTGGAGCTGGGCGGCGGCATCCCCGAGGGAATCACCGGAGTGATGGTGACGAAGGCCGCCCAAGAGGGCGATGAGCTTGCCATCAAGTGCTTCAACCATATCGGGCACTACATGGGGATCGGCATGGCGGATCTTGCCGCGGTCTTGGACCCGGAGATGTTTGTGCTGGCCGGCGGCGTGTGCGAGGCCGGCGATCTCCTGCTCGATCCCACGCGACGCTCCTTTGAAAGCTCGCTCACCGCGCGCTCATTCCGCCCTGCCATCCCCGTTGGGGTGGCCACGCTGGGTAACGAAGCCGGAATTATCGGTGCGGCCGATCTCGCGCGGCGCTAGTTTTTTTGGGAGTGGCGCCGCCCCGCGGCGCCTCAAGATATAGAGGACTACCCTAGAATTATGCAAATTCCCCCGCAGCTGACCACGATGGCAGACGGCACGATCAAACAGTTGAATCCGTTTTCTGGAACCGAGGTGTGGACGGTTCCAGGCCGGGCCGATCGGCCGCTCAACCTCACGGTTCCCGAAGCGCGGCCGATCGAGAATCCCGAGAATGCGTGTTCATTCTGTGCCGAGCGGGTGTTGGAAACTCCTCCGGAGAAAGCGCGGATTGTTCGTGATGGCGATACTGGGAAAATCCGCCGCGATACTCGCGTGGATGATCTAGCCGAGCCATGGGAGTTTCGGCGGATTCCGAATCTCTTTGAGATCGTCTCCTACGATTACTGGGCGAAGAACTACGGATACCAGATGCCGATTGCAGCCCAGGAGCGCATGGAGCGCTACCTGTCCGATCCTGCCGGGCGCGCTCACGTTCTCTCCGTGATTGAGCGCAAGCACCGAGGCGAAAAACTTTCTGAGTGGGACCAGCACGAGAAGGCCAAGCCCTTCTTTGGCGGGTGCCACGATCTTGTGGTGGCGCGCCGGCACTTCGTGGAAGGGGCTGAGGACACCTCGCAGCTCGCCTCGTCCGGTACCCTCTCCCCGCTCGAACACCAGTGGTACATGCGGATGACCGTTGAAGCCATGCGCGATATCTACGAAACTAACCGCTACGCGAAGTACGTTCAAGTGTTCCAGAACTGGCTCAAGCCGGCCGGTGCATCCTTCGATCACCTGCACAAGCAACTCGTGGCGATCGATGAGCGTTCCGTCAACGCCCGGGTTGAAACCGCCAAGGTCCGCGAAAATCCGAACCTGTACAACGAGGTGGCTGTGGATTACGCCGGGTACCAGAACCTCGTCATTGCCGAGAACAAGAACGCCGTGGCCATTGCCGGCTTTGGGCATCGCTACCCCACCCTCGAAGTGTGGTCGCGATCAGCGAATTGTCAGCCGTGGGAGCATTCGAACGAGGAGCTGCGCGACGTGTCCGATCTGGTGCACGCCATGCACGCAGCCACCGGCCCGCACATCCCCACCAACGAGGAATGGTATTGCCAGCCCCGCGATCTGGATGTTCGCATGCCGTGGCGCATTCACATCAAGTGGCGAGTATCCACGCTGGCTGGCTTCGAGGGCGGCACCAAGATCTATGTGAACACCATCGATCCATGGAGCCTGCGCGATCGTGTTGTGCCGCAGCTTCTAGAGCTGCGCGCCGAAGGAAAGATCGCGCGCGATATCAACATCGCCACCGAGTGCTCGTGCCGGGTCAACTCGCTGCGGTATAACCGGGCGCTGATCTAGAACTCCGTATAGCGGGGGCGTAGTGCCATATACGCCCCGCGTCCGCCTATGCGGAGTTACACCTGTTAGACCCAGTTGCGCTTGGCCACCGGCGTGAACGCCATAGCGATCGAGGCGCAGAGTGTGCCCGCGAGGAACACGACCATCGCCGGCACTACGCCGATGACGCCTGCCAGGAACCCTGAGGCAACTGATCCGATCGGCATGACGCCCCACACGGCAAACCGAAACGTGGCGTTGAGCCGGCCGAGCAGTGGCTTCGGGCAGATCCTCTGGCGCAGGCTGAGTTGGACGATGTTGTACACGGTTTGGAAGAGGGACTGGAAGAAGCCAACACTCACGAGGACGACCCACCCGTTTGCACCGGCCATGGCCGCGAACGGCAGCCCAAACCCGACGAGGCTCCCCAACGTGCTGAAAATAGCAATCGTGTGGCCGTCACCCAGCCTGAGCACAACCCATCGGTTGATCCCCGCTCCGATCAACCCTCCAACGGCACCAAATGACAGGAGCGCGCCAAGAGTTTGGGCGTCCAGCCCCATCTCGCGCAGCGCTAGGACGGGCAGGAGGGTGAACACGCCCTGACCAAAGAGCGCGTTGCCGGCGATACAAAGGAAGAGTGGTCCGAGCAAAGGTTCATTCTTGACGTAGCTCAGGCCATCGCGAATTTGGTGCCACAGCACGGAATCCTTGGGCGGAGCAGGCTTGGGCTCCTTCCCGGGAATCGAGGCGATGGCGGCAGCAGAAAAGCCGAGCGTCCCAACGGTCAGCCCGAAGGTCACGGGCGCGCTGAAGATCCCGATAAGCCATCCGGCAAGTCCCGGCCCGCCCACGCGCGCCACTTGGAAGGAAGCCTCCAGCCGCCCGTTGGCTTGCCCGATCTGGCCGTTCTTCACGATGGACGGCACAAAGGACTGGTAGGCCACATCAAAGAACACGGTGCCAAAGCCGAAGATCGTCACCACCACCATCATGTGGTAGATCGTCAACGCGTCAAGTGCCCACGCGATCGGAATGGATGCGAGTGCCACCATGCGCACCAGATCGGCAACGATCATCGTGCGCCGCTTGCGCCAGCGATCCACCCATGCCCCGGCCGGTAGCCCAATCAGCAAGAAAGCAAGAGTTTGCAGCCCATTGAGGAGGCCAACCTGCCCTTCGGTGGCGCCAAGCACCACGATGGCAGTGGTGGATGCGGCCAGCATGGCAACTTGAAACCCAAATTGACTGGCCGTTTCCCCAGCCCAAAGGAAGTTGAAGGCGCGATTTCGGTTGAGCGACGCCGGTGGGGTTTGCACATTTCTGGCTGTGCCGCCGCCACCTCCTACGGCGGCGCTCCCGGTTCCGGGAGCACCTTCAGATTCCGGGGTCTCGCCGGGCGCAACGAACTGATCTCGGGTATTAGATGGCACCCGACTATTCTACCCGCGCGATCAGCCACCACCGCCCAACGCAGATACAATGAACCCATGCCACAGCTAGAAAAAACGGCACTTGTGTTTGAGGGCGGCGGAATGCGCGCGAGCGGGACATCACCGGTGGTGGTGTCACTCATCGAAAACAACATCGTGTTCCCGCACGTTTCCGGGATCTCGGCGGGGTCCTCGAACTCCATCAATTACATGGGCGGAGATATCCAACGCACGAAGGAGTGCTGGGTAGATTTCCTTGGCAGCCCGCAGATCGGCGGCCTCGGAACCTTTGTCAAGGGCGAGGGATACTTCAACGCGCAGTACATCTACGAGACGGCAACGGCCCCGGGCGAGCCGCTTGCCTACAACTACGATGCCTTCCAGCACCATCCGGCCAACATCCGCATTGGTGCCTACCGTGTGAGTGATGGCAAGGAGCAGTACTGGGACAAGGCCTCGATGCGCGGCCAAGGCGACCTCATGAAAAAGGTCCGTGCCTCCTCCACCATGCCGGGCCTCATGCTCCCGATCGAAGTTGACGGCGAACTCTATATGGACGGTGCGCTCGGCCCCTCCGGCGGCATTCCGCTGGATGCGGCAGCGGCCGATGGGTACGAAAACTTCGTCGTCGTCCTCACTCGCCCGCGCTCCTACCGCAAATCCGCGCCCAAGCACCCCGAGTTTTTCACCCGCTACTTTCGCGAGTATCCGCGCGTGGCAGACGGCCTCATCAACCGGTGGCACCACTATAACCGCACGCGCGACCGCCTGTTCGAACTGGAGCGCGAGGGCCGGGCGTGGCTGTACTTTCCGGAGAAGATGACGGTGTCCAACCACGAGAAGAACGTGGCGAAGTTGCAGGCCAACTACGATGCCGGCGAGGCCCAGATTGAGCGCATGTTCCCAGATCTTCTGCGGTTCTTGGAGCTCTAGACGGACGCCCCTACGACCTTCTCCGTGAGCGTGAATCCGGCGGATTCGAACACCTCACGGATATGATGCTGGGTGGGCAGCAGCTCCGTGTACACGCGCTTGGCGCCCTCGCTGCGAAGCCGCTCCCCCAGCGCGATGAGCGCCCCGCGTGAGTACGCGTGCCCGCGGTAGGGCCGGTAGATGTAGAGGCGCCACAGCTTCGCGTCATTTCCGTCGATTTCCGCCCAGACTCCGCCCACAACCTGCGTTTCGGTGCAGATCGCGAGAACCTCGTGTCCGGGGGTGGAGACGCCATCGTAGAGCGTACGGCGCATGTTGTGTTCGGCGTCCTTGCGGAGTTCGTCTGCGCTTTGTTCAGGGGCGACGACGGCGCGGTGCCTGCCCCACGATTCACATATGGCGCCAGCGAACTCGCCGAGTTCTCCTGCGCTCATAGACCTCAAGAAGACGTCCGTGCGCGCCACGGGCTCCTGCCCTTCCTCTTGCAGGCCGCCGAGAACCCGGACGTGGGCGGTCA
>RRZU011271648.1_pt1 | contig 10209 bp, 8 predicted proteins | sample 2165561 | NCBI WGS metagenome assembly RRZU01 (sample SAMN10456909, study PRJNA506462) | wastewater metagenome | isolation source: wastewater sludge | place: USA: Moscow, Idaho
AAGTCGCTGATTTCTTTGACTATTTTATTGTCAATCGTTATCATTTTTACGTTGTTAACAGCTTCGCGGGGAGCACCGCCCCCATCATTTACACCGTAGACATAATCGCCTACGAAGATATTTTCACACTTGAAATCGTCATCGAACTGATATTTGTCGATAGAAACAAATTCGTACTTCTTTTTCAGGTTTTTCAGTTTCTTCTGATTTTCTTTGCTTAATTGTCCGAAGGTAGCCATCGATACGATGGAAAGAATAATAAGTAGGGAAATTTTTTTCATGTAATTGTGAGTTTTCAATAGTTTGATTAAAAATTTTGAAAATAGTGTGGAGTTTCAATAAATAACCAGAAAGCATATTCCTTGAAGCGGCTAAACCAATAAGGAGTGTGCCCGACATACATCACCGAAACTCGATGCAAATATATAAAAAAGTTCTGTTGCTCTAAATGAGAATAAGCTTATCACAATTGGATATAATAAATATATTTAAAAGCATCTTAGTCCCAAGAAAAAATAGTACTTTTGTCCTCTAAACTAAAATTGAAGTTTTTAGAGCTAAATAGCTGAATAAAATGAAAATATTGATATTAAACGGTCCGAATCTGAATCTGTTGGGAAAGCGTGAGCCTGATGTTTATGGCAATACATCTTTCGATGCATATTTTTCTCAGCTACAACAAAGATTCGAAAACTGTGAATTGTCTTATTTTCAATCCAACCACGAAGGTGCAATTATAGACAAAATACATGAGGTTGGATTTTCATACGATGGTATAGTGCTCAATGCCGGTGCATATACGCATACGTCCATCGCCATTCATGATGCGATAAAAGCAGTGACGACACCTGTGATAGAGGTACATATCTCGAATATTCACACTCGCGAAGAGTTTCGCCACAAGTCAGTGATTGCGGCAGCCTGTAAAGGATCTATCGTTGGTCTAGGACTAACTTCATACGACTTGGGTATTTCATATTTTGCAAAAATGGGGAAATAACAAACTAGGAAAACTTGAAAATAACTATATACTTTTTTAATTAATTAGCATTTATGATCCAAAAGAAAACGAAAATTGTAGCTACAATTTCAGACTTGCGTTGCGACGTTGACTTTATCCGTTCATTGTATGATGAAGGAATAAATGTTGTGAGAATGAATTCCGCTCACATGACAGAGGAAGGTTTTGTTAAAGTGATGACAAACGTTCGCGCCGTATCAAACAGAATAGGTATAATGATGGACACTAAAGGTCCTGAAATACGTACTACCGCTACAGCATCCGGCGAGAAGATAGTAGTTAAAACCGGTGATAAATTAAAAGTAGTAGGTGATATAAACTTTTTATCAACAAAAGAGCAAGTTTCTGTTTCATACCCAACTATCGTTGGTGACGTTCCGGTAGGTGGAACTCTTCTTATCGATGATGGTGAAACAGGCTTGAAGGTTATAGACAAAACAGATGAATACCTTCTTTGCGAAGTAATGAATGATGGTACAATCGGTAGCCGCAAGAGTGTTAATATACCGGGCGTAAGCGTGAACCTTCCTTCTATTACTGCTAAAGACAGAAAGAGTATCGAAATAGCTATTAAGAATGGCGCAGACTTTATCGCTCACTCTTTTGTAAGACATAAACAAGATGTTTTGGACGTTCAAAAGATTCTTGATGAGTATAATAGCTCTATCAAAATCATAGCTAAAATAGAAAACCAGCAAGGTGTTGACAATATCGACGAGATATTTGAGACAGCTTATGGTGTGATGGTAGCTCGTGGAGATTTGGGTATCGAAGTTCCTCAGGAAAAAATACCGGGAATCCAACGCTTGCTTATCCGTAAATCGATAGAATACAAGAAACCTGTTATCGTAGCAACCCAGATGTTGCACACGATGATCGAAAACCCGCGCCCTACACGTGCTGAGGTTACCGACATCGCAAATGCGGTTTACTACGGTACCGATGCGGTGATGTTGAGCGGTGAAACTGCTTACGGAAAATATCCGGTTGATGCAGTGCGTGCTATGGCACAGATTGCAGCAGCTGCAGAACAATCTAAGCTGGATGAAAAAGCAATTCCTGTTCCTTTCAAGGATAAAGAATACGGACGTACTTCATTCCTTGCCAAACAAGCCGTTAAGTCTTGTAACCAATTGGGAGTGAAAGCTATCGTAACAGATAGTATGACAGGCCGTACGGCTCGCACACTGGCTGCTTTCCGCAGCAAATGTCCTGTATATGCATTCTGTAACAAAGAAGAAGTTGCTCGTTGGTTGTCTCTTAGTTATGGTGTAGATCCACACGTACAGAAAGATGCCGGCCTTACTAAGAACCATAAAGAATACTTCATGAGAGCTTTGAATCAGCTTAAGCTTGGAGGTGAGTTAAACGATGGGGATTATGTAACATACCTGAGCGGAACATTCTCTGACGGTAAAGGTGGTACATCTTTCCTTGAAATAGAAAAAGTAGGTACTATGATGGAACAGGGCGAAAAATATTTCGTACCGGTAGACTAATCGTAAATAAGAATCTTGAGTATATAATAAGATAATGGCTATATTTGCCATTATCTTATTTTTTTGTATGAAAACTCTTAGCTTAATAGCCATAACGGCTCTTGCAACACCTATTATTCCGTTAAATGCACAAGACCGAAATTTGCCGAATGTCATTTTCATTATGGCTGATGATCTCGGAATAGGTGACCTGGGATGTTATGGACAGCAAAAAATAAAGACTCCGGCTATCGACCAGCTTGCAGAGAATGGGATGCGTTTCACCCGACACTATGCAGGTTCTACAGTCTGTGCCCCATCCCGTTGTTGTCTTCTGACAGGGAAACATTCCGGCGATGCCTATATCAGGGGAAATCGTGATGCAAAAAGCGATGATGGCGAAACTTACGATTATCCGTTGTCCAAAATAGAGATTACAATAGCTGATATTTTTAAACAAAAGAATTACAGTACAGCCTGTATTGGCAAATGGGGGTTGGGCGGTCCCGGTTCGGAAGGGCAACCCGATAAACACGGGTTCGATTACTTTTTTGGCTATCTTGGACAATTGCACGCTCATCATTACTATCCTCCTTTTCTGTGGGAAAATAATACAAAGATCATGTTGGATAAAAAAGCATACAGCCACGATCTGATTATGCAAAAGGCTCTGGACTTTATCGATGAGAACAGCAACCATCCGTTTTTCATCTACCTTACACCCACTATTCCCCATGCGGAGCTGATTGTTCCGGAAGGTGAATTGGGTGAATATGAGAATAAGTTTTGCGAAAAACCTTATGTTGGCGGGCACTATTGTTCGCAGCCGAAGCCATTGGCTACATATGCCGCTATGGTCAGCCGTCTGGACAGGGATGTGCAAAAGATTATGAATCTGCTGGCTGAAAAGGGAATAGCAGATAACACAATCGTAATATTTACATCCGATAACGGAGCGCATGCTGAAGGAGGTCATGACCCTGATTTCTTTAAGAGTAGCGGACCTTTCAGGGGAATAAAAAGAGACCTATACGACGGAGGTATCCGTACACCATTTATCGTGCATTGGCCGGAAAAAATCAACGGAGGATCAGTATCGTATCATCTGTCTGCTTTCTGGGATTTTCTGCCCACTATGTGCGATTTGATTGGTGTATCGCAGCCGGAGGGAACAAGTGGCATATCATATCTGCCTGCTTTGACTGGGCAGGGGACGCAAAAGGAACATGAATACCTTTATTGGGAATTTCACGAAGGAGGAGGAAAAAGAGCTGTGTTGAAGGATAACTGGAAACTGATAGAGCTATTCGTAAACGATCCTCAAAAGAGGCGGCTGGAACTATACAATCTTGCGTCCGATCCGGGTGAAATAGTAAATGTATCCCGACAATATCCCGAGATAACAGATAAATTAAATATGTATCTTACAACAGCCAGAAGCCGGAATGAGATCTGGAATTTCAGAGAGGATAACTAAATATTCTATTTCTTATTGATCGGAAATTCTGAAGAATAGTTTTCTGTTTTGCACCTTAGTTTATAATATTACAAAACGCGGTATGATTGATACAACAAATGTAGGCCTGGTTCTTGAAGGCGGGGGAATGCGTGGCGTATTCACTTGCGGCGTTCTTGACTATTTTATGGATAAGGATATTACTTTTCCGTATGTGATCGGTGTCTCGGCAGGTGCATGCAACGGGCTGTCGTATATGTCGAAGCAACGGGGACGGGCTAAATACAGCAATATAGACCTGTTGGCAAAATATAAATATATCGGGCTGAAACATTATATAAAAAAACGGAATATCATGGATTTCGATTTGCTTTTCCATGAGTTCCCCGATAATATTATACCTTACGACTATCAGGCATATTTTGCTTCTCCTTTCCGTTTCGAAATGGTAACATCCGACTGCCTGACCGGAAAAGCTGTTTATTTTGAAGAAAAGACGGATAAAGAGAGACTGATTGATATTGTCAAAGCTTCGAGCAGTTTGCCCATTATATGCCCGATAACTTATGTGGACAATATCCCGATGTTGGATGGTGGCATTTGTGATTCTATACCCGTAGTGCGTGCTCAAAGTCAGGGTTATAAAAAAAATGTAGTGATTCTTACTCGCAATGTGGGTTATAGAAAAGAAAGTAAGGATTTTAAAGTACCGTCTTTTGTCTACAGGAAGCATCCGGCTATACGCGAGGCATTGGGTAATAGGAACAGCCTTTACAATAAGCAGTTGGAGTTACTTGAACAACTGGAGGATAGGGGGGATGTGTTTGTGATCCGTCCCGAAAAACCAATTCTGGTAGACAGAATAGAAAAGGATATTAACAAACTCACAGCCCTCTACGAAGAAGGCTATGAGTGCGGTAAACTTATCGAGGGGATGAAATTTTCTTTATAGAAGAGACTTATTTGCCGATATAGTCTTGCAATGCTTTTACATATTTATCGAATGCTTCCACTCCTGCCGGAGTTATCTTACATACAGTGCGAGGTCTTTTTCCATCAATGAATTTTCTAACTTCAATATATCCGGCTTCACTTAATTTCTCTATTTGTACACTCAGATTTCCGGCTGTTGCACCTGTTTTTTCGCGTATATAGACGAAATCGGCCTCCTCTACTGACAGCAGTAACGAAACTATTGCCAATCGAAGTTGCGAATGCAGTAATGGATCCAGATCTTTAAACATTTTCCTCTGCTTTTTTATTTGCAATATGCCCCGGTAAAGATAATCCGAGTATAGCACATACTCCTAAAATGATGAATTGTACGCTAAATTCATTTAATAAATAAGATACCACACAGGCAAGTGCTCCTCCCCAAAATATTAGAGCTCCGTATAAATAAGGTTTGAAACGGCAAACCACAGATGTGGCGTATTGGGCCGTTCCCATCATCGTAAGGATGATAGGTGTGATCAGGATACCCAAATAATTGAAATTTATGACATACATCATACTATAAATCGATATAAGAAAAATACCTACCGATATGGCAAATGCGTTCCATATAGTGGATACTATTTTATCCATGTGGGTTTTCACTAAAGAGTGTTTATAATGCTTGCGGGCTATAGCACCTGAAATGATCATCATGGGAATCATGGTCAACCATACCCAGAACGATTGGTTCGGATTCTCCAGGATATATATCAATATGAAATTGGCGAATGCTGTTGCTGCAACTACATATCCACAAAATATGCTGGAATAGGTGCTTCCTTTCTGAAAATTATTTCTGGCCTGACTGATCATCTCGTTAATCAGTTTCAGACTGTCTTGTTCCGAAAAATTCTTTTCCATTTGTTCAGGAATTATGTTGTTACATTCTTATTTACATTGCGCTGATATCATATTCAGGAAATATTCTCCCCAATATGGTTTTTCTACTGATTTGTGCTCTTTTGCATAAAGTTCTTTTGCTTTCTTCATTTCTGCACAGAAATCTTTTCCCGATCGTAGAGCTTCTGGCAGATTTTGCTCGAAAAATGCCGACAGGTATATTGCTCTCGGATTGTCAGGATTCTGTTCCAGAGCCTTGTTAAAGCTACTGTTTACGTTGTTGAAATATTTTTGTCCGTTCGTTGCCGGATTCAGCATTATCAAAGCCATATAATAATATCCTAACAAGGTATTTACTTCCGATTTGTCAGCTTTAGCATAAGCGTTAAGCTTGTCTAAATTTGCTTTGGCATTCTCTAATACCTTTTCACTTTTCTGCCCCATATATACCGATTGTATATCTACATATGCTAGGTAGTAGGGCGGGAGCCATTCATCTGCATACATCAGGGATATTCGCTCCAACTGGTTTCGTGCCGATAGCAGGTCTTTGACACTGCTGGCCGAATCAATCTTAACGAGAGTTTTTTCCATGGCTTGCTCGTATACAGGGTTCGACTGAGCCGACAGCCCCATAGTGAATGCAAGCAATACAATACAAAGATATAATTTAAACGTTTTCATAATAAAATATTTTTAGAGTTAATGATTTATTAAAAACTAGATACATCATAAGCAGCTTTTCCGCTGAGGGAAATAAAGAAACCGATGAAGAAGAATTGTTTCTGGTACATTTTCACAGGTTTACCTTCATACATCCCTTGTGCCGTTGGTACAGGATTATAATTATAACCGTAGATATTGTCGCGACCGAGTATATTTGAAGCACTTGCGTATATAATCAGTTTTTTATGAGCTAGTATTGTCCAGCTGAAATCGAGGGTATTGTATATCGGAGTTTTTGAATTCATCACCCCTTCTTTATTCGGGTCGTGATAAGGACGTCCGCTTGCAAACCTATTTGTTAGTCCGAATATGCTTTTTAGCTTTAGGTTCGTATATTTAAGTATAATAGAAGCGTTGTGCTTTGTCAGATACGGCGGCATTACTTTACCCGAATAGTCCAGATATTTTCGTTTCGAATCGTTGAACGAATATCCCAGCATATACTCGAACATCTGATTCTTGCCTTTTACTATCCCGTCTTTGTACAGCAGGTCGATACCTTTGCTGTAACCATCGCCTCCCGATTGGTAGAGACCATTCTCTAAAGTGGTCAGCTTGTCGTATTTCTTGTAATATGCCTCAGCTCTGAATACTCTGAACTCTGTGATTGCGTTCTGCGCACTTAGTACATACTGTGTGGTGTTTTCCTGTGCCAGATTTTTATTATATATCAGATAATCGTTGTTTGTTGTTTGCTGGTATTTGCCGACAGCACCGGACAGCGTGATGTCCTTTATGTTGTAATTCAAGGCTATGCGTGGAAGAATAGCCCATGATTTGTCCAGTGTAGCATATTCCAGTCGTGATGATATATTCAGTAGCAGATTATAGGTAAGGTTGAAATCGTTGGTTACATATAAACCGCTAATCGAGTGATTGACTTTCCGGTTGATATCATTGTCCAATTTATAGGTCATTTCATAGCTCTTTATCAGACTTTCCACCCCTGCACCCAGCTTATAGAGTGATGAATATCTTTTGCTCACTTTTGTTTTCAGATGTAATTCCGTTTCATTCGATTTAAAAGCATCGTTAAGTATTCTTGCATTCTTTATATCCTGTCTGTTCCAAGAGAAAGCCGCTCCGGCGAAATAATTGATGCCGGACTTGAATTTTTTGTTGAAAGTAGAATTCAGATAGAGATTATCCTCGTTAAAATCGAACTTACGTTGGATGTCATAAAAAAGGGCTGTTTCATTCTTTTTAAACGTTGTTTTGTTGTACGAGAAGAATGTCTTCAGATAAGTCTTATCTCCAAGCTCCAGCCGTATTTGATTCGAAGCCTGTAACCCTTGATAATATTTATCCCATTCTGGTTTTTCGGATGGAAACAAAAGTTTATTGTAAGGAGCCATATTTGTATAATGTACGTCGAAAGAAGCAGATCCCTTATTCCAAGCTTTAGTTCCACCTGTTCCCAAGCCGGTACTCATCACACTTATCCCCGTTTTGGTTATCGGGCTTTCATCTTTTGTATACAGAGGGAGGACACTCGACAAGCTTTGCGAATATTCTGACGAATAACCTCCCATCGAAAAGTTTATAGTTTCGAATATAAATGGGGAAAATACGCTTCTCGACGCTGTGTTGGCTGGCATGGAGGTATAGGCTTTCATCACGTGCATTTCGTCGATATAAGTTTGTGATTCGTGGCTGCTGCCCCCTCTTACTTGCAGTTTTCCGTCCGTTCCTCCGATTTGCATACCCGGGAGCAAAGCGATAGATTTATATAAGTCTCCTTCCGATCCGGCAGTTGTAACCAGTTCTACAGCGTTTGTTTTTTCCATGTTCGTTCCTTTAAGCTGATAATTGCCGGCGCTGACTACTACCTCTTTCAGATTGGTAAGGTCTTCTTTCAGCACAATCGTCAGATTATTCAGCTTCGATATATCTTCAGTTATCGAGTAAAGCTTATATCCCACGAACGAAGCTTTCAGGGTTACTGAGCCTTCCGCATTTGTCTCAAGATCAAAAGATCCGTCCTCTTCCGAACTTGTACCGTCAATCGAGCCTTCGATGTAGATATTGGCATAGGCGATCGGATTTTTTTTGTCGTCCTGTATGATCCCTTTTATATGAGATGTTTGGGCAAATATTCCTGTTGAAAGGAGTAATAGTATAACAAGGCAGATGGATGATAAACGTATCATGAGAGGTCTATATTTGTATTTACTTGTGTTTAATTATTTATTGTCTCGCAAATATAAAGTAGTTTATACTATAAACCAAATTATTTTGTAAATAATTTATTTGTGATTTGATATTTCTCATCGATATAGTTTGGTTATGGTTGTAATTAGTTGATTATATAGTGTTTACAGCAAAATAACCGATAGGCCTTAGCTTATCGGTTATTTTAAATATATGATATAAGTCCTGTTAATCAGATTTAGGACGAAGCACAATAATGATTATTTTAGTTCTTTAATCTTTATATTTTTGAAGAATACTTCATCACCATGATCCTGCAACAGGATATTGCCTTCGATCAGATTCCCGAAATTCGGCCAGTTTTTATATTTACTATAAGCTACAAGCGCATTGAACATCTGGTTGTTTCTTTCATATTCTACTATCTTCACTCCGTTTAGCCAATGCTCAACCTTGTTTCCGTTTACAATTACCAAAGCGGTATTGAATCCATCCTTGTCAAAGTTGAAGTTTCCGCTTCTGTCTGACGGGATAAGGTCGTACAAAGAACCTAATGTTCTGTTGCCTTTAACCCCCAATTTGGCATCAGGGTGATTTTCGTCGTCCAGTATCTGAAACTCACAGCCAATGGCAGAGCCTTCGCCTTTATTCATCTCCGAATCAACGAAGTATTTAATTCCGCTGTTAGCACCTTTGGTGATTTTAAAGTCCACTTTCAGCATGAAGTTTTTATATTTTTTAGTGGTAACGATATCGCCGCCGTTGGAAGATTCAGCTCCGCCGCTTTTCTGTACTTTCAATATCCCGTCTGTTATGCTCCAGCCTTTATCGGGGAAAGCGCTTAATTTGGCGCCTCTCCAACCTTCGGTTGTTTTACCGTTCCACAGTAGTTTCCATCCTTCGTTCGCTTCAAGTGGTGAAATGGTGTTAATGATTGTATTAATTTCCGGAGCACCGTTTGTTGAAGGAGTCTGGTATTTCTCTACATCTGTGGTACAGATTTGGATGTTTTTCCAGCTAACGGTTTTTCCAGCCTGATCTTTATTTCCGATCGAATGTACCTGCAATGCAATGAATCCGCTCAAAGTAGCATCATCCCAGATATTTGCGCAAGCTATTCCATTCACCCATATGCGGATTGAATTTCCTATGGCTTCTATCCGGGCTTTATTCCATTCACTTTTCTTGAAAGCTTTCTGGGCAGGGATATTCTTTGTCATCGGATATAGCCATCCTCTGCGGGCTTCATCATATACCCCTCCTGTCCATGCACGTGCAGAGGGGTCTATTTCGAACTGATAGCCATGTACACGACCATTTTGATATTCTTTAAGACTTTGGCTTCTGAATTGTACTCCTGAATTAAGATCGTCGTCCACTTTAAAATCAAACTCAAGAATGAAATCTCCATAGTTTTTTTGAGTAGCTAAAAAAGTATTAGGAGTATTCATCCGGGAAATCCCGACTATGGCTCCGTCTACAATTTTGTATTCAGCTTTTCCGTTCAGTTTTTGCCATCCGTTCAGATTTTTACCATTAAA
>RRZU010650614.1_pt1 | contig 10208 bp, 8 predicted proteins | sample 2165561 | NCBI WGS metagenome assembly RRZU01 (sample SAMN10456909, study PRJNA506462) | wastewater metagenome | isolation source: wastewater sludge | place: USA: Moscow, Idaho
CCATTTATTCCTTGGAAACCCCCGTCAGTCATGGCTTTCAGCGATTCGCCCCTTCATTTAACCGGACAGCAGTGATCCCGGATACCGGTTTGCACAGACCATCTACATCAGCCTGCCCGACCGGAATTCAACCCTTCCGGCATCAGGGCGGCGCAGCAAAAACGCCCGCAACCAGTGCGGGCGCCGGCAGCAGCTGTCTGGCTTACATCGATTCGAGCACTTCGATGCCCAGCAGGCCCAGACCGGTCTTGAGGGTATCGGCGGTGATGCGGGCCAGTTTCAGGCGGCTGGCCTGGGTGGCTCCTTCGCTCTTGAGGATCGGGCAAGCTTCGTAGAAGCGCATGAACTGGGTCGCAACCTGGTACAGGTACTGGGTCAGCAGGTGCGGGAAGCAGGTACGCGCCACTTCGTTGAGCACATCGCTGAACTGCGCCAGCATGAGGGCCAGCTGCTTCTCGGCCGGTTCGGTGATCAGGAGCGGAGCACTGGCATCAAAACGGTCGACCTTGCGGAAGATGCTGGCGACACGGGTGTAGGCGTATTGCAGGTACGGCGCCGTATTGCCCTCAAAGGCCAGCATCAGGTCCCAGTTGAAGATGTAGTCGCTGTTGCGGTTCTTCGAGAGGTCGGCATATTTCACCGCGCCAATGCCGACGGCGTGGGCGATCTTGCGCTTTTCCTCTTCGGGCAGGTCCGGGTTCTTTTCGCTGACCAGTGCGTAGGCGCGCTCTTCGGCCTCGTCCAGCAGTTCGATCAGCTTGACCGTGCCGCCCGAACGGGTTTTGAACGGCTTGCCGTCGTCGCCCATCATGGTCCCGAAACCGACGTGTTCGAGCGACATGGCTTCCGGAGCAAAGCCGGCCTTGCGGCAGATGGTGAACATCTGCTGGAAGTGCTGGCTCTGGCGGGCATCCACCACATAGATCACGCGGTCAAGGTTCAGCTCCTTGTGGCGGTAGCGGACCGCACCAAGGTCGGTGGTGGTGTAGAGGAAGCCACCGTCCTTTTTCTGCACGATCACGCCCATCGGGTCGCCGTCGTGGTTGCGGAATTCGTCCAGGTACACCACCTTGGCGCCGTCATCCTCGCTCAGCAGGTTCTTGGCAGCCAGCTCGTCAACGATGACCGGCAGGTCGTCGTTGTAGGCCGACTCGCCCCGCACGTCGGCGCGGGTCAGGCCGACACCGAGCTTGCGGTAGACGGCTTCGCAGTGGGCCAGCGACACGTCGACAAACTGTTCCCACAGCTTGAGCACGTCAGCGTCGCCACCTTGCAGGCGCACCACGTAATTGCGGGCGGTGTCGGCGAACACCGGGTCTTCGTCAAAGCGGATCTTGGCGTTGCGGTAGAAGGTTTCCAGGTCGGAGAGCTCCAGATCTGCCTTGCCGGCCTGGCGGGTTTCGACCAGATAGGCCGTCAGCATGCCGAACTGGGTGCCCCAGTCGCCGACGTGGTTGCCGCGCACCATGTTGTTGCCAAGGAACTCGACCACACGCGCCAGCGTGTCACCGATGATGGTGGAGCGCAGGTGGCCGACGTGCATTTCCTTGGCGAGGTTCGGGGACGAATACTCGACCATCACGCGCTGCGGTTCGGTAACCGAGCGCACGCCGAGCCGGGCATCGTCCAGTACCGTATCCAGGCGCTTGGCGAGGAAATCCGGAGCCAGCGTGATGTTGATGAAGCCCGGACCGGCGATTTCGATCTTGCTGGCAATGCCGGCGAGGTCCAGCTTGTCGATCACCTGCTGGGCCAGCTCGCGCGGGTTCATCTTGCGCTGTTTGGCGGCCGCCATCACGCCATTGGCCTGGAAGTCGCCGAACTCGGGGCGGCTTGCCGGTTGCAGCAGCGGTTGGGCATCAGGAACACCGGCCGCAATCAGGGCGGCAGCAAGCTTGTCATGCAGGAGTTGGGTCAGGGTCATCGGAAAAGCTTTCAGTCGATGTGCAAAGGGCGGGCTCGGGAACTGGTGCCGGGTCGTCACCAGCGGGCTGAACCAGGTCAGCCGGAGAGAAAAAGCAGTCTTTCCGATTCTACGACCGGGGGCGTGACTGTTCAATGTTTAGACGGCGCGCTTTGCCACATGAAAACGCCGCCCAAACGGGCGGCGTGACGATTTTGCACCAGATTTTGCTCAGTGCATGGCATGACCTGCGTGTCCGGCCGGTGCCATCAGCGAATTGACCGGGCCGACTTCCACTTCCACGGCCAGCGGTCTGGCCTGGCGGAATTCCAGTGTCAACGGAATGCGTGCTCCTTCAGCCAGCGGTTTTTTCAGACCGATCAGCATGATGTGATAGCTGCCTGGCTTGAGTTCGGTCGTCTGCCCGGCCTTGAGGGGAATGTCCGCTACCTGGCGCATTTTCATGACACCGTTGTCGTTGATGTGCGTGTGCAGCTCGATGCGCTCGGCCACGTCACCGCGGGCCGCAAGCAGGGCGTCGTCCTGGCTGCCGGTATTACGCAGGCTCAGGTAGGCCGCACCGTTTTTGGCGCCCTGGGGCGTGGCGCGGGCCCAGGGCGAGGAGGCCGTCAGGTCTCCGGCGGGATCGGCTGCCAGGGCCGGCAGGGCAGTGCAGAGTGACAGCAGCAGGACAAAGGCGGTTTTTTTCATGGTGGGCTCGTTTGGGTTCACAACGGTAATTTCAGCCGGCTTCATCCAGCCGGAAACGGATCGGGACTCGCGCCCACGCGGCAACCGGAACATCCCCTTGGCGGGCCGGAGCAAACCGCCACTGGCGCACGGCTGTCACGGCGGCCTGGTCTAGGCGGGCAAAGCCGCTGCTGGTGTCGATTTCCACGTTTTCGGCTTGGCCATCCCGGTTTACCCGCACCCGCAACAGGACCCGGCCTTCTTCACCCAGCCGGCGCGACGATGCCGGATAGGCCGGGGCCGGGTTGTTCAGGCTGGCGAGATCGTAGCGTGCCGCACTGACCGGTCCTCCCTGGACCGGCTGGCCACTGCTGGCCGTGCCGGTGTCTGTCACTATGCCGGCCGGGTGCTCGGCAGGTGGCCGGGGGCTGGTGGCCTGGGGGGCATGGCTGGCTGGCTCTGCCGAGGGGGGCGTTACTGTTCCGGTGTCCGCCAGAGCCAGGGAGGCTGGCTGGGGTGAGGACGGGCGCGGAGTTGCTACAGCGGCCTTCGGTGCTGCGGTGGCAATCCGTGGCCCGGGTGCAGGGAGCGGGGATGGTGCCGCAGGGTCAGGCTGTACTGTGCTGACCGGAGCCGCATGAGTCCGGGCGGGGCCGCTGCTGACCAGTGCAACGGAAAAGGGTTGGGCAGGCAATACTGCCGGTTGCTGGCCCGCCTGCCAGACGCCTGCTGCCGCAGCGAACACGGCCGCATGGGCAGCGGCTGAGGCACAGGCGGAAATGAGGGTCGGTCGCGGCAGCTTCATGGCAGGCGTATTGTAAATGCCCCGGCAGGTTAGGCGGGGCCGGCTGACAGGTCAATGCGACGGATTGTCGCAGCGACGCCAGACCTGCCAGCGTTCGCGCCCGGCAAAAATCTCCAGCGCAGTACGGCTCGGCTCGTCGGTTTCGCAGACAAAGGCCGGGGTCAGCAGGGCATCCAGTTCGTCTGCAACCAGGCCAAAAGGAGGCCCCTTGGGCGTGTCGGCATAGAAAAAGTAGCCCGCCAGCCAGCCGCCCGGACGCACCAGGGCTGCCATCTGGCGGGCCCAGTCTTGCCAGGTCTTGCGCGGCAGCGCGCACAGCAAGGCGCGTTCGTAGATGCCGTCGTAGGCGGGCACCTCATGCCGGAAAAAATCACCCGGTTGCACACGCACGGCTTCAGGACCGAGAACCTGCCGGGCCTGCTCGCAGGCTGCCGGACTGAATTCCAGTCCCAGTACGTCAAGTCCCAGACCGGCAAGCCAGCCGACTTCGTATCCGCTGCCGCAGCCCGGAACCAGGATGCGTTCTCCGGCCGGGAGCTGGCGGGCAAAAACCCGGAATTCGGCCGGAACATGACCGGCATCCCACGGCATGACTTTTTCCTGGTAGCGGCGGTCCCAGAAATCCGGCAAGGAACTGTCCTGCGCCATGTTCCGATCTCCTGTTCGGCAATGTATGTCAATAAAATATCATCGGCTGGCGCGGATTCTACATGCGCAGTGGCCCGCGTCACGAATGACTCGTGTAAGATTGCCCGCCATGTCGCTACCCTCGTTTTCCCTGAATTTTGCTGCCCGTCGTGTGCGCTTGATCGCCGCGATCGTGGCTGGTCTCGCACTTGCTTGGGGAGGCAGTGCTTATTGGGCGGGCTTGCAGGCGGAAAAGACGCTTGACGAGCAATACCGCCTGCTGACGGGTCTGCCGTTTTTCGTGGTCAAGTCCCACAGCTACGACCGTGGCTGGTTCAGTTCGACCGAAACCACCGAGTTGACCTTCAACAAGAAGCTCTTTGCGCCGTACATGGGCATGCTGCCCGAGCAGGCTGCCGGCTGGCTGGACTCCACCGTCCGCTATACCAACACGGTCGAACACGGTCCGTTGCCCGGCCTGCGCGATTTTGATTTCCGTCCGGCCCGTGCACTGGTCAAGACCGAGTTTGTCATGAGCGACGCCACGCGCAAGACGCTGGAAAAGTTCTTTGGCGACCAGCCGCCGGTCACGGTGACCAACCGGCTGAATTTCAGCGGTGGCGGTACGCTGGCGATCCGGATTCCGCGGTTTGACTACGAGGAAACCCTGTCCGGCGTCAAGGTGGCTTGGCAGGGGCTCGATACCACGGTGCAGTACGATGCCGGCTATGCCCATTACGCGGTCGATGCCAGCATGCCGGGCCTGCTGGTCAAGGCGGCGACCAAGGGCGAAGTGCAGCTCAGGGGACTGAGCTATGTTTCGGACCACCGCCCGGGTACCTCGGGCGTGACGCTGGGGTCGTCGGAGCTCAAGGTCAGCCGCATCGAACTCGACAGCAAGGAAAGCCTGCCGTACGAGATCAAGCTCAATGAACTGGTGTACCTGCTGACGCGCCTGCGTGTGGGCGAGTTCATCAACCCGGTAGGGGAAATCCGCCCGTCCCGGGTGGATCTGGACGGGCTGGCTTACCAGATCGTGACCAGCGAGCAGGATGATTTCGTCAACACCCGCGGCAAGCTGTCGTTTGCCAGTCTGGACCTGAACCAGAAGCGTTATGGCCCGATGCGGCTGGATGTGTCGGCCAACCATCTGCACGGCCCTACGCTGGTGAGCCTCGACAAGGCGTTGTCGGCGATTCCGGTCGAAGGGGTCGAGCCGGCGCAGCTGCGCGAACAGTATCTGGAAACCGTCAAGGCCAAGGGCCTGCCCCTGCTGACCAACAATCCGAAGATACTGATCAACGATTTCTACCTCAAGCTGCCCGCCGGTGACGTAAAGGTGCAAGGCGACCTGGCCCTGACCGGACTGACCGATGCCGACCTGCAGACGCCGACCGCTTTCCTGAAAAAAGTGGATGCACGCCTGGAAATCGAAGTGCCCAAGCAGACGCTGGAAGACCTGGTGGTGGCGCAGGCCCGCAACCTCTTCGTGGTGGACCAGACGGCCGAAGATCCGCCAAGCCTTGACGAAATCGACGACCTGGCAAAAAACCTGCTGGCATCGCAACTGGACGTCTGGCAGGAAGCGCGCTACCTGACGCTGTCGCAGGGGCAGGTCAAGACCCGCATGAGCTGGCAACAAGGGAAAATCCGTGTCAACGACCAGCCGGTCAGCCTGCCGTGGGAAGAGGAAACGGCGCACGAACCTGCTGGCCCGGACGGAGCGCCTGCCGGCAACGTGACGCACTGAACCGGGGATTGCACAGGGCGCGGCGGGAGGATTTCCCGCCGCGTTTTGCATGGCGGATCAGTCGTGGTGTCCGCGGGCCCGCATGGCCAGCAGGATCATGCCGGCAGTCACGGCATCCGTCAGGGCGTCATGCCGGCCCATCCGGGGCAGGTCCAGCGTCTTCAGGATTTCTTCAAGCCGCAGGTCGACATAGCCGTCCGGCGTCTGCTTCAGTCGCCAGTCGTAGTAGAGGCCGGACACTTCGATCTGCCGTTGCGGCAGCGTAATGCCCGTCAGCGGCTTGACGTACTTGTTGAGGACCGCCACGTCGTATTCGAGATAGTAGCCAACCAGTGCCCGGCCACCGATGAAATCCAGCAGCCGGCTGACTGCATCGGCCGGTGCCAGCCCGTCCGACAGGTCGCTGGGACGCAGCCCGTGTACCACCACGCTGCCGGGAGCCGGCAAATGCTCCGGACGGACCAGCAGGTACAGCGATTCACTGGCCAGAATGCGGCCCCGGCGGATCCTGACTGCACCGATCGACAGCAGTTCCGCCTCGCGCACGTTCAGGCTGGTGGTTTCACAGTCAAGGCTGACCACTTCATCCGGTATCTCCTCGAAGAGCGTATTCCAGCGCGGGTCGACCTGTTTTTTTTGCCAGGCATGGCGCATCCGGGCCAGCATCAGAACGCTCCCGTCTTGAAGTGGTAACGCACCATGTTCTTGAAGCGCTTGACCACGGCCAGCGCGTCTTTGAGCAGGTCGCGTTCGAGTGTCGACAACTGCTCGGGCACGATCAGGTTGCCCGGAGTCTGGCCCAGTTGCAGGGCTTTCAGTCCGTGTTCCAGCCGCTGCTCCAGCAGAAAGCCCAGCGCTTCGGCAAGATCATGACCCAGGTCGGCATCCAGCTGCTCAGCTCGTACCAGGACCTGGATGCGGTCAAAGGTGTTGGTTTCACTCAGGCCGTTTTCCAGTGCCAGCGCCCGGATGCCGTGCACGATCGGGAAAATGCCGCCTTTTTTCAGGTCGAGCGTGTCGCGGCCGCTGTGGGCCGTGGTGACCAGCTGCGAAAAGATGCCCAGCGGTGTGTCGAACTGTTCGACGGCACGGGCAAAACGCGCAAAGTAGCTGGCGTCATCCTGCATGATGTTTTGCAGGTACTGGCGTGCGTCGGCCAGCAGGGCGGCATCGCCTGCCACGGCGCAGGCATCAGTGAAGATGGCCAGTTTCATCTGCGCTTCGGGATCGGGCAGATACACCCAGCGGTACAGGCGGTCCTTCATGGCCGCCAGCGGCTGCACCCAGTCCGGATTGCTGACCATGATCCGGCCCGGGCAGGGCGGATAGCCGAAATCGGCCAGCGCTTGTGAAAAGGCCGAGCAGGCCTCGGCCAGGGCCGGGCTTTCAAAGCCGTCGCGGACGATCAGGGCATTGTCCTGGTCGGTCTTGATGATCTGTTCGCCGCGTCCTTCCGATCCCATCACCACCAAGCAGCTGTTGGCCACCAGCCCGGCCGGAGCGACCAGCTCCCAGGTACGGGCAAACAGCTTGCTGTTGAGTGCCTGCACCAGCCGCGCCAGTTCGCGGGCCTTGACCCCGTGGCCGGACAGGATGGCAACCAGCTTGTCCATCTGGCGGGCAATGCCGCGAAGGGTGTCCAGTGACTGTGCCAGTTCGAGCTGTTGGGCAATCAGGTGCGAGTGATTGGAGAAATACGACAGCAGGTCGATCTGCTCCAGTACGCCCACTGGCTGGCCGGATTCGGTGACCACTACCCGCTGGATGGTGTGGCGGGTCATGACCAGCAGGGCGTTGAAAAGATAGTCGTCGATGTCGCAGGTAATCAGCTGGAAACGGCAGCGCTGGCGCAGCAGCGTGTCACCGGGCAAGGCATCGATGATGACGTCCCGGCAGTCACTGGCGGTGAAAATGCCGGTCTGTTCGCCGTCTTGTACCAGGATCGACTTGGTCTTGTGCGTACGCATGGCCAGTGCGGCGTCCAGCAAGGTGGCGTCGCCCGGCAGGCAGACTGGTTCGCGCACGCAGGCATCGCGCACGGTGGCGGTCAGCAGTGTCTGCAACTCCCGGTTGCCGCCACGTTGTGCCAGTGCCGAAAACTTTTGCGAAACACTCTGGAAGAAAAACGCAGCAAACAGGCTGTTGGACTCGATGAGCTGCATGACCACCGCCTTGGGAATGGCGTACAGCAGCGTTTCCTCGTGTGCAACGATGCGCTGGCTGCCGCTGCCCTTGATCAGTGCCCGCGAATCAAACGTGTCATCACTCCGGAACACCGCCGTGATTTCATCGTGGTCGGCCAGTTCGCAGGCCAGTCCCTTGATGACCACATACAGCTGCTCCACCGGCTGGCCGGGGTTGATGATGGCCTCGCCCACACTGAAATAGAGGATGTCGACCGACTGTTCGAGCTGCTCACGCTCCAGCGGCGTCAGCACGTCAAACGGCGGTTCCTTGAAGCTGAAGCGATGCATGGTGTTTCTCCCTTGTATTGTTTTGTCATGATACGTTGGCTCATGTGGCCAATCTTGCTTTTTGTCAGACAATCATGTCTGTTTGCGACAGGAAAACCCCGGGGCATGCTGGACTGCGGATACTGGGGTTCCGCAGCCCTCCGGGATGTTTGCCGGGCAGCTCAAGGCGCACCGGCATGCCACCCATACGGGCACGCTATGCCAAGAGCCAGTGCCGATAGCCTAGCGTGCAGCCTGCCTGCGCTGGCCGTAGTGCAGCAGCGGCAGCGTGACAGCACCGGCCACCAGCCCCCAGAAGGCCGAGCCGATACCCATGACGGTCAGGCCCGAGGCCGTGACCAGGAAGGTGACCAGTGCGGCTTCGCGGTCGTGCTCGTCGCGCAGCGCAGCGGCCAGACCGTTGCCGATGGTGCCCAGCAGCGCGAGCCCGGCCAGTGCCAGTACCAGCGAGGGCGGAAACGCTGCAAACAGGGCACCGACCGTAGCACCGAAGATGCCGGTCAGCAGGTAAAAGCCACCGGCCGCGACGGCGGCCACATAGCGGCGGGCCGGGTCTTCATGCGCTTCGCGGCCCATGCAGATGGCGGCGGTAATGGCCGCCAGATTAAGGGCAAAGGCACCAAACGGCGCCAGCAGCAGGTTGGCAAGGCCGCTCCAGCCGACCAGTGGCGATACCGGCAGCGAGTAGCCGGACGCCCGGATGACGGCAACGCCCGGCACGTTTTGCGAGGCCATGGTCACGGCAAACAAGGGCAGGGCCACGCCGACCAGTGCAGGCAGGCTGAAGGCCGGCCAGGTCAGGACCGGACGGGCCAGTTCCAGCGTCAGCCCCGACAACGACAGCGAGCCCGTGCCGGCAGCCGCCAGCATGCCTGCCAGTCCGGTCAGCGGCACGGCATAGCGCGGCCACCACAGGCGGCCGGCCAGATAGGCGGCGCACATCGGCAGCACGATGGTCGGTGCCACCGACAGCGAGGTAAACACGTCCAGCCCGAAGCGCAGCAGCACGCCTGCCAGCATGGCAGATGCCAGTGACAGCGGAATGCGGCGCATCAGGCGTTCAAAGAGGCCGGTAAAACCGGCCAGCGTGATCAGCAGCGCCGACACCATGAAGGCGCCGATGGCCTGGTCCAGCGGCAGGCCGGCCGTGGCGGTGATCAGCAGGGCTGCCCCGGGTGTCGACCAGGCCGTGACCACCGGCTGGCGATAGGCCAGCGACAGGCCAATGCAGGTCAGGCCCATGCCCAGCCCCAGCGCCCACATCCACGAGGCAATTTCGGCCGGACCGGCGCCGGCTGACGCCGCAGCCTGGAACACGATGACTGCCGAACTGGTAAAGCCGACCAGCACCGTGACAAAACCGGCCAGGACGGCCGACAACGAGAGATCTTGCCAAAAGCGCATGGGGACAGCCTGCTGCAGACATGAAAGCCACACAGCATAAAAGCCCGGACGGTGCCGGGCAATACTGTTGGCATGGCTGGCGGGACGTATCCGGGGGTTATTGTCCGCGCAGGAACAGGGCGTCGAGTTCGGTCATGGAGAGCTCGCGCCAGGTGGGCCGGCCGTGGTTGCACTGGTCGGCGCGCTCGGTGGCTTCCATGTCGCGCAGCAGGGCGTTCATTTCCGGCAGGGTCAGCGGCCGGTGGGCCCGGACGGCACCGTGGCAGGCCATGCTGGCCAGCAGGGCATCGCGGCGGGCATCCACGGCATCTGTGGCGCCGTGTTGCTCCAGGTCTGCCAGGACCCCGCATACCAGTGCCACGGCATCTGCCTGTGCCAGCATGGCCGGAACAGCCTTGATGGTGAGGCTGCCGCGGGACGGCGCATCCAGCTGGATGCCGAGGCGAGCCAAGGCATCGGCGTGCTCCTGTGCCAGTGCCTGCTGCAGGGCATCGGCTTCAAAAGCCAGCGGCATCAGCAGGGGCTGGGACGGCAGGCCGTCGCGGTCGAAGGCCC
>RRZU010148964.1_pt1 | contig 10207 bp, 8 predicted proteins | sample 2165561 | NCBI WGS metagenome assembly RRZU01 (sample SAMN10456909, study PRJNA506462) | wastewater metagenome | isolation source: wastewater sludge | place: USA: Moscow, Idaho
ATGGTGAAGAGGCAGAAAAAAATATCTTGCATGGCCGTTTTAGTAAGGTAGAAAAAAACTGGAAGCAATTGATTCGTCGTGAGTTCATTTTAGGGTGTTTTACCCGTCCCTATGAGTCCACCATTTTTCGCATTCCTTTGCTGTTTTCCTTACCCATCTATTTAATTGGCAAGGCTTCTTTGGGCACACTCATGCAAATTGCTTCGGCTTTCCAAAATGTCACTTTAAACTTGTCATGGTTTATTTTTTCTTATGCCAGACTGACTGAAATGGCTGCGGCAGCAGTACGATTGCATGATTTTTTAAAACAATTGCAAAATTTGGAAAGCAAAAGCATTGAGCAGGATATGATATTGCAAGAGGCTTCAGATTTACAAACACTGTCTTTTAATAAAGTACAATTAAATACTGTGGATGGTCAGACTCTATTAGACATAGACCACAAAGTCGTTGGCAATGATTATCGAATGACGGTCATTAAAGGCGCATCAGGCATTGGTAAGTCCACTTTATTTAAAGTACTGGCTGGTTTGCATCTACATTATACTGGTGAGGTTACATTACCTACGGGCAAATTGTTTTTCCTGCCTCAACGGGCATATTTCCCTGTTGGTGGGCTACTGTCTGCTGTTGCATATCCTCAGATTGGCACAGAAAAAGACGAGCAAAAAATCAACCACATCTTGTCCTTAGTCGGATTTCATAATCAACAAATCCAAAACCTATTGCATGATTGTGATTTCAGTAAATTATCGGGCGGGGAGCAGCAGCGTTTAATCATAGCGAGGGTGATATTTAACCAACCTGACTGGGTATTTTTAGATGAAAGTTGCAACGCCCTGGATGAGATAACTGAGCTGAAAATGTTCAAATTGTTACATGAGCATCTTCCAAACGCTCACATCATCTTGATATCGCATACCAATAATATTGATGAATCTTTGGGCAGTGAAGAGTGGCAATTGTCAAAAAGAACATTTGCGTAGTCACCTAAATTTGAAATACGTGATAATCTTTTAAAAATAGCCGCATATGCGGCTATTTGAGTATTTATCTTGGTAAGTATTGATATTCAGAAATTTATTAAATTCTAGTCGTATATACCCTACTCATGTATAGCATGATATTTGTGTCTGTGTCTTATCTCAAATATTCTGTACTCCTAAAGAATTCCTGAAACAGAAGATGATTAGTCCAAAACTCATAACAGGCAGTGTTATTTAAATGTTGAAAATGTTGGCTTTAGAAATTTGAAATGGGTAATGAATATGGAACAAGAAATCAAACCCGATTTGCGCGTTGGTTTTGTGTTGATTGAGCAATTCACACTGGCCCCGGTAGCTGGATTGGTTGAATCATTGAGATTTGCTGCAGATGAGTCCTTTAGAAGCTTACAAATTTTCTGTCAATGGGATTGGATGACGTTCAATAATCAAGCCGTGACCGCCAGTTGTGGCATGCAAGTGATACCAACTCAAACTTTCAATTTGTTCAATAACTATGATTACATTGTGATTGCCAGTGGTTTGTTGGAGCAGGCTCGCCATCCGCATCCTGAATTACTAGCAGCACTACAGGCCGCTTCAGTAGCCAATATCCCTCTTATTGGTTTGGATTCAGCCTGTTTTATTTTGGGAAAAGCTGGCCTATTGGATGGTAAACAGTGTGCCATCCATTTCACAACCATTGAGGAATTCAAGTTACTGTTTCCAAAAGTCCAGGTATTCAGCGATACCAATTTTGTCAGCGATCAAAACATCATTACTTGTCCTGGCGGGACTGCTATTGATTTGGCTGCATTTTTGATTCGCCAACATTGTGGTGAGCAACGCGCAAAAAAAAGTTTGGAATATCTGTTAGTGGATGAGGAGGCAACAAATAAACCTTTAGAGAAATCCACTTATGAAAACAAATTGGTGCACAAGGCCATTGCGTTCATGCAAGAGAATTTGGATAACCATGCACAATTAAAAGATGTGGCAGAACATGTAGGCACTTACCCTCGCCATTTGCATCGCATTTTTGTTTTGAGCACACAAGACACTCCAGCTGGTTATTGGCGAAAATTGCGTTTAGAACATGGTCGAAAATTATTGGCCAATACCAATATCTACATCACAAACATTGCTGTTGAATGTGGTTTTTCGGATGTCTCACACTTCATTTTGTGGTTTCGGAAAGTTTATGGTGAGACACCCAGAGCATATCGCAAACGTCGCCATAAGGCTGACCAATTGATGAGCGATGTCGAGTTTTAATCACTCCAATCGTGTACAGCTCAGTCCCAATCAAAGTCTGTGTGAATGGTGTTTTAATTTTCCAGCACACTGAGGTGGTGCTTGGTCAATGCCACCAAACTTTCTTTTAATTCAACAGGCTCCAAGTTCATTACATAACGGTAAAATCGGTTGCAATAATCCAGCAAATAATCAAGCTCTTCATCATTGTATGGCCCTGAAATGACTGCACAATCTTCTTGTTCTGTGATGGTCATTTGTGGGAATGGTTTGCTGTAAAACAGCGGCATGCCTGATTTGCGTATGGTCAGCACAAAGCAGTGTTGCTTGGGGATTTGCCGCAAATCATTGAAATTACCAAGGTGTATGTGGTCCAAGTTAGGCAATATTGGCAAAGTCGCCTCAATGTGTTTGGATACTGTGATGCTTTCAATTAAATCACACCTGACCACCCGTAAATCCTGAACAGCAGTATCAAAAATCGCCAACAGCCATTTCCCAGATTGAAACCACAATGCCAAAGGTTTCACCAAATGCTCCTGATCTTGCATACGTATGGTCAAATACACATGCTCTAAAATGGCCTCTAATATCTTCTCCAAATACTGGGCATGGTGAATTTGATTGGTATTGCGTATTTGCAGATGCTTTTGTATGGCTTCATATTTTTGATAACCAGTTTTGGGCAAAACTTGTAAGAGTTTGGAACTGATGTTGGTGAAATGGGTTTTAAAAGGGCTGCTTTTTAACACCTCGACACCGTCCAATGCAAACAGTATGGCGTGCATTTCATCTTCACTAAAACGCACAGGATCTATCCGATAACTGTCTGTAACATAATATCCCCCATAACGGCCTTTTTCTGAATAAATAGGTACACCTAATTCCTCTAAGGCAGCCACATACCTCAAGGCAGTACTGCGAGAGATGTGAAACTCTTGCACCAAATCATCCACATTAAATTGGCCTTTGTTTTTGATGTATACCTCCATTTGACGCAAAACAAGCAGTTTTTTCATACAAAGGTTTCAGATATTGAAACCTTTAACATATACCATGGCTTTTCCTAAATCAAGAAAGTCACTGACATGAAACCTGTTATTTTGGCCAAACCCGACACTACCCCCTATCAAAAGCTTGTGGCCATGGATACGGAAATCAATAAATTGTTTGAGTCTGTGGGGTTGGACAATGGCTATAGCCATTTGCTGCGCTTACGAGTATCACAACTCAATGGCTGTGCATTTTGTGTAAAGCTCCATGCTCAAGACGCCGCCAAATGTGGTGAAAATTTAGAACGGATTGCTTTGACTGCAGCATGGTCTGAAGCCAGTCAATTTTCCATGGCTGAGAAAGCAGGTTTGGGTTTGGTTGAAGCCATTACCCACATCCATAATACAGGTTTATTTGATCAAGCCTATGCCAAGGCCGCAACTCTGTTTACTGAAGAACAAATCGCTGCCATTGAGTGGCTGGCCATCATCATGAATGCTTGGAATCGGGTTGGAGTCAGCAGCCATCTACAAGCTTAGAATTTGCCACTGCTTCATTAAATGCTGTTTTACTCATTAATGAGCCACGTGCCATGAATACCGAGGCACTGGCAGTACTGACATAACGAATAAGCGGCCTGTAAATGTTTACAGGCCGCTTATTCGTGCTGACTATACCTATTTCTTTACTTTGGCAATAAGTCTAAAAATGCTGTTTGGCTCTCAGTATCCATGTCCACCAACGGCATGCGTACAGAACCTGCATTCAAACCAAATCGTTGTATGCCTAATTTGGCTTTTTGATTGTAATCGCTCAGCTCCATGGAGCGTATACTGGCATACATGGTTTGCATTTGCGCCCTTGCAGTGTCCCAGTCCCCCTCTAAAGCCGCTTTGGCCAATGCAACGTGTTCTTCAGGAAACACATTGGCTGCCCCACTAATCCATGAGTGTGAGCCCCAAAAGAAAAAGTCAGCTGCCAAGCCATCGCTGCCACACATCACCTCAAAGTCTGGCCACTGCGCTTGTAACATTTGTAAGGCAAAATTGAAATCACCACTACTTTCCTTAATGCCAATGATTTTAGGGTGTTGGCGCAAATGGTTCACTGTTTCAAAATCCAACCCAACACCAATACGGTCTGGATAGTTGTACATGATGATGGGCAAGTCTTGCTCATTGGCCACTTTTTCAAAATGGCGTATCACACCCTCTTGAGTGGGCAGGCTGTAAGGTGGGGCAGCCAGCATCAAGGCTTCATAACCATATTTTTGAGCAGTTTTGGCATGCTCAATACTGTTCGCGGTAGACAAATCATTGATGCCAACAACCAATTGCACCCGTCCTTTTGCCACGGCCGCAATTCGTTGTAAAACCTCATTGCGTTCTTCTGCCGAGAATGAGTAATACTCGCCAGTGGTTCCGAAAGCCACAATGCCAGCCACACCTTTGGCAATCATCACTTCAGCCAATTGTTCCAATACAGGATAGTCAATTTGATCATCGGTGGTAAATGGGGTAACCAAAGGGACATAAATGCCTTGTAATTTCATGATTTCTACTCCTAAGAGATGTGTGGGTAAATTAATTTAAAGATGCTGCTTCGGCTAAGTCTTTGGATTTGGTTTCAGGGGCCCATACAACTGACACAACCAATCCAATAAATGTCACTGCAGCTGCGATGTACATGGTGTTTCCTATGCCAATGCTTTCCAATGAGACGGGCACAAGAAATGTTCCTATGGCGGCGCCAATACGAGAGGCCGATACACCCCATCCCATGGCATAAGGGCGCAAAGCAGTAGGGAAAATTTCATTTGGATAAACCAGTTCCAATACTTGGGCACCACCGATAAACAAGGCGTAGGCACCAAACAGCATCAATACGACCATTTCTGAAGAATCAGCCAACGCACCTAGGAACAGCAAAGCCAAGCCTGACCACAAAAAGCTGTGTATCAACATTTTTCTGCGACCCAAAACATCAATAAGCTTGGTACCGCCTATACAGCCAACTACGAACAGTAATGTGATGGCAACTGATCCATAAGCTGCCCAATCACCTTCTAGTTTCAATGCGGACAATACTTTCGGTGCAAAGGCATATACCGCAAACACAGGGATGACAGCGCAAGTCCAAAAAATACTGACAAAAGCCAAACGTTTGCCATATCCCATACGCAGCATCTCGCCCAGTGACATTTTTTGGTTGGATTGTGTTTCTGGTAAATTGGCCAAGCTGTAGTTTGAGCCGTAAACTTTTTGTATGATGGCTTCGGCCTCAGAGTTGCGATTTTTGGTCATTAACCAGCGAGCAGATTCTGATGTATTGATACGAGACAAGAGTAATAACACCCCAATCAAGATGGAGCTTGCCAAGGCCCAACGCCAACCGTGTTCACCACTGGCACGAACAATCATGTCTCCAAAAATATAAGCTAGGGCCGCTCCTGTGAACCACAGAATGGTGAAGCCTGCCAATCGACTGCCTCGGTATTTTTTTGGCACAAACTCTACAAACAAGCTGGTGGCTGCAGAATAATCAATGGCGATGGCAATACCAATGAAAAACCGCAATAAAAATATAACCAATGGTGAGTCGGTCCAAAACTGAAGCGTTGATGCAATTAAAAATACAATAGGTGCGACAAACACCACTTTTCGCCGCCCAAATTTATCAGTGAGCCAACCACTGAATAAGCCGCCAACAAAAATACCCAGTAAAGCTGAAGTGGCAATCATTCCTTGCCAAAAATTGCTCAATTGCAATTGTGCAGTCATCTGTACCAATGCCACGCCGATGATGCTCAAAATATAACCATCCATTAAAGACGCACCACCCACTGCAACAGTGAGACGCTGATGAAATGAATTAAGAGGTGCATCCTCTATAGAAACAGCCAAGTGACTCATGTTATTTCTCCTAATTTTTATTGATTTAAGGTAAAGCGATTTGGTTTTAAAAAGCAAAACCTCCCCTTAGCGAATACATGTGTATTAGCCAATCTCTATTTCAAAGGTATTTGGGGATGTGAAGAAACTGTGTGTAATCTGGCTTACAGGCCGCTTCTTAAGCTTCCATACCAGCTTTGTGCTGCCCCATCATTAAATTCAAATTCACGCCCATGGATAAAAAGGGTTGTGGAGGATTTGCACAGGGTTTTTCAGAGTTAAGTAAGAAATCAATCATGTCATCTCGGTCGCCAGCCAGCCAATTTGCGAGCAGGTGCCCACCCATCGTACCCCGAGTGGTACCCAAGCCATTGCAACACAAAGAGCCATAGACATTGGGTGCTAATTGACCAAAGAAAGTCATGTGATTGCGAGATAGACACATTGCTCCGCCCCATGTGTATTCAAACTCTACATTCTTGAGCATTGGAAAACGGCGTTGGTAAGACTGTACATGGCGTTGGTAAGCAACTTTCAATTGTGATTCAGTACATGTGCCTTTGGGATTAAAACTCATGGAATTACGCACAATCAAACGGTTGTCACGTGTGCGGCGAAGTGTGCTGCCAAACGGATCGGCAGGAATAATGCCCCATGTTGCTTTGCCTCCCAGTGCTTCTTGTTCCGCAACAGTCAACGGGCGAGTCATGCTGGCGTAGGTAAATACTGGCAACAGTTTCCCTTGTAAAAAGCCAAAACTTGAAGCAAAACCATTGTTGGCCAAAACCAACTTGTCTGCAGTGATGTTACCGAACTCATGGCCTAGCACGATTTTTTCACCATACTGAACTGAGGTGATGGCAGTGTGCTCATACAAACTCACATTGCTAGGCAAGCAATCTGCCGCCCCTTTCACAAAAGCAGCTGGCTCTATCAAAATGGTTCCAGGTGTATACAGAGCCTTTTGGTAGAAATGTATGCCGATGTGTTGTTGCAATTCCTCTTTTTCAATGATGGTGTAGGGTTGGTTCAATCGTTCAAGCCCTGCTTTATAGGCATCCAATACCTGTAAACCTTTGGGTTCAATGGCACATTGGTATTTGCCAGCACGCTCTAAACCACAGTCAATGTTATTTTCTGCTACCAAATCAGAAATCAGCACTTGTGCTTGTTGTTGCAAATGAAGGGTTTTGCGTGCAACAGCCAAATCACCAATGTAGTCTGCCGCCCCAATATCGTGCGGCAAATCAATCACGAAACCAGAATTTCGACCAGCAGTACCGAAGCCCACTTCTTGGGCTTCCACCAATACAATTTCGTCATGTGGAAAACGTATGGCCAATTGTCTGGCCGCAGCCAAGCCTGTGAAACCAGCCCCAATGACCACAAAGCGGGCATTAATACTTTTCTTCAATTGAGGCTTAGGCACACGTTTGGGACTGGTATGAAACCAGCCACATTCTTGATTGTCTTTTGGTAAGTTTTTGATTATTTTCATTATCTGTTTCTCCTTGCTGTTTCACATTGTCATCTTGAATGCCGCATCAAGAATATAAAAAATCAGCTAATAAACATAATGTTTAGGACAAACAGAATTTATCGGACACCAACTTGAACTTTCAATCCTCACAATTTCTTCGTTGAGTGTGACGAAGAAATACTCGATTTACTGAACTTACTTAGTGGTACGTCGGGATGATATTATTTTTGAAGTCACAGAATAGCTAGTGCCTGCGTCTCAATCGGCTATAACCCCCCTTCTCTTTATTAAACAGTCAGACCAAACACAGTGAATGGCTTGGCTCTATAGAAAATCAACATGTCAGAAGAACAACTGCGTCAATTACAACGCCAACTGTGGAACATCGCTGATACCTTGCGCGGCAAGATGAATGCGGATGAATTCCGTGATTACATTTTGGGCTTTATTTTTTACAAATACCTTTCTGAAAAAATGGTGAGCTACGCCAACCAATTTATCTTGAGCGAAGATGGTTTGGACTATGCTCAATTGAATGAGCAAGACGAAGAAGGCGCTGAAATTGTTGAAATTGTTAAAGACAGTTTGGTAAAAGAGCTGGACTATTTCTTAAAGCCATCCGAATTGTTCTGTGCCATCGCTTTGCGTTCCAAATCAGACAGTAAAGGCCAAGGCTATGTTTTGGATGATTTGCAGCAAATTCTGAAAAACATTGAACAATCTACTTTAGACACCGACTCAGCCGATGACTTCAGCCATTTGTTTGAAGACTTGGATTTGACCTCTACCAAGTTGGGTAAAACCGTGGATGACCGTAATGAATTGGTGGCGAAAGTCATTCAGCATTTGGATGCCATCGAATTTGATTTGAACAACACCGAAAGCGATGTACGTGGTAATGCGTATGAATGAGTATTTAATCGGTGAATTTGCCTCAGACGCAGGCAAAAAAGCAGGCGAACTCTACACCCCGCAGCCTGTGTCCACTTTGTTGGCGCGTTTGGTGACTGCGGACAATCAGCAGCTGCGCAATGTTTACGACCCAACCTGCGGTTCGGGCTCTTTGTTGTTGCGGGTGAAACGAGAGGTCGAGAAAATGGGCAAGAGCTCAATCGCACTACTTACAACTTGGCTCACATGAACATGATTTTGCATGATGTGCATTTTGCCGATTTTGAAATCAAGCAAGACGATACCTTAAAAAAAACCGCAACACTTGGATGTGCGCTTTGATGCCATCATGGCCAATCCACCCTTTTCTGCTCATTGGGATGCCGATCCAGTATTGTCCAGCTCAGACGACCGCTTCAGCCAATATGGCAAGCTGGCACCGAAAACGAGCTAAAAAAGATTCAAATGCATTTTGGGTTTAATAAAGCAGATATGGTAACTTATTTAATATCGGATAGTTATAGGAAAAATTGCAAGGTTAAAACTTAAAGTAAGTTTATAATTATTTGAGGGTATTTCAAGTAAGCTAGTTTTTAGTTTACCACATCATCTACCACAAAAATAAGGACCTAGATTATCAATCTAAGTCCTTAATTATATTGGTCGGAGTGAGAGGATTCGAACCTCCGACCCCTTGCACCCCATGCAAGTGCGCTACCAGGCTGCGCCACACTCCGAACGGCTTGCATTATAGCGGCGGCATAGGTTTAGGGCAAGTTCCTCTGTTTATTTATACCAATCATAGAAAAGCTGGTATGTGGGGCTTGCACAGGTTCTCATTTGAAATCACATATAAGCATTTGATTTAAAATCATTCAACAACTTGAAACGTTAATTCAATCTTGCCAGTTTCATACTGTTAATCCATGTGATTTTCATTTACTGAGGCCGTGATAAACAAGACAAAAGCATTCATCGGTTCTTTGCAACGTTTGCAAAGTATGAATCTTAAATATAACTGCTACTTGATGAATTAACTCAGTAGTCAAAAAATTCCAGCTATCCAACTTTTATTTGCACTCCCACTCACACATCGCTACCAAGATTCTTCTGGGCATTACGATTGTAATAAATGGTCTTTATGTCTAAGCGGCCTGTAAGCTTTCATTGTTTAAACTGAACACTCTACTAAGTCACTCTAGATTACCTTATGACTGTCATTAAGCTATTGTTTGCCTATTTTGAAATATTTCTGTCTTACTGCAATTTCATCGGTTAACAATGAAACATATTTCATGACTATCTTAATGCAAGCAGAATAAATTACCACCTTTAAGAACGTCTATTTTCTGAAGAGAATACAAGCAATTGCCACCGAAATTTCCTAAAACCATTTTTCAACACACTCTGCACAAAATACATATTTATGATGTCGAATTTACCATATTACATTTAGATACATCGTTTTCATAAATGGCTATTTTATAAAAACTTTTCCTTCAAACACCCCCTTGTCAGTTACAAATTGATGTTGCTATGATGGCTTTCACCCGTCCCTAAAAAGCCGAGCCTATGACTCAAATCGACCACAATGAAGTAAACCACATCAACCAATGGCTAGACGCCAACAACATCACCGAAATCGAATGTCTCGTCCCCGACATGAGCGGCACCGCCCGCGGTAAAATCATCCCCAGACACAAATACAATCCCGC
>RRZU011629006.1_pt1 | contig 10207 bp, 9 predicted proteins | sample 2165561 | NCBI WGS metagenome assembly RRZU01 (sample SAMN10456909, study PRJNA506462) | wastewater metagenome | isolation source: wastewater sludge | place: USA: Moscow, Idaho
AGCGCCGGAAAGCGCTCGCGCAACGCCGTCGCGAGCCCGTTCTCGAAGACGGTGCCGGTGACACGGCCCGCGGTCTCGAGCACGAGCGCGTCAGCCTGGCCCATCGCGACCGAATCACCGCGACGGCCCGCCCATTGCAGCATCTGAATGTCGTTTTCGCCGTCGCCGGCGGCGAACACCCTTGAGGGATCGATGTCGAGATCAAGCCGCAGCCGCTCGAGCGCGCTCGCCTTCGTGACTCCCTCAGGGGCGATATCGAACCAGGTGGTGAGGCCAACCGCGTACGAGACGCGATTCAGACCGAGCACCTTCGAGATCTCGAGAAAGTCTTGCAGCGCGTGGTCTGGTGAAACCACGAGCACCCTGCTCGCGCGAGCCTCGAGCAGCTCGTCGAACGTGACCTGCCGCTGCCTGCGAGGCAGCGTGCCAGAGGGCATCCTCTCGGTGTAGAGAAACTCGCCCTCGTCGGTCTCGACTCCGTACACCGCGGTGACGAGGTGGGTGCGAATGCGCTGCAGCAGACCCCTGGGGCTAAACGACTCGACTCGCTCGCGACGATACGCGCGCGAAGCCAGCGGATCGCGCTTCAGCGTCACCGCACCGTTGGCCGCAACCACCCAATCGGGCTGGATGCGCAGCTGCTCGACCACGTCGAGTGTCGCCTCGACGGCACGGCCGGTCGCCACGACGACCTCGTGCCCGGCGCGGTGCAGGGTGCGAATCGCCTCGGCTACCTCTGGCTCGGGCTTCGCCGGAATGTATTGACCGTGCTCGTCGCGCTCGCCGAACGGCATGATCGTGCCGTCGATGTCGAGCGCGATCAGGTGACGATCGGCCTTCGGCACCGTGGGCTGCATTACGCGGCCACCGGCGTCAGCACTTCAAGCCCACCAAGGTATGGCCTGAGGGCCTCGGGCACGCGAACGCTGCCGTCTGCTTGTTGGTGCGTTTCGAGGATCGCGACGATCCATCTCGTGGTTGCCAGCGTGCCGTTGAGCGTCGCGACGGGCGATGTCTTGCCGTTCTCACCGCGATACCGCGTCGACAGCCGGCGCGACTGATACGTGGTGCAGTTCGACGTCGAAGTGAGCTCGCGGAACGTTCCCTGCGTCGGCACCCAGGCCTCGATGTCGAACTTGCGCGCGGCGCTCGAGCCGAGGTCGCCGGCCGCAACGTCGATCACGCGGTAGCTGAGGCCGAGGGCCTGCAGCATGTCTTCTTGCCAGGCCACGAGGCGGTCGTGCTCTGCCTCTGCCTCTTCTGGAGTCGTGTAGACGAACATCTCGAGCTTGTTGAACTGGTGCACGCGCAGAATGCCGCGGGTGTCTTTGCCGTGCGAGCCGGCCTCGCTGCGGTAGCAGGTGCTCCAGCCCGCATAGCGCAGTGGCCCGCGCTCGAGATCGACGATCTCGTCGGCGTGGTACCCCGCGAGCGCCACCTCGCTGGTGCCCGTGAGAAACAGGTCTTGCGCCGGCAGGTGGTAGACCTCGTCAGCGTGCTCGCCGAGAAAGCCGGTGCCCTGCATGATCTCGGGCTTCACGAGCGTCGGCGGGATCAGCGGCACGAACCCGGCGGCGAGCGCCCGGTCGAGCGCGAGGCTCATGAGCGCGAGCTCGAGGCGCGCACCGACACCCTTCAAGAAGTAGAAGCGGGCGCCAGACACCTTTGCTCCGCGCTGCATGTCGATGGCGTCGAGCATCTCGCCCAGCTCAAGGTGGTCGCGCGGTTCGAAGTCGAACGTCGGCACCCCGCCGACCTCGCGCAGCGTCACGAAGTTCTCTTCGCCGCCCGAGGGCACCCCTTCAACCACGATGTTCTCAATGCGGCTCGCCGCAGCTTCGAATGCATCCTCGGCTTCGCGCGAGCGCGTCTCAGCCGCCTTCACTTCTGCGGCGAGTTGCTGTGCGCGGGCGATGAGCGCCGGCTTCTCTTCTTTCGAGGCTGCCTTCACCTGCTTGCCGAACTGGTTCTGTTCGGCGCGCAGCGTCTCGAACTCCCTGAGTGCGGCACGCCTGGCCTCGTCGGCGGCAATCGCGAGATCTACCGTCGATTCATCGTTGCCGCGGGCTCGTTGCGAGCGCTTGATGGTCTCAGGGTCGTTGCGCAGGAGCTGAGGATCAATCACCCCCCCATCCTATTCGACCCGCGGCCGCCATCCCTGGCAATGCTGTGGCGCGAGCGTTGTCCCAGCCCAAGCGGGTAACGTTGAGTCATGGCCACCTCTCAGCCCCGTGCCGCGGTCGTGTACCACCCGCTCAAGACCGATGTTGCGGCGCTGAGATCGGCCGTGCTGAGGCACGAGGCGAGAGCCGGTTGGGCACCGAGCATCTGGCACGAGACGAGCGAAGACGACGCGGGCCAGGCGGTGACGAAGCTCGCGCTTGAGTCGGGGGCGAGTGTGGTGCTCGCGTCGGGCGGCGACGGCACGGTGCGCGCGGTTGCAGAGGCATTGCGAGGATCAGGCACTCCCATTGCGGTCGTTCCGCAGGGCACGGGCAACCTGCTCGCGCGCAATCTCGGCGCCCCGCTCGGAGACCTCGACGAGACCGTGCGTGCGGCGTTCTTCGGCGAGAACCGCCCCGTTGATCTCGGAGTGGTGTCGATTACGCGAGCAGACGAGAGCGAAGACGAGCACGTCTTTCTCGTGCTCGCCGGCATGGGCCTCGACGCCCGCGCGATCACCGCGACCCGCTCTTCACTCAAGAAGCGGCTGGGGTGGCTCGCCTATGTCGACGCGGGCATGCGCACCATGATCAAAGATGCACCACTGCAGATCCACTACTCGGTCGATGGTGCGCCACTGAAATCGCTGACCGTGTTTACGGTGATGATCGGAAACTGCGGGCTGTTGCCCGGCGGCGTGCTGCTGATTCCCGACGCCGAGCTCGATGATGGCAAACTCGACGTCGTCGCCCTGCGCCCGCTCGGCCCGTTCTCGTGGCTGCGCATCTGGCACAAAATCGGCTTCGAGAACGGGGTGTTGCGCAAGACAAAAACCGGCCGCAAGATGATCGATCTCGTGAACGACACCCGCTCAGTCAGCTACATGCGGGCGGCGCGCTATGCGCTCTCCGTGACGCACCCCGAGCCGATCCAGCTCGACGGCGACGACTTCGGCCTCGCCCTCGCCGCGAGCGGCACCGTCGACCCCGGCGCTCTCACTGTGCGGGTGCTTGCCTCATGGGCACCGCCCGTCTAATCTGAGTGCGCCACGCGAAGCTTCGCCTCGCGAGCGCCAGAGATCACGTCGAGCAGCCAGTCACGGGCGTCGCGGAACGCCTCGTTGTCGTGCTCATCCTGCGTCGTCGCGGCGACGCGGTCAGCGCGCTGGTACGAGCCGAGAAACACGACGCGTGGGCTCGAACGCTTCACCCCGAGCAGGGCGTCGGCGACGCGCTCGTCGCGCACGTGGCCCTCGGCGTCGATCACGAAGCGGTATCGGCCCATGCGGTCGCCGATCGGGCGCGAGGCGAGCAGCGTGAGGTTGACGCCGCGGGTAGCGAACTGCTCGAGCAGTTGCAGCAGCGAGCCCGGCTTGTCGTCTGGCAGCTCGACGATGAGGCTCGTCTTGTCGGCGCCGGTAGGCTCCCCGACGGGTGCGGTGCGCCCGACGAGCACGAAGCGCGTCACGGCGTCGGGGTTCTCGGCGATCGCGTCGGCGAGCACCTCGACGTCGTAGTACTCCTCGATGCCGGGCGGCGCGATCGCGGCGTCGGCCCCCTTGCCCTCGTCGAAGAGGTCGGCCGCGGCCTGCACGTTCGAGGTCGCGGGCAGGTGGCGATGCCTCGGCAGCTGATCGTCGAGCCATCTGCGGCACTGCCCATACGCGACCGGGTGGCCGGCGACCACCCCGATGTTTTCGAGCCTCATGCCGCGCTTCGCCACGAGCACGAAGCGCACGGGCACGAGATATTCGCCGATGATCTGCAGGCCGGGAATCGTTGCCAACGCGTCCTGCGCCACCGTGACCCCGCCGTCGACCGAGTTTTCGATGGCGATCATCGCGGCATCACTCGCGCCCGTGATGACGTCGTTCAAGGCCTCGCCGATGTTCGCCACCGGCGCCCATTCCTGCCCCTGCGCCTCGGGCACCTGGCGCAGCGCGGCCTCGGTAAAAGTACCAGCCGGCCCCAAGAAGCTGTAGCGGCGGGGTGTCGGCGTGGTCTCAGGCATGGGTCAAGCGTACTCGCTTGAGCTTCAGCGGCACTGCACGGACAGAGCAGCGCGAGGATCAGCCCAGCGCTTTGGCCACCAGCGCCTGTGCGGCTGCCTGCACCTCGGCCAGGTGATCCTCGCCCCGAAAAGACTCTGCATAAATCTTCATGACGTCTTCGGTGCCACTTGGCCGCGCCGCGAACCAGGCGTGCTCGGTCTGCACCTTGAGACCACCGATCGCCGCCCCGTTGCCAGGGGCTGCGACCAACACGGCGGTGATCGGGTCGCCGGCGAGCGTCGTGTCGGTTACATCTTCGGGTGAGAGCGCACTCAGGGCCGCCTTCTGCGCCGGGGTAGCCGCGGCGTCGATGCGCGCATAGGCGGGGGTGCCGAAACGCTTGGTCAGCTCGCGGTAGCGCTCGCTCGGCGACTGGCCCGTGACCGCCTGAATCTCGGCCGCGAGCAAGGCGAGCAGAATGCCGTCTTTGTCGGTGCTCCATGCGCTGCCGTCGAAGCGCTGAAACGAGGCGCCTGCGCTCTCTTCGCCACCAAACACGACGGTGCCGTCACCCAGGCCGGGCACGAACCACTTGAAGCCGACCGGCACCTCGAGCAGCGTGCGCCCGTGCGACGCGACGACTCGGTCGATGATCGCCGACGAGACGAGTGTCTTGCCGATGCCCGCACCCTTGGGCCAGTCGGGCCGGTGCGTGAGCAGGTAGTCGATCGCGACCGCGAGAAAGTGATTCGGGTTCATGAGGCCGGCGTCGCGCGTCACGATGCCGTGCCGATCAGAGTCTGCGTCGTTGCCCGTGACGATATCGAAGTCATCGCGATAGGCGGCGACGGTCTGCATGACGCTCGCCGACGACGGATCCATGCGAATCTTGCCGTCCCAGTCGAGGTGCATGAACGCCCAATGCGGGTCAACGCCAGGGCCGAGCACCGTGAGGTTCAGTTCGTAGCGGTCGCGGATCGCCGCCCAGTACGCCTCGCTCGCCCCGCCGAGCGGATGCGCGCCGATGCGCACACCCGCTTCGCGGATCGCGGCGAGATCGATCACGGTCTCGAGCGCGTCGACGTATTCCGCAACGTAGTCGTAGTGGCCCACCGGCACTGCTTGGCCCTCTGCGGGCTGCTGCGCGTCACGCCAGGTGCCGCTCTCGATCAGCTCGTTCGCCCGCGCAGCGATCCACGAGGTCGCGTCAGAGCCGGCTGGTCCGCCGTGCGGCGGGTTGTACTTGAAGCCGCCGTCGCGCGGCGGGTTGTGACTCGGGGTCACCACGATGCCGTCGGCGCGATGCGGGTCGTCTGCCGCACGATCGTGGTTGTGCGCGAGGATGGCGCGACTCAGGGCAGGGGTCGGCACGAAGGTTTCATCACCGCTGCCAGTCGGCAGCAGCACGTGCACGCCGGCTGCCGAGAGTACGCTCGCCGCAACTTCGAGCGCGGGCGTCGAGAGGGCGTGCGTGTCACCGCCGAGAAACAGCGGGCCCTCGACGATGCCCTGCGCCGCGCGGTACTCTGCGATCGCGAGGCTGATCGCCGCGATGTGCGCCTCATTGAACGATCCGTTCAGCGCGGTGCCGCGGTGCCCCGAGGTGCCGAAGACCACTCGCTGCGCGGGGACCGCCGGGTCTGGGATCACCTCGGTGAATGCGCGCAGCAGCGCGTCGACGTCGATCAGATCGCTCGGCTCGGCCCGGAGTCCCGCTCGTTCATGCATGGGACAAGTCTGCCAGCACGGCGGTCCGATCCGGCTCAGCCGATGTACACGATTTGCCCCGAAGTACATGGTTCAAACATGTACTTTGGCTCGGACCATACACACCGGGGTTGCTACACTCAACGCACGCGATGACGCGAGGAGGTCACCATGGCCGCAAACATACCGCCACCGCCAGCTCAAGCCACCTTGATGCAAGAAACGCAGCGTAAACGCATGCCTGCCTGGGCGTGGGCGATCATTGCGGCGGTGACGATCCTCATCGCAGTACTCGCTTTCGTGACGGCGGTCTATTGGCCTCCGGATTCATCGCAGCCAAACCCCGCGCCAACAACCACCAGTGCAGCGGACCAACCCGACCCCGCACCTGAACCCACAGTCCCAGAGCAACCCGTGGCCGCCCCGATCGTGCTGCCCGACTGCGAAACGCTGTGGCCCGAACGCTACGCCCGCGCAAAAGAACTCTCCGATGGTTACCCCCAGGGCGGCATCAAGTACGACGACTTTGGCGACCATCGTTTCACCGAGCTCTTCGGCCCCGCCGCGCAAACCGCCCTGAGCCAGACGACCCAGCTTCGCGGCTGCGGCTACCCCTCGAGCCTCGAGACATACACCGACCTCTACCTCACCGAGCTCAGCGGCCCACCGAAAGACGCATTCTTGGCCGCACTTCGCGCCGACGGCGACTTCGTCGAGAGCGCGTCGGGCAAGACGACAGTCTTTGTCTGGGAAAGTCCAGTCGAGGGCGGCCACTGGAACGCCGCCTACACCGTGCACGCCTTCATCGGCGACATCTGGATCGCGGGGTTTGGCAGTGATCCCGCCGCAGACTACGTGCCTCAGATCACGGCCGCGATGCTCGAAGCAAACCCGACCCTGCAGTAGTCGGGCCGCAACCCGCCGCACCAAGCCGCAACCCAATGTTCACGGCGCCAGCGTAGGCTGGGCGTATGAGCGAATCTGCGAGCGAACGCACGAACCCCAGATCTCACATCGAGTGCTGGCTCACCGACATGGACGGCGTGCTGGTGCGCGAGAATCGCGCGATCCCGGGAGCCGCAGAGCTCATCGCGCACTGGACCGAAACCGAACAGCCCTACCTCGTGCTCACCAACAACTCGATCTTCACGGCGCGCGACCTCAGCGCGCGGCTCGCGGCGTCGGGCCTGCACGTTCCCGAGGAGCGCATCTGGACGAGCGCCCTCGCCACCGCGGCCTTCTTGAAGCAGCAGAAGCCAGGCGGCACCGCTTTCGTGATCGGTGAGGCAGGCGTGCTCACCGCACTGCACGACGCGGGCTTCGTGATGACCGAAACGAACCCCGACTTCGTCGTGATCGGTGAGACCCGCAACTACTCGTTCGAGGCGATCACGAAGGCAATTCGCCTGATCAATGGGGGTTCGCGCTTCATCTCGACGAACCCCGACGCGACCGGGCCGAGCCCCGAGGGCCCGCTACCGGCGACCGGCGCGATCAACGCGCTCATCACGAAGGCAACGGGCAAAGAGCCATATATCGTCGGCAAACCGAACCCGATGATGTTTCGCTCGGCCCTCAACAAGATCGGTGCGCACTCGCACAACACCGTGATGATCGGCGACCGCATGGACACCGACGTCGTGGCCGGCATGGAGGCGGGCCTGCACACCATTCTCGTGATGACCGGAATCAGCGACCCGGCAGAAATCGAGAGGTTTCCGTTCAGGCCAGACGAGATTCTCGACTCGGTCGCCGACCTGCTGCCCTGAGCGTAACGCGCAACTTGCGCGTTACTTCGCGCGACCTCGCAGCTTCTTGTAGAGCATCTGCCCGACGAGATACGCGAGGTAGAGCGAGAACAGCACGTTCGCGATGAACGGGTCGAGCAAAGTCGCGAGCACCGAGCTGAACGGCACGCAGACGCTCGCCGCGATGCCGACCGCGAGCGCGGCACGCATGTCGACGTTGTTTCTGCGCATGTTGCCGATGGTGCCCGAAATCGACCCCGGGATCATCATGACGAGCGAGCTGCCCTTCGCAACGAGATCGTTCGCGCCGAAGAAGAACATCAGCACCGGCACGACGATCACGCCGCCACCGACCCCGAGCACGCCCGAGAGCACTCCCGTGATGAACCCGGTGAGCACGAGCAGAGCGGCCGAGAGCAGGTTGATGCCGATCTCGTCTTCGCGCTGCGGCACGACGAACCACAGTGTCACGATCACGACGAGCAAGAACACCATGAAGGCCCACTGCAGTGCTGAGACTGGCAGGCGGGCGAGCAGATACGTGCCGAGCTGCGCACCCGCAACGATGCCCACCGCGAGGCAGAGCGCCGCGGTCCAGTCGACGTTGCCCTGCACCGCATAGCTGATGGCGCCGACCGCCGCGGCCGGCAGAATCGCGGCCACCGAGGTGCCCGCTGCGAGCCGCTGCGGCATGCCGAGCCAGAGGGCGAGGGCCGGCACGATGATCGTGCCACCGCCGATACCGAAGAGGCCCGAGAGCAACCCCGCGGCGAGGCCGATTGCGATCAGCGGAACGAGGCCTGGGCGCTTCTCAGATTCAGTCACTCTTTCGAGTTTAGACCCGCGGTCTCGGCGCGGATCAAGCTCGCGCTACTGCGGGTCGAGACCGAGATCGGCGAGGCCGATCGCGTAGCGGTACTCGTAACCCGCCTCTTCGATGCGCGCCTTCGCCGGCGCCTGTCGGTCTACGACCACGGCCACACCGGCCACGATCGCGCCGACCTTCTCGAGCGCCTCAATGGCCTGCAGCGGCGAGCCGCCAGTGGTCGAGGTGTCTTCGACCACGATCACGCGCTTGCCCTCGAGGTCGGGGCCCTCGACCTGACGGCCACGGCCGTGGTCTTTCGGCTCCTTGCGCACGACGAACGAGTCGTAGGTCTTGCCGCGCGCGACGCCCTGGTGCATGATCGCCGAGGCGATGGGGTCAGCACCCATCGTGAGGCCGCCGACAGCAACGACGCCATCGACGTCGTCGATCAGGTCGAGCATGACCTGGCCGATCAGCGGCGCCGCGCGGTGGTCGAGGCTGAGCTTGCGCAGATCGATGTAATAAGTAGCCTTCTTGCCGCTCGTCAGCGTGAAATCGCCGTGAAATACCGCCTCGGTTTTGATGAGGTCGATGAGCTGTGCGCGCGCGTCTGTCATGCGCCCAATTCTACAGAGCGCAGGCGGAGGGCTGATCCTCGCAGCAAAAACGGGGCGGGGCAAAAGCCCCACCCCGTTCGCTCACCTCACGGCGCTTACTTCACGCTGTCGAGGAAGTTGCGCGTGCGCTGGCGCTGCGGGTTGTCGAGCACCTCGCTCGGCGGGCCGGCCTCGACGACCACGCCGCCGTCCATGAACACGACCTGGTCTGCGACACCTCGCGCAAAGCCGATCTCGTGCGTCACGACGATCATGGTCATGCCCTCGTTTGCGAGCTCGCGCATGACGTCGAGCACGTCACCGACAAGCTCGGGGTCGAGCGCAGAGGTCGGCTCGTCGAACAGCATGAGCTTCGGATCCATCGCGAGCGCGCGGGCGATCGCGACGCGCTGCTGCTGACCGCCCGAGAGCTGCGCCGGGTAGTGCCCCGCGAAATCGGCGAGCCCGACGCGGGCCAGCAGATCCCTCGCGCGCTGCTTCGACTCGCTCTTCGAACGCTTGGCGACACCGACGGGCGCCTCCATGATGTTCTCGAGCGCCGTCATATGCGGAAACAGATTGAACTTCTGAAACACCATGCCAATGTTGGCGCGCTGCTTCGCGATCTGCTTCGGGGTCATCTCGTGGTTCTTGTTGCCAGCCTGGCGGTACCCGATGAGGTCACCATCGACGATGATGCGGCCGCCGTCGATCGTCTCGAGGTGGTTCACGCAGCGAAGCAGGGTCGACTTGCCCGAGCCCGAGGGGCCGAGCAGCACGGTCACGGTGCCCGCCGGAACCGAGAGCGAGATGTCGCGCAGCACCTGATGTGCGCCGAAGCTCTTGCGCACGCGGCGAATCTGCACGAGCGCGTTCGGGTCGATCACGGTCGGGTCGACCACTGCCGGGTTGTTCTGCTGGGGTTCAGTCATGGTCACTCTCCCACCACCTGAGTCACGGTCGTTGCCGGCGCGGGCTCGGGGCCCGGCTTGCGGTTGTTCACGGCGGCCTTGAGACGCTGGAAGGGCGTCGGCGGCAGGTTGCGGGTGGTGCCACGGCCGAATCGGCGCTCGAGATAGTACTGCGGAATCGAGAGCAGGCTCGTCATGAACAGGTACCAGGCGCTCACCACGATGAGCAGTTCAACCTGCTTCAGGTTCGACGACGAGATGATCGACGCCTGCGTGTAGAGCTC
>RRZU011300481.1_pt1 | contig 10204 bp, 5 predicted proteins | sample 2165561 | NCBI WGS metagenome assembly RRZU01 (sample SAMN10456909, study PRJNA506462) | wastewater metagenome | isolation source: wastewater sludge | place: USA: Moscow, Idaho
CAACGACGCGGTGCGCGGAACTGACTGCAGACACTTTGATCACCGCGCGGCCCAGATTGCCCTGCAGCAGCTTCAACCCGCCGTCAGCGGCAAACGGCCGCGCAACTGGCCGCAGAATTTCCTCATCCTCCGATTGCGAAACCGCGCGCCAGACAAGCGCATCGCCCTCCAGCGCCGGAGCCTCGCCATAGCGATGCAGGCCGGGACCAGCCACGGTTTCGACCTCTCCATGCAGCAGCCCCGCTTCGAGCAGCTCGCGAATCAGGAAACTTGCTCCGCCAGCCGTATGGAACGCGTTCACATCGGCCGGCCCGTTCGGATAGACCCGCGCCAGCAACGGCACAATTGCGGAAAGCTCGTCGAAATCCTGCCAGTCGATCACGATGCCCGCAGCACGCGCGATCGCGACCAGATGCAGCGTATGGTTGGTCGACCCGCCGGTCGCCAGTAGGCCGACAATGCCGTTGACGAGGGATTTTTCGCAGATAACCCGGCCGACCGGTGTGTATTTCGCGCCTTGCGCCGTGATCGCCGCGGCACGACGCGCAGCCGCCGCAGTCAACGCATCGCGCAACGGCGTGTTTGGCGGAACGAACGCAGCGCCAGGCAGGTGCAGCCCCATGAATTCCATCAGCATCTGGTTCGAATTCGCAGTGCCGTAGAAAGTACAGGTTCCGGGCGCATGGTACGCAGCCTCTTCGGAAGCCAGCAGCGCATCGCGCCCGACCTTGCCTTCCGCGTACAACTGGCGAGTCAGCGCCTTTTCCTTGTTGCCGATCCCGGACGGCATCGGCCCGGCCGGAACGAACACGGCCGGCAAATGGCCGAACTGCAGCGCGCCGATCAGCAAACCTGGAACGATCTTGTCGCATACGCCAAGGCAAAGCGCGGCATCGAACACATTGTGCGACAACGCAATCGCCGTCCCCATCGCAATCACATCGCGACTGAACAACGACAATTCCATTCCGGGTTGCCCTTGCGTTACGCCGTCGCACATCGCTGGCACGCCGCCCGCCACCTGCGCCGTTGCGCCGACCGAGCGCGCTGCAGCCTTGATGATGGCCGGATAGCACTCATAGGGCTGATGCGCGGAAAGCATATCGTTGTAGGAAGAAACGATGCCGAGATTCGGTTGGCGCAACTCGCGCAGCACGATCTTGTCTTCTCGCGGCGCGGCAGCCCAAGCATGCGCCTGATTGCCGCAGGCCAGCACATTCCGCACAGGCGTGCTCCGGGCGGTCTCGGCGATCTGCCGAAGGTAAGCACTGCGCGTCGCCTCACTGCGACGGACGATGCGTTCGGTAACGGCAAGCACTTGCGGATGGAGCGACATTGGCGATACTCCAGAACGGATAGATCGTAGTTTTACTACAGGACCGAAACAAATTCAATATTGCACGCCAGCAAGCCGGCGAACGGAATCCGCTCCTGTTTCCGGATAAGCGGCCATCCAGCCGCAACGCAGGATGGCCGCCGAAAAAACCACAATCCGGGCAGCACTTTTTGCCTTTGCGACAAACCCTTTTCATGTAGTAGGATTACAAACAACTACAAAACTACCGCAGGAGCCGGCGCATGAAAACTCCGCAAACGCCATTCGACATGGTGCTCTTCGGCGGCACCGGCGACCTTGTGATCCGCAAGCTGCTACCGGCGCTCTATCACCTGCACCAAGGCGGAAAACTACCCGAGGGGCGCATCATCAGCCTGGGGCGTTCGCAACCCGACACAACGGCCTATCTGAACAAGATCCGTCCGCAAATCGCGGATTACCTTGGCAATGATTTTAACGATGTGATCTGGCAGGACTTTGCCAAACGCATCGATTTTCTGCAGCTCGACGCCAGTCGAGTCGAGGACTTCTTCAAGCTCGGACAGCAATTGCAACAGCACCCGGACCGCATCCGCGTGTTCTACCTGTCGACAAGCCCGGATCTTTTCACCCTGATCTGCCAACATCTGGCTGCCGCGAACTTGAACCAGGGCGACGCGCGCGTGGTGCTGGAAAAGCCACTCGGTCGCGACCTTGAGTCGTCGGACCGGATCAACGATACAGTCGGCGCTGTTTTTCCGGAAAACCGTATCTATCGCATCGACCACTATCTGGGCAAGGAACCCGTGCAGAACCTGATGGCGCTGCGCTTCGGCAACACCTTCCTTGAGCCGTTATGGCGGCGCAACTGGATCAGCGACGTACAGATCACAGTGACCGAACAGGTTGGCGTCGAGCGCCGCGCCGATTTCTACGACCAGACCGGCGCCTTGCGCGACATGGTGCAGAACCACCTGCTGCAGCTGTTATGCATCGTCGCAATGGAGCCGCCTGCCTCGATCGATGCCGACGCGGTACGCGATGAAAAACTCAAGGTATTGCGTTCCCTGAAGCCGCTCGACCCGGAAAGCCTTGTCACCAAGGTCGTTCGGGGCCAATACCGTGCCGGCGCTGCCGAGGGGAAACCAGCCATCGGTTATCTCGACGAGCCGGGCGTCGCGCCGCATTCACAAACCGAAACCTTTGTCGCGATCAAAACCGAAATCAGCTCGTGGCGCTGGTCCGGCGTGCCGTTTTATCTGCGCACCGGCAAGCGCATGGCCGAACGCCTGGCCGAGATCGTGATCAACTTCCAGACGATCCCCCACTCGATTTTCGGTCGCCAGAGCATGACGCCGAACCGGCTGGTCATCCGCCTGCAGCCCGACGAGTCGGTGCGACTTTATCTGATGGCCAAGCAGCCGGGTGACCAGATGCGCCTGAGCCCGGTCTATCTCGACCTCGATTTCAAGGAAGTATTCGAATCCCGCCCACCCGAAGCCTACGAGCGCCTGCTGATGGACGTGATCCGTGGTGACCTCTCGCTATTCGTGCGCCGCGATGAACAAGCCGCTGCCTGGCGCTGGGTCGAACCGATCCTCGACACCTGGGAAAACAACCCGGAAGGGCCGAAGCCATACACCGCCGGCACCTGGGGGCCTGCGGCCTCCTCCGCGCTGCTTTCGCGCGACGGACTATGCTGGCATGAGGAGGCCTGAGCCATGCCCCTCACTCCGATGATCCATGACTACCGGACGACCGGCGCGCTCGATGAAGCGCTGGCCTCGTTTGTCGCCGCGCGACTTGATGAGGCGCTGGCGCTGCGCGGCGCGGCCAGCCTCGCGCTGTCGGGCGGGCGCACGCCCGCTGGTTTTTTGCGGCTTCTTGGCGCCATGCCGCTCGACTGGAAGAACATCGCCGTCACGCTCGCCGATGAACGCTGGGTTCCAGCAACCCACCCTGATAGCAACGCGCGACTGCTGCAGGAAACGCTGCTGACCGGTCCCGCCGCGGCTGCCCGTTTTATCCCGCTCTACAACGGCGCGAACAGCCCGACAACCGGCCAGTCCGAATGCGAAGCTAATCTTGCCTCTCTGCCCTGGCCGCTCGATGTCGTCGTGCTCGGCATGGGGCTGGACGGCCACACCGCTTCGCTGTTTCCGCAAGCGCCGCAACTGCAGCACGCGCTGACCACCTCGGCGCGCTGCGCCGCGATCACGCCGGTCACCGCCGAACATGAACGCATGACGCTGTCGCTTGCCGCACTGGCAAACTCCCGCTGTCTGATCGTCCACCTGACCGGCGCGGACAAATGCAAACTTTTTGACACCATGCAGGCGCAAACCGCCAGCGAAACCGCTCCGCCCCTGCCGCTACGCCGGGTTCTGGATGCCCATTCGATCACGCCCCATGTTTTCCGGGCACCGTAAACTGGCCAAGGAAAGACCTTATGCTTGAAAAAATCCGCAATTCGCTCGACACGCTGAGCAAATCGGAACGCAAAGTCGGCGAACTCGTGCTCGCGCAGCCGAACATGGTCGCCAACGCGCCGATCGCCCAGATCGCCGATCAGTGCAGTGTTTCGCAACCGACCGTAATCCGCTTCTGTCGCACGCTCGGTTGCGCCGGCTTGCAGGATTTCAAATTGCGTCTGACCCGCAGCCTCGTTTCCGGCGTCCCTTACGTGCACTCGACCGTCCTGCCGGACGATTCCGCTCACGACATTGCGCGCAAACTGTTCGACAGCAACATCTCGCACCTGATGCGCTTTCGTAACGAACTCGACACCGACGCAGTCGAGCGTGCGATCAACATCCTCGGCCGCGCGCACCAGATCGACGTCTATGGCCAGGGCCAGTCCGGCGCGGTCGCAATCGACGCCCAGAACAAGTTTTTCCGCCTCGGCGTGCCAACGATGTCCTACACCGATCCGCACATGCACGGCATGTCGGCCTCGATGCTGAAGCCCGGCGACGCGGTAATCGCGATTTCGAACTCCGGCAGAACGCTGGACTTGATCCGCTCGGTCGAAATTGCGCGCGACGCCGGCGCCGATGTGATCGGCATCACCCACTCGAAATCGCCGATGGCCAAACGCTGCTCGGTCTGCATCTTCGCCGATACCATGGAAGACCCTGACCTATACTCACCCATGATCACCCGTATCGTCCACCTGATCATCATCGACATTCTCGCGGTCGGCGTCGCATTGAAACGCGGCCCGGAACTGATCGACCGTCTGGAAAAAATGAAGCGCAGTCTGAAAGAAAAACGTACCCGCTGAGGTTCCCATGCCCAATCCGACCACCCTGCCCGCTTGGGGCGCGCTGCAATCCCACTTTGCCGGTCTGTCCGGCGCCCACATGCGCGAGTTGTTCGCCGCCGACCCGCAGCGTTTTGAACGCTTCTCACTCGAAGCCGCCGGGCTGTTCCTCGATTTTTCGAAAAACCGGATCACAACTGAAACGATCCCGCTGCTCACCCGGCTCGCACGCGAGGCTGGCGTCGAAGCCAAACGCGATCGCATGTTCACGGGGGAGAAAATCAACAGCACGGAAAACCGCGCGGTTCTGCATACCGCGCTGCGCAACCTTTCCGGCAGCCCGGTTCTCGTCGACGGCGTCGATGTCATGCCGCAGGTCAATGCGGTGCGCGAACGCATGCACCGCTTCTCCGATTCGGTGCGCAACGGGACATGGCGCGGCCACACCGGGCAGACGATCACCGATGTCGTGAACATCGGCATCGGCGGTTCGGACCTCGGGCCATTGATGGTCTGCCGCGCGCTGCATCGCTTTGCACATCCTGGCCTGAAGATGCATTTTGCTTCGACAGTCGACGGCGACCAGATCGCCGGCATCCTCGCCCGACTCAACCCGGCCACGACGCTGTTTATCGTCGCTTCAAAAACCTTCACGACGCAGGAAACCCTGACCAACGCGCATACCGCGCGGCGCTGGCTGCTCGATGCGTTCGACGACACGGCCGCGATCGCGCGCCATTTCGTCGCGGTCTCGACCAATGCCAAGGCGGTTGCCGAGTTCGGCATCGACACCGCTAACATGTTCGAATTCTGGGACTGGGTCGGCGGGCGTTATTCACTCTGGTCGGCGATCGGCCTGTCGATCGCGGTTTGTCTTGGCCCGGACAACTTCGACAAGCTGCTCGCCGGCGCGCACGCCATGGACCGGCATTTTTGCAGCGCGCCACTCGAACAAAACATGCCGGTCTTGCTGGCACTGATTGGAATTGCGAATAGGAACTTTTTCCATTGTCATTCACAGGTCATTTCACCCTACAATGGGACATTGGATCGCTTCCCGGCCTACCTGCAGCAGCTCGACATGGAGTCGAACGGCAAGACGGTCGACCTGGATGGCCATCGAATCGCCGCCTATGAAACCGGACCAATGGTCTGGGGCGACTCCGGCATCAACGGCCAGCATGCGTACTACCAGCTGCTGCACCAGGGCAGCCAGGTTGCACCGGTCGATTTCATTGCCTCGATCGAACACCCGGATGCACCGGAACCGCACGGCACGATTTTGATGGCGAATTTCTTCGCCCAGACCGAAGCGCTGATGCGCGGCAAGAACGAACAGGAAGTCCGGGCCGAGCTCGCGGCGCAAGGATTGAGCGGCGAAGCGCTTGAAAAACTGGTTGCGCACAAGATCTTTGAAGGTAACCGGCCGACGAATTCGATCCTGATGCAACAACTGGCGCCGGAAACGCTCGGCGCACTGGTTGCGTTGTACGAACACAAGGTTTTCGTACAGGGCGCAATCTGGAATGTGAACCCCTACGACCAGTGGGGAGTGGAGCTTGGCAAGCAGTTGGCCAAGGCCATCGAAAAGGAATTGACAGCGCCCGGATCGGCGGCCAGCCACGATGCCTCGACCAACGGGCTGATCAACTACTACAAGCAACGGCTGAATAAAAGTAAACCATAAAAAGTTATTAAAAATCAATAACTTATATATTTACAACAAGGCTCACCCACAAGGCGGGTCTCGATACAACCACCAAGGCAGGGCAGATACCATGGCAGATCAGCTTCACGACCACGATCCACAGGAAACACGCGAATGGCTGGAATCACTGGCCGGCGTGATCGAACGCGAAGGCGCCGAACGCGCCAAGTTCCTCGTTGACCAGGTTGTCAACCAGGCGCGCATCGACGGCGTAAGTCTCCCGTTCAACACGACGACCGAATACGTCAACACGATCCCGGCCAGCATGGAAGCCAAATGCCCTGGTAACGCCGAACTGGAAGAGCGCATCCTGGCCTATACCCGCTGGAATGCGGCTGCGATGGTGGTCAAGGCCAACCGCGGCGGCGGCGAACCGGGTGGCCACATCACCTCGTTCGCTTCGGCCGCGACGCTGTACGATGTCGGCTGGAACCACTTCTGGCATGCGCCGACCGACAACCACGGCGGCGACCTTGTCTACTTCCAGGGCCACTGTGCACCGGGCATGTACTCGCGCGCCTTCCTCGAAGGCCGGATTTCCGAGGACCAGCTGAACAACTTCCGCCGCGAAGTCGGCGGCAAGGGTATTTCCTCCTACCCGCACCCGTGGCTGATGCCGGATTTCTGGCAGTTCCCGACTGTCTCGATGGGCCTGGGCCCCTTGATGGCGATCTACCAGGCCCGCTTCATGAAATACCTCGACGATCGTGGCTTCAAGCAGAAGGGCGAACGCAAGGTCTGGTGCTTCTGTGGCGACGGCGAAATGGACGAACCGGAATCGCTCGGCGCGATCTCGCTCGCCGGCCGCGAAAAGCTCGACAACCTCGTTTTCGTGATCAACTGCAACCTGCAGCGTCTTGACGGCCCGGTACGCGGCAATGCCAAGATCGTGCAAGAACTCGAAGGCAACTTCCGCGGCGCCGGCTGGAACGTGATCAAGGTGCTGTGGGGCTCGCGCTACGACAAGCTGTTCGCCAAGGACAAGACCGGCATCCTGCAAAAACGCATGATGGAAGTCGTCGACGGCGAATACCAGACCTACAAGTCCAAAGACGGCGCCTATGTGCGCAAGCACTTCTTTGGCAAGTATCCGGAATTGCTCGAACTGGTTTCCGACATGTCCGACAGCGACATCTGGCGCCTGACCCGCGGCGGCAATGACTTCGCCAAGGTCTACGCCGCCTACAAGGCCGCCAGCGAACACAAGGGCCAGCCGACGCTGATCCTCGCCAAGACCGTCAAGGGCTACGGCATGGGCTCGGCCGGCGAATCGCAGAACGTCGCCCACCAGACCAAAAAGCTGTCCGATGACGACATGATCCACCTGCGCGACCGCTTCCAGATTCCGCTGTCCGACGAGGAAGCCCGTGCCTGCAAGTTCTACCTGCCGCCGGCCGACGCGCCGGAGCTCAAATACATGCAGGAACGCCGCGCTGCGCTCGGCGGCTACATCCCGTCGCGCAAGCCGGTCAATGAAACGTTGCCGGTGCCGGCGCTTGATGCGTTCAAGCCATTGCTCGAAGCAACCGGCGAGCGCGAGATGTCGACGACGATGGCGTTCGTGCGCATCCTGAACACCTTGATCAAGGACAAGACGATCGGCCGGCGCATCGTTCCGATCGTTCCGGACGAATCGCGCACTTTCGGCATGGAAGGCATGTTCCGCCAGCTCGGCATCTGGTCGCACGTCGGCCAGCTCTACACACCGCAGGATGCCGACCAGCTGATGTTCTACAAGGAATCAAAGGACGGCCAGATTCTGCAGGAAGGCATCAACGAAGGCGGCGGCATGGCCGACTGGATCGCCGCAGCGACTTCGTACGCGAACCACGGCGTGACGATGATCCCGTTCTACATCTACTACTCGATGTTCGGCTTCCAGCGCATTGGCGATCTAGCCTGGGCCGCCGGCGACCTGCGTTCGCGTGGCTTCCTGATCGGCGGCACCGCCGGCCGCACCACGCTGAACGGCGAAGGTCTGCAACACCAGGACGGCCACGGCCACCTGTTCGCCGAATTCATCCCGAACTGCGTGTCCTACGACCCGACCTTCCATTACGAGCTGGCCGTGATCGTGCAGGACGGCATGAAGCGGATGTACCAGAATCAGGAAAACCTCTATTACTACATCTCGGTCATGAACGAGAACTACAGCCACCCGGCCATGCCGGAGGGCGCCGAATCCGGCATCCTCAAGGGCATGTACCTGTTCCAGGAAGGCGGCAAGTCCGACCTCAAGGTTCAACTGATGGGATCGGGAACGATCTTCCGCGAAGTCATCGCCGCCGCCGATCTGCTGAAAAACGATTTCGGCGTCGAAGCCGACATCTGGTCCGCACCGAGCTTCAACGAACTGTACCGCGACGGCATCACCGTCCAGCGCGACAACATGCTGCATCCGACCGCGCCGCAAAAAACCGCTTACGTGACCGAGTGCCTGCAAGACCGCACCGGCCCGGTGATCGCCGCGACCGACTACAAACGCACGTTCGCCGAGCAAATCCGCGCGTTCGTTCCGGGCCGTTACGTAACGCTCGGAACCGATGGCTTCGGCCGTTCCGACACCCGCGCGCAATTGCGCAAGTTCTTCGAGGTTGATCGCTATAGCGTCACGGTCGCGGCATTGAAAGCGCTCGCCGATGAGGGCAAGATCGGAGCAGACAAAGTCGCGGAAGCGATCGCGAAATACGGCATCGACGCCAGCAGCCCGGCGCCGTGGACGGTTTGAAATCAGTGAACAAGTGAACGGGTGAAGAAGGTGGACAGGTTCTTGCCTGTTCACTCGTTCTCACCTTCACCGTTCACTGCTTTTCAGAGGAAAAGACATGAGCAACGTGATTGAATTGAAAGTCCCGGACATCGGCGGCAGCCATGATGTCGATGTGATCGAAGTGATGGTCAAGCCCGGCGATGCGATCGAAGTCGATCAGTCGCTGCTGACGCTGGAAACCGACAAGGCCAGCATGGAAGTCCCGGCGACTTCCGCCGGCATCGTCAAGGAAGTCAGGGTAAAGGTCGGAGACAAGGTTTCCGAAGGCCATGTAATCCTGCTGCTGGAAAGCACCGATGCGGTTGCATCGGCGCCGGCCGTTGCAGAGCCGGCCCCTGCCCCCGCTGTCTTTCCGGCCGCGGCGCCTGCCCCGGCGACAAGCGCGTCGGCAACCCTTGCGGCATTGAACGAAGGCTATCGCCACGCCCACGCCAGCCCGTCGGTGCGCCGTTTCGCCCGCGAGCAAGGCATCGATATTGCCAAGATCGCAGGCTCAGGCCCGAAAGGACGCATCCTGCACGAGGACATCCGCAACTTCCTGAAATCCGGCAGCGTAGCGGCGGCGCCTGTTGCGGCTCCGGCCGCAAGCGGCGCGGGACTCGATCTGCTGCCGTGGCCGAAGGTCGATTTCGCCAAGTTCGGCCCGATCGAAATCCAGCCGCTGTCGCGCATCAAGAAGATCTCCGGCGCCAACCTGTCGCGCAACTGGGTCATGATCCCGCACGTGACGTTCAACGACGACGCCGACATCACCGAGATGGACGCGTTCCGCAAGGACATCGCCAAGGAATGGGAAAAGGAAGGCATCAAGCCCTCGCCGCTCGCCTTCATCATCAAGGCGACCGTTGACGCGCTGAAGGCGTTCCCGGCATTCAACTCGAGCCTCGACGGCGACAACCTGGTGCTGAAAAAGTACTACAACATCGGCTTCGCCGCCGACACCCCGAACGGACTGGTCGTCCCGGTCATCAAGGACGCCGACAAGAAAGGCATCAAAGAGATCACCCGCGAACTTGGCGAACTCTCGAAGCTCGCGCGCGAAGGCAAGCTCAAGCCGACCGACATGCAGGGCGCGACGTTCACGATCTCGAGCCTCGGCGGCATCGGCGGAACCGGCTTCACGCCTATCGTCAATGCGCCGGAAGTCGC
>RRZU010974692.1_pt1 | contig 10203 bp, 13 predicted proteins | sample 2165561 | NCBI WGS metagenome assembly RRZU01 (sample SAMN10456909, study PRJNA506462) | wastewater metagenome | isolation source: wastewater sludge | place: USA: Moscow, Idaho
ATGGATGGATTATCTTGGTACTTCCAATATTTTTTTTTTTTTTTTTAGAGGTACACGTACTGCTCGCACTGTGTTTTGCACTTCATGCGATTCGCAATGGGCAGCCGTTTTTTTGGTTGTGGATTTTATTTGTCTTTCCGTTTTTCGGCAGTATCGTGTATTTGATGGCGGTGTATTTGCCGCAATCGCGAATGCCATATCAAGCCAATATATTGAGTAAAAGAGCCCTGCATATTTTGCAGCCGAATCGTGCAATCAATCAAGCCAAAACGCAGTATGAAAACATTCCAAGTGTTGAAAATGCCGTTAGATATGCCGAGTATTTAATACAGTCTGGCAAGGCCAGCGAAGCAATTGATATTTTAAAGCAGAAGCATACAAGCCTTGTTGAAAATGATCCTGCTTTCTTAGAACAATGGGCGACAGCATATCTGCAGGATCAACAGGCGCAGCAAGCTTTAGCAATCACGGATAAAATCAAATCGATTGACCCCAATTATAAAATTGAACAAATTGCGTTAATCCGCGCTTTGGCGAGTCACCAATTAAATCTGCAAGAAAGCGCACGGCAAAATTTTATTATTGCGACAAAATCTCAAGATATTGAAAAATTATCTGAATATGCTTTATGGGCGATACAAACCAATCAAGGGGAATTGGCTCAGCAAATTCGAGCAGATTTGCAAAAGAAATGGACTATTGGAACAGCATATTCACGTCAATTGCATAAACCTATTTTCAAGCAAATAGATAAAGCATTAAAAGACATGAAGAAAAAAACAGCATAAAAAAGAGGCCCGAAAGCCTCCTTAGACTGCCGCCGTGCTTTAGATGGCTTGGTCATCCCAAAGCGACTGCGCTTCACGAAGGTTAAGTGTACCTTCGTAAATGGCGCGGCCCGTGATGGCGCCTAAAATGCCTGGCTGGCCTTTTAAGTTGCGGACGTCATCTAGGTTGGTCACACCGCCAGAAGCAATGACAGGCAGGCCTGAGTAGGCTGCAAGATTGACGGTCTGCTCAATGTTGACGCCTTGCATCATGCCATCACGGGCGATATCCGTGTAAACAATGCTGGATACGCCGGCATCTGCAAAACGCTTCGCCAAATCCGTGGCTTTAACGTCAGTAACATTGGCCCAGCCATCGGTCGCTACCATGCCGTTCATGGCATCAATGCCGACAATGATGCGGCCGGCGAATTTTTTGCAGGCTTCTTCTACAAACTCAGGGTTCTGCACGGCTTTTGTGCCGATAATGACAAAAGAAACGCCTGCATCCAGATAATGTTCAATGGTTTCAAGCGAGCGGATGCCGCCGCCGATTTGAATCGGCAGTTCCGGCTGCGCTTTGGCAATGGCTTCAACCACAGGCTTATGGATTGGCGTGCCTGCGAAAGCGCCGTTTAAGTCGACCAAATGCAAGCGGCGCGCGCCTTCATTAACCCAATGCTGCGCAGTTGCAACAGGATCGTCAGAAAATACGGTATCGTCTTCCATACGGCCTTGCTTCAAACGGACACATTTGCCATCTTTCAGGTCAATTGCAGGGATGATCAGCATGCTTACGCTCCTTGCTCAATCTTTCAATGAATTCATTGCCCGCCATCTTAGCAAAATATTGGCAGATTTCTAAGCGTCAGATGGCGGTTTTATTTTATTCGGGCGGCTGCGCAGTTTTAAGGCGGTATTCGGAATGTCTTTGGGCAATAGGCCGAGGCGCAGCAGTTCTTCAAAAATCAATACCGGCGCGTAAGCATCGGCAGCGGCGTAAGCAATTTGCTGATCGGTCAAGTGTTTTCTGGCCCAGTTGGATGTGCTGACACTTTTGCTTTTGGGAAAGTTTTGCTGAAACAGCAGCGCAACCGCATTTTTCAGCCCGACCGGATTGTCTAAGCCAAAAGATTTAAAGCATTTGGACAATTCAATCACGCTGTTGAGTTCAATGCCTTTTTTACGGAAAAGATGCGCATCATTTTTCAGGCCAAAACCGGCCTTGATTTGACCGCGGCTGGCAAATACAGGCTTTAAAAAATCCAGAATGTCATCGCTGACTTGAAAGAGATAAGCCCGCTCATGGGTCGCCAGCTGAATTAAATGCGGGCCAGTCGCGATTTCACCTTTGCTGAATGTCGGTTTTGATTCGGTATCAAAGCCCAGCAGGGCAGCGGTTTTTAATTCCGCTTCAATGGCGCGGCACTGCGCTAAATTCTGAATGACCTGAATATTCTGAGCCGGCAAATTTTGAAATCGCGGCAAGGCTTGAATCTGTTCTTTGCTGGGAAGCGCGGCTGCGCGGAGATCATTCATTTGAATCAAAATGGCATCTTTTCAGGCAGACTAGCGGTTTTTCAGGTTAAAGGCAAAATAAAACCTGCGGGGCGCAGGTTTTAAATTTAATCGGCTGCAGCCGTATTTATTCTGCTTGCTGCTGAATGGAGATTTGTGCCTGATGCGCGCGCTGAACGTAGTCCTGGTACGCAGGGACGGCAATTGCAGCCAAGATCCCGATTGGAAAAATCAGCACATAGAACCAGCCTAAAACTTTTTCCCAGGTTTGAGTGGCTCTTGGCAGGCCAAATTGATTTTCCTGCGCATCGCCTTTGGCAAAGATTAAATACAGCGCTAAACCTAAGTTTGCAAGCGGCACCAGCATCAGCAAAGACAGCCAGCCACTGTGGTTGCGGTCATGCAAACGGCGGATAGCAAAAATAAAGCTAAAGTAAATCATGGTGATATATACAATGCCCAGCAGCAGCATGGCAAACACAGACATGCCTTGCTCCATATTTGGTGAAAATCCCGGAAGCGCAATTGCACAAAAAATACCAAGCACCATCATGACAAGCACCAGCAGACCATTCCATCCTAAATAGGACAACCGTCCAAAACGTCCTGCAGCGCTTAGGGGGGAATCATTTACAGTGTTATTCATTATTCTGACCTCTGATTTTTAATTGGAATATTTAATAAGTGTTCAAATCATAGTTGTTTTTGCTTGCAGATTAAAGAATAAACCGCCAAGAGATCAAAAGCCCGCATGATGCGGGCTTTTTGAGTGAAGCGGGTTTAAATATCCCATTCCACAAAGTTTTTCAGCAATTGCAGGCCAGCTGTATGGCTTTTTTCTGGATGGAACTGCGTGGCGAATAAGTTTTCTTGATGAATGGCGGTGCAGAACTCTAAACCATAGTCACAGGTTGCAGCCACAATGCCTGCATCTTTCGGTTCGACATAGTAGCTGTGCACAAAGTAAAAACGCGCATCCTGTTCAATATTTTTCCACATCGGGTGGCTTGGGTCAGCCTGATGCACCTGATTCCAGCCCATATGCGGCACTTTAATGCCATCCATGTCCGGGAAGCGCTTCACTGCACCTTCAAAAATGCCCAGCGCCTCTGCGCCGCCATTTTCTTCAGAACGCTGCATTAAGGCTTGCATGCCTACGCAGATGGCCAGCACGGGCTTGTTGAAGGCTGCTTTGCGCACCACTTCATCAATGCCGGCTTCATGCATGCCCTGCATGCAGTCACGCATGGCGCCGACGCCTGGAAATACAATCTTGTCTGCTTGCGCAATCAGCTTCGGATCATTGGTCACATCAACCGCTGCGCCCACATACTCTAAAGCTTTGGCCGCAGAGTGCAGATTTCCCATGCCGTAATCAAGAAGGGCAATACGGGTCATTACAATGTTCCTTTAGTTGAAGCCACTTTACCTTCCGCACGCGGATCAACTTCGCAAGCCATGCGCAGCGCGCGAGCAAAAGCTTTAAAGACGCTTTCAATTTGGTGATGGCTGTTTTTGCCTTTCAAATTGTCAATGTGCAGGGTCATTAAAGCGTGGTTCACAAAACCTTGGAAAAATTCAGAGAATAAATCGACATCAAAACGGCCGATCATGGAGCGGGTAAACGGAATATCCATGAATAAGCCTGGACGGCCGGACAAGTCCACCACCACGCGGCTTAAAGATTCGTCTAACGGCGCATAAAAATGGCCGTAGCGCTTTAAGCCTCTTTTATCCCCTAGCGCTTTCGCAAAGGCCTGGCCCAGAGTAATGCCGCAGTCTTCAACCGTGTGGTGATCGTCGATTTCGAGGTCGCCGTCGCAATGAATATCGATATCAAACAAGCCGTGGCGCTTGATTTGATCAATCATATGATCTAAAAATGGAACACCAGTGTTTAAAGTGCCTTGACCAGAACCATCAAGATTCACGCGAACTCGAATTTTGGTTTCGTTAGTGTTTCTTACCACTTCACTGATACGGTCGGTCATAGACACGTTCCTCAAATACGTCAAAATGATTGATGTAAAAATGTTTTTCGCTGTGACGAAAAGTCACCGCATATTAGATTGCTCAGGAGGGTTTATCAATGCCTATTACCGTACATGCCTATACTTCTTTGGAAAATGATGAAGTGCGCAGCCAGCTTGAGCGACTGTACGACACCAGTCCTGAATTTAGCGACGGTGCAGATGCCATTGAACAACTAGAGCAAAACTTAGCTCAGTATACCTCAGTTTATACCGCAGAATTTAATACTAAATTGATCGGCGCGATTTGGTGCACGGGGCAGGGTGAAAGCAAGACCTTGGAATATATTGTGGTGCACCCAGCCAACCGTGGCCGCGGGGTCGCGGAAAGGCTGGTCAGTGAAGCGTGCCGTATAGAAGAAGAAAAAGGTGTGAAAAATTTTGAACCGGGCTGCGGCGCCATTCACCGCTGCTTGGCGCATTTGGATAAAATCTGAATCTGATTTTGCATTCAGGCAGCCTGCGGGCTGCTTTTTTTGTGCTGAAATCCACATTAAATAAGATGCGAAGCTGAATAATGCCTTGAGATTTAAACAAAAAATAAGCAAATTAGGGTTTTTTGCTGTAAAAGTAAACAAATGAAGCAAAAATCGAAACCGATGCTTGACGTTATCACACTTAAACTGTTTAATACGCGGCATCGGCGTGATAGCTCAGTAGGTAGAGCAACGGATTGAAAATCCGTGTGTCCCCAGTTCGATCCTGGGTCTCGCCACCATATTTAAAACTTATTTAAAGTTTCAATCCCTGATCCCATCAGGGATTTTTTTGGCTTAAAAAAAACGCACTCAGTAAAAATATTGATGATTTAGATTGACTAATGCCATCAATTACGGCTTAATACACCGCATCGGCGTGATAGCTCAGTAGGTAGAGCAACGGATTGAAAATCCGTGTGTCCCCAGTTCGATCCTGGGTCTCGCCACCATATTCAAAAAAGCCTCAAACATTGTTTGGGGCTTTTTTTTATCTGATGTTTTATAATAGTGATAAATTAAGCGATTTAACTGCTAAAATCAGTTTTATCATTTGCCCATTGGCTAAAAAATAAAGTATTAAAAAGAAAGGCTAAGTTTATGAACATGAAAAAAATATTTCTTCTTTTGGGTATTCCTTGCAGTGTACTGCTGAGTGCATGTGGCGGCGGCGGAAGTGGTGATAATGTCAACTCGTCTTATTCTAAAACCATTATTAAAAATGGCGTCACTTATGAATGCAAGAGTGAAAATGCGGCCAAACTTTGCGAAAATGGCAATTGCACATCGTGTGAGTCATCATTGGATAGAGTAATCACAGCAGCCTGTTCAAGCAGTGTGAATGCTGGACAGACGCTTTATGCTGTGACCAATGCTGGCTGCGTTGCATCAATGAAAAACAGCAATAAAATCACCGGCTACTGCGTTACAGGTACCCTTAAGCTGTTGACGGGTTCAGGCTATACATTGAATCAGCTCAGCAACAAGGGTACTGCATACGCATCAGGTGAGTTTAATTCAGCAGCTACATTAGAAACTTTACGCTGCAGCAATTCCTGATCATTATTTAATTCAATCTAATGACTGTGCATTTTGTTAAATACAGTGCGGTAGGGGCGCTGTGCTTTGCGCTGGGTTATGCTGCTGCTTATTTCAATGCAGACAGCACAGGACTGTCAGTGCCAAATAAGCCATCGATGAATAGTTCTCCATTGGATGGCAATCCTGTTTCTGGCTTGGCCATTGATTCAATGCAGTCAATGCCTTCTGCAGAGGCTCAGCGGCAGTTCAAAAGCCAATATCAGCAAGTTCAAAGTCTGATTCAGCATGCTTCTGAACAGCAGCTCGCGCAGTATTTGCAGCAAGCATTTCCTGATTATGCCTTTGATCAAATTAGAAATAAGCAGCAGTTTGCACAGCAGATGCTGAATGAGTTTGCGCAGGCCAAGAATGATCCGCAGCAGCAGCTGATTGGGCAGGCTTATGTTACGGCACAGTCTCAGCTGAACCCGGCAGATGTATTGCCTCGTGAAATTTATGCGAAGCAGCCGCTATACGCGCATTTTGATACGTTTGGCAAAGTGCCGCCAAATGTACAGGTGATGGTGCGCTGGACACAGCGTGATACAGGTGAAATTTTACTGTTTACACCGCGCAAAGTCAGTGAAAATCAGCAAAATTGGGTCAGTTTTTATCCGGTTTCGGGCTGGAATCCCGGTCATTATGATGTCAAGTACTACCAAATGAATGACCAGATGGAGCCTATTGCGCAAACCAGTTTTTACATCCAGCAGGTTCTTCCGCAAAATTGAGCGGCTGAAGGTTTTTCAATATGCTCTTTGGGGCCTCCATTTGAATCGTAGTGCAGTTGACCGTTGCTGGGTTACACTGATTGAAAAATATGCTTATGAATCCCGGTAATGAAAGGCTTATTTTCGGATAACAGCCAGCTGTATCAGCAGGCGTGCCCAGATTATTCTGCAGAGATTTTAGAGGCGGTTTTAAAATACGTGCCTGAACGCCAGCTGGCTTGGGACTGCGGTGCAGGCTCGGGGCAATTTACTCAATGGCTGGCGCCGCAGCTGCAGAATGTCATTTGCCGCGCCGCTTCGGCAGAACATTCGGGGCTTCCCGATCACAGCGCAGATTTAATTACTGTGCCGTAAGCCATCCACTGGTTTAATTTTGATGCATTTTTATGCCGAAGTGCGCCGTGTACTGAAGCCTAAAGGCTGTTTGGCGGTCGTTGGCTATGGCCTGATCGAAGCGCAAGATCCGCAGCTGTTGAATTATTTCAATATATGGTCTGGCTTAAAGCATTATGTAAAACAGCATAATCAAAGTCCGCTGGCGCCCTTGGAGGCATATTTCTAAGCTCAGCCAAGAGGCGTCATCTTATGCTGTGCAATTTCCTGTGCTGCTGCGGGCAGGCCTGTGCGCTGAGGCGCAAAGTTAAGCTTTGCCTGCGGTCATTTTTTGCTGCGGCGCTCTGGTGCCGTTGGTCTGAGAAAAACGATGTGCATGGCGGTTTATTGTACAATTACAGCTATTCATAAGATGTTTTATCTTTTCCGTATTTGATTTGAGTACAGTGATATGAATCTCCCTAAACCGCTGAGCTATACCGTTCTTGCGCTGGCAGGCGCTGTTTCAATGTCTGCATTTGCCGCAGAGCCGCCGCAGGAGCATGAAGAGGCTGTGCGCCTGCCTGTGCTGACCGTTATGGCTGAACCCGAATTGCGTGAAGAAACCGGCGTGGTGCCGTACCAGCAGGAAACTGCGCGCCGCAAAGCGCTGCAGCACCGGGTAATGCAAATTGAAGAAGGCACGCAGTCATTTGTGGTCGATCCTTCAATTGTGGCCAATCTAGATATTTTGCCAGCAGAGCCGTCGCCGAATTTATCCAGTTTGCCGCCAGCGCTGCAGCAGCACGTGTTGAATATCGCCAGCGGCCTGCAGTCTTCGGATCCGCGCAATGGCCTTTACATCATGCTTCAGCCATTTGGCATCAACCGTGATGCCACCAATGTGCAAATCAGCCGCGAGCAAATCAATTTAGGCACTATCGACCGTTCAATGCTGGAAGGCCTGCCTCGCAAGTAAGCGCGCAATGGTTTTAAATTCAAAACGTGAAAATCCGCAATGAATGTGCGGATTTTTTAATTTTCAGGCCTGACTTTTGCGTCATTTCAGGGAGTTTGCGTTTTGAATTCAAATTTTTTAGGCGGATTTTTTTAAATTCAAAACCGATGCTGTGCGAGAAAAAGTTTGAATTTAAAAGCGGTAAAGCTGGGTTCTGCTTATTTATTCGCCATTTGTGTATTTTAGATTTAAACTGTAAATAAACTGGATTCGGAGCGTTTTATGCCACGTATCTTTATTATTTTAACTGCTGCTACCGTAATTATCTTTGGCGGGCTGTTTTATCAATACCGTGCGCAGCAAAAAGAAGCAGGTCAGCTGCAGGCCTATCAAACTGTGCTGCTGGAAAAAACCGAGCAGATTTTTGCTCAGGCCAAAGATACATCCAAACCTATTCAAGTCGATGTTGCAGATCCGCGGCTGCAGGGCGATTATCAGGTGATGGCGAATTTTGTGCTGACGCAGATGATACAAAGCGCTGAGGCCAGAAATGCCTATATCCGTGAACTTAAAGCGCAGGATTGGGATCATTTTTTAGATATTGACCGCCTCGCAGCCGATAAAAAGCAGAATTATCAAGAAACTGAAGAAATGCTGAAAAATGTGCATGCGGCAGTGGAGAGCTATGCGCAGAAAATGCAGCAATTTGAACAAAACAGTTTGGAGCAGGCCAAGAATTTGCCGATTAAAAGCAAATACCGCCATCAGCTGGCGCAGAGCCTGAGAGACAGCCAGCACAGCGATGATGCGCATGCGCTGTTTGAGCTGGAGAAGCAAAGTTTGGCCAAAGCCGATGCAATTTTTGCAGTGCTGAAAAACAATAAGTGGGAACAGCGCGGGAAGACCTTTATGTTTTATGAAGATGCGCCTTTGGCGCAGTTTAATGCGCTCTACAAGGAGATACTGGCGCTGAATCAGCAAATGAAGCAGGTCAGTGTGCAGAATCGCAAAGAGATTGCAGAGAAGCTTTAATCCGCCTTTCCATAAGGCAGCCTGCAGTATTCATTATGGCATTTGAGATGAGGGCTGCTGAACCTTTATTCATTTGCGCCAGGCCGGTGAAATTCTGAAAAATGCTTCTGCTATACATGATATTGCGCAGGCGTGTGCCGGTTTTTCTTCAGCACCTGTTTTTATACAATGGATGATTGGCACAATACAGAGCAGATTGTGATGCTTCAAGCTAAGACGGGGCAGTATTTTTGAAGATGCCCGCAGCCAGTATTGATTTTAGAATTGAGCCGGCAGTTTGCCTGAACCGCGATTATAAAAAAAGACGCCTTTCAGGCGTCTTTTTTGAACAGCAGCGTTTAAATTAAGCCGCTTTTTTCTTGAACCAAGAGAAGAAACCTTTTTTTTCTTCAGTTTGCGCTTTTGCAGCTTCAGCTGTTTTTTCTGCGCATGTTTCAGCACATGCTTTTTGGGCTTCAGCAGTCATCACTGGAGCTTTCACTTCAGCCGCTTCTACCGCCTCAGCTTTAGCGGCAACAGCGTCTTTAACTTCTGCGGTTTTAGCGGCAGCGGCATCTTTCACATCTACAGCGGTTTTAACAGCTGCGTCTTTAACTTCTGCTGTTTCAGCGGCAGCAGCGTCTTTCACGTTTACAGCAGTTTTAACAGTTGCATCTTTTACGGCAACAGTTTTAGCTGCTGCTTTTTTAGCAGCAGCTGCAGTATTTGTTTTCACAGCAGAAGCTGTTTTAACTGCATCCGCTTTAACTTGCGCAAGCGGGTTCGCCGCTGGAGCAGCTTCTGCAGCCATAGCAGAAGTTGTGCCTGCAACTAGAGCAATCGCCATAGCAGTTTTCATCGCATTCATAGGTAGCATCCTGAATTTTATGATTCGGTTGGAGAGAGTTGGCTATGTTAATGCTTATGAAACATGGATTTAGGCTATTGATTATGGAACAGGCTAAAATTGTGTGAATAATCAACTATATTTACAGAGGCATAACATGATGTTTCGGACCGTTACACTTTGGCTTTCTATTTTTTAAATCGGTCTCTGCATATTATTTATCTGATCTTGTTCATCGCTGAACATCAAAGCCCTTCATGCTGAGGGGCTTTTATTTTTGGAAAAATGGATATAGGACGGTCAGTCAAAAATTTTATCGGCGGCTTGGAACGGCAGACTGACCACATCAATTGCGACGGCAAAAGGCAGCAGCACTAATTTTTCAAAAGGATTCATGCCCGACTTGGATTTATAGCTTTCCTCTTGATGGGTATAAATGCTCACCTGATAAGGCTTACTCAAAGCTTTTAACG
>RRZU011979058.1_pt1 | contig 10203 bp, 7 predicted proteins | sample 2165561 | NCBI WGS metagenome assembly RRZU01 (sample SAMN10456909, study PRJNA506462) | wastewater metagenome | isolation source: wastewater sludge | place: USA: Moscow, Idaho
CTGCTGCAGCGTCACGGGCTCCTGCAGATCGAGCAGTGGGTGGCCTGGGGGCACCACGATGCTGTGCGTCCAGCGGTAGCAAGGCAGGGTGACCAGGGCGTCGTAGTGCGACAGTGCCTCGGTCGCCACGCCGATATCGGCCTCGCCGCTGAGCAGCATCTCGGCCACTTGCTTGGGCGAGCCCTGGTGCAGGTGCAGCGACACCTGCGGAAACATGGCCCGAAAATCGCGCACCACATGCGGCAAGGCATAGCGCGCCTGCGAGTGGGTGGCCGCGATGGACAGGCGCCCCTCGTGGCTGGAGCTGTAGTCCTGCCCAGCGCGCTTGAGGTTGTCGGCATCCTGCAGCAGGCGCTCCACAATCGGCAGCACCGCCTGGCCGGGGGGCGTGAGGCCCGTGAGCCGCTTGCCTGCGCGCACAAAAATCTCGATGCCCAGCTCCTCCTCCAGCTCACGGATCTGGCGGCTCACGCCGGGCTGTGAGGTGTAGAGCAAGGCCGCCACTTCGGTGAGATTGAAGCCGCAACGCACGGCCTCGCGAACGGAACGCAGTTGTTGGAAGTTCATTGTGGTGTGGTTCTTTCGCAAGCGATGGGGGAGCGAAAGGAGCCACAGGAGGCGGCCATGGCTAAAGCCAGCTACAACCAGCTATTGAGTCGGCTTGAATCCACTTGAACCGTTCACTGAGCGCAGTCGAAGCGCCGCGCAGGGCTTCGACAAGCTCAGCCCGAACGGATTTTTCAAGTTCAAAGATGCCGACTCAATAAGACCAGCCACAGCAAGCCTCTGGCATGCATTCCGTGCAGCCCCTTCGCGTGGCAGGTGCCAGGGACTGACACACGCCATGCCCTCACTTTAGGAGGCTGCGCGCATATCGATAAATGGTCATTCGCAATAAGCTAGGACTCAGCTCTTTTCGGCGTGAGCTCATGCCCCAGGGCTATGAGGGATGGTGAGCGAGCCTCAACGGCCATCGCCAGAGCAAGGACATCGAATCATCAAAAATGATAGCTGCTAGCGCTTATTGGATAAGCGCTAGAGCCTATTTTTATTGAAACCCCTGACAGGACGGTGCGCAATCAGCTCGCCAAAAGTTTCTGGGCCGCCTTGTTGCGCTTGACCACCGCCAGCTGCAGCGGTGTGCGGCCTTGGCTGTCGCAAAAGGTGCGGTCCGCCCCCGCCTGCAACAGCAATAGGATGCAATCGGTGGCCTTGCACAGCACGGCCCCATGCAAGGCATTGCCACCGTAGTACAGCGCCCGGTTGGGGTTGGCACCATGGGCCAACAGCAGCGTCACCTTGGCTTCAGACCTTGCATCAATCGCGCCCTCCAAGGGGCTGCGCTGCGCATCGGTGGATGGGTCGGCGGGCAGACCGAGTTGCAGCGCCATCTCCAGCAGCTCCACAGGCCGCTCCACGATGCGGCTGGTGAAATCGAGCAGGCAGCTGTTGGCTGCATTCAGCCAGGCGGCATCGCGCGTGGGGAATGCCTCGGGTGCGCTGCGCAGCACCAGGTTTTGCATCGTGGCCACGTCCGTGCCTTCGTGCTTCGTGATGCCCTCCACCAGCAAGCGAGGTTCCGGGATTTTGTCGATGCACATCAGTGCATGGTCTTGTGGCCGCCACAGGCGGTCCAACGCATGGAAATTCCCAGCATCCACCGCACTGCTCAGCAACTGCTGCCGGTAGGCCTCGTCCGGTGGGGCCTGCGCCAGCAGTGCATCGAGGCGCGCATGGTCGTGGTACCTGATCGCGCTGCGTTGCTGCTGTGGGGTGTCGTACTCCAGCGCGTATTGCGGCCAGATCACCCGGCCACCGTCTGCCACCAGCAGATCGCGCAATGCCTGGTGCACGCCCCCGGCCAGGGCCGAACCCCCGTGCTGGCTTACGGCGTTGACCTCTGCGCCCCGCTCCAGCAGCCATTGCGCGGCCTGCACGGCCATGGAGACCGGCTTGCCTAAATAGTGCGTGGCATCGGCCAGTTGCATCAAGGGCGTGCGTCCCTCATCGTCCACCGCGTTCACATCCACGCCCGCGTCCACCAGCGCCTGCATCAGGGCAATGTCAAACGCGCGGGCCGCGCAATGCAACGGAAACACCGGCAAGGTGTAGCTGGGCATGCGGGTGACCAGCGCCACTGGGTCGGGCCGCGCCCCGGCTTGCAGCAGGGCGATGATGGCGTCGGTGGGCAGCACGCCGCTGGCCTTGCCTGCCTACGGCGTGAGCAAATGCACGATGAGCGGCCGGTGGTATAGCACCGTGTTGGGGTCCAGGCCGTGGTGGTGCACCAGGTTCAAGACCTCGCCGTATTGTTCTTTGGAGAGCAACTGGTGGACTTCTTCCAACGGGTCCAGCTTGCGCACGGCGGCTTCAAACTGCTTGCGCGTGACGGATTTGGCACCGTTGAGAAAAAAGCCTTGCGCCTTGGGGCCGTCGTGCCATTCACAGCTCAGCAGCTTGGCCCCTCGCGCCATCAGCCCGGGTGGCCATTCTTCGGCAGGCAGCAGGTTCCACGGCCCCAGCACGGCCAGCTCTGCACACAACTGCGCAGCCCCCGCAAACTCAAAAGACACCCCGGAGTCTTCACCCAAGCCGAGCATCGTGCCCAGCACGCGGGCTTGCTCGTTCAGCCGCATGTCGGCTGTGGCCTCGGCCTCAGCAGCCCAGGCGGTCGCCTGGGCGCGGGACTCAAAGTAAACGGTGTAGCGCAGGTGAGATTCAGACATGGGGCGGGTTCAACAGCAAAGACAAAACACAGCGGTATGCAGCGGCGGCCTGCAGCGCATCAGCTCTTTTTCTTTTCCAGCTTCTTGAGGGTGGCCTCGTACGCCTCGGCCACATCGGTGCGGGCTTCGGCAGACACATCGAAACGCCTGCCCAGCACTGCCGCATCGGCCTTGGCGCCCAGCTGGCCAATGGCCTTGAAGACTTTTTTCATGAACGCCGCATCGCCGCCCAGGATGTGCTTTTCAAACCCCAGCAAGTCGATGATGGGCGCCACCAGCTGCGCAGACTGCACTTTGCCCACCACATCGAGCAGGCGCTTGTAGTGGTACAGGTGGGCTTCTGAGAAGCTACCCCGCAAGTCGAAGAACGCCAGGAACAGGTCGGCAAACGCGGGGATGGGCGCCTCCACCAGAATGCGGGCGATGGTGGCGTGTTCGTGCTTGAGCTTGCCCGCATAGAACGGCTCGTATTCCGGGTAAAAAGCCAGCTGGTCGTGAAAGCTCTGGGTCAACGGAGCCACCAAGCGCTCACCAAAGCTGCCCAGCACACTCACCAGCAGCTTGGACTCTTCCCAATAGTGCGGGCGCAGACCGTGGGTCACCATCGCATCGAACGCGCCGGGGGCCGGGTGTGCCAGTGCGCCGCGCACCATCTCCTCGTCAAAGTGCCCATGCACCAGGCTGGCGAATGCATCGCCCAACAAGGCCAGATCGGTGATGGCGTAGAGCTGCGGCCAGTCCTTGGCCTCCATCAGCTTCGCGATGCGCGAGGCTTCGAGGCTTTCTGGGGTGCGCACATACGGCGCCTCAGGCAACTCCAGCTGCAAGGTCGCCCGCTCGGCGCTGAGATGGCTGCTCACGTGCAGTCGCCGGTAGCGCCGCCCTGCCAGGGGCGCCAGCGTGGACAGCGGGTTGTCGTCGATGTGCAGAGTCTCCAAGGCCGCGCAGCCAGCCAGCGGAGACACGTCCGTGATGCGGTTGCCGTCGACGTGCAGGCATTTGAGGGAGGGGTAGCTGGCAACGAACGACAAGTCGGTGATGCGGTTGTGCGACAGGTACAGGCTTTCCAGTCGGGGTAAATCCAGCCCCGCCGGGAAGTGGGTGAACTTGTTGTTCCACACGAACAGCGTCTCGACATTGAGCCCGTTGAGTGCCTCGAAGTCTTTGAAGTCGCAGTATTCCATGGTCAGCGAGTTCAGGTGCGGCAATGCTTTGAGGGCCTGCAGGTTGGTGAACTGCAGGCGCTCCAGGCTCAGGCGCCGAAGCCCCCGGATGTGCGCCAGGCGTGACAGATCGACCGGCTGCGCCGTGCGGTTGCTGCGCAGGTGGATGTCCAGGATGTCATCGCAGTCGGCAATCTGGTCCAGATCGGCATCGGTGAATTTCTCCAGGTGCAGGCCATCGGCGTGGTTCAGCACGCGAATGGGGCTAAAGATGCGGTCGGTCCATTTGGGTTTGGTGGTCATGGCGTCGTGGTGCGAAAAAGGGATACATGCGGCCGTGGCTTGAGGATGGAAGGATGAGCGAATGGGCAGCAGGCCTAAGACGTCAAGCCCTGCCCCACACAGCCAACTCCTGGCGCAGCAACTGCTCCACCTCGCTGGGCTCGAACTGGCCCTGCAGCAGTGGGATGGCAAAGCGGTATTCGGCCTCTTGCTTGCGCAGCACATAGGCCAGTTGCAGGCGAGCCAGCGATTGGCGCAGGGCCTGCGCATCGGCCGTGATGCCGTGGCTTTGCAGCAGCTGCGCCAAGGCCACCAGGCTGGTCTGCCCGGCCTGGGCGGTGTGGTAGACCACCACACGGTCGAGGCGGCAGGCGGCTTCGTCCTGGCTCAGGCGGCCCCAGCCAGCCAATGCGTCTTGCACGGCCTGCGAGGCCAGGGCCTGGTTCAGGTGATGGGCCTCAATGGCTCGCTCGCCGGGTTGCAGGGCCTCCAGGCATTCCTGGCACAGGATGGCCACCAGGTTGGCGCGCTGGCCGCTGGCATCGATGAGGCGCTCGACCAGCGCATCGCTGGCAAAGCCCAGGCGCAGGCGGCGCAGTGGCTCGGTGGCCAGCTCGCGGCAGGCGGCACGCTCCAGCCCGCCGATGGTCAGCACCTCGCCAAAGTTGCGCAGGGGGCTTTGGTAATCCAGCACAGCCGTGGCATACAAATCCCAGAACCCTGCCAGCATGAACCAGCAGCGCCCCTCTTCGCTGAGCGAGCGCAGGGTGGACAACTGCGCATAGCCTTGATCTGACTCGGCTCGGAAGAACTGGTCGGCCTCGTCGATCAGCAGCACCAGCCGCTTGCCCACGGCCTGCGCCTGCAGGTGGGCCACGATGTCTTCGAGCGCGGTGGAGGCAGGCAAGCCCAGTTGCAGTGCCAGGCGCGGGGCCAGCCGGTGGTCGCGCAGCGAGACGTAGTGGCACACGGTGTGCGGGTGGCCCTGCAGGCGGCGCTGCACGGCCTTGAGCAAGCTGCTTTTGCCCAGTTGGCGCCCGCCCACCACCAGGTAGTTGGCGGGCTCGCGGGTCACTACGCGGGCCAGCAACTGGGCGCGGCCGAAGAACGAGCCTTCGCGGGTGACGCCACCGCGCGTCTGGTACGGCGAGATGCGGGTGATGCGCAACTGGGTGGACAGCAGGCGCAGCAGCACCTGCAGGGCCTGGCCGCCCAGCAGCCATTCGGTCAGGCTGGCGCTGTCCACCATCACATGCAGGTTGGCGCTGTCTTCGCAGTGGGAGCGCAGCAGGGGCATAGGTGCCTCAACGCTGTGCTCGCTGAGCACCAGCAGCACGTCGCTGCCGGTTTGCGCTGCGCGCAGGCTTTGCACCAGGGCCGCTTCGTCCAGACCGGGCGTGAGCACCAGCACCAGACAGCGGTCCAACGACACGGGCAGGTCGGGGGGAAACTGCCACTCGAGCACCACGCCGGGCAGGGCCCAGTCGGCACTGGTCTGCTGGCGGGCCACCACTTTGTCGGCCAGGGCCTGGGCCAGCGGGGCGCCACCGCTGTGGGCCGCCTGCACGGCGCTGCGCCAATCGGCCGTGCGTATCTGGGCTGCCTGCAAGGTGCCCTGCAGGCGGCCCACCATGCGCAGCAGCTTGTCGAGCTGGGGCAGCCGGGCCAGCGGTGTGCGCCGCAGCCGCGCTGGCCGCAATTGCGCTGGCCCGATGAGTGGGTGGCGCAGCAACCACACGGCAGCCCCGCCCACAAAGATGAGGCCGCACCAGAGCATGAGAGAGCGCAGCCAGCCCAACGGATCGGCAGCCGGTGCAGGCGCATCCGCAAAGTCGTCGGCCGCGTTGTCCAGGCAATTGATGGGCAGGTAGCCCGTGGGGATGGGCGGACGCCCCGGGCGGCAGGACCAGGTGGTGGTGCCGGGTTTGAGCTGCAGCAGCACCTGTGTGCCCGACAGTTTGCCCAGCTCGGGGTTGGGCAGCACGTCGGCCTGCAACTGGTAGGGCCCCGGCGAGGTCACGCGCAGCAAGCGCTGGCCGATGGGCGGAGCATAGGGGGCGATGTCCTGTGGCCAGTGCCCTTCTTCGTGGGTGGCCTGCATCAGCGCCACGCGCCACTGCACCAGCTCGCCCCACACCGGCCCGGCACCTTCGGCGCCCAGCACGGCGCCCCGGGTGGCGGGGTTGAGCTTGGGGGTGAGCACGGCGCTGCCAATGAACAGCGTCACGGCGGCAATGACCACGCCGCGCAGCACAGGGCGCGAGAGCAGCGGGCTCATGCGTTCGAGCATGATTCGAGCACCATCACACCGGCTTCACGCACGATGGGGCAACGCCAATGCAGCCGCGCCGCATCCCCCGCACCGCGCACGTGGATGAGGTTGCCCCAGAACAACCGGCGCAGATCGTCGTCTTGCAGGTAGGGCCGGGCACGGCCCAGGTCGGGGGCCTGCAGCAGTTGCGCCAGGCGCTGGCGCGATGCAGGGGCCTGCGCCAGTGGCAAGAAGGTTTGCCACAGGCGTGCACTGCCCAGCAAGTGGCTGCGCAGCTCGCCCGCGGCCACCACATCGCCCTGCAGTGCGGCGGTGCCGTGGTCTACCAGCCATTGCAGCCCTTCCTCGAACAAGGCGGGGTGGGCACCACTGAGGTCTTGCAGAGCGGCCAGCACGGGCACGGCCCAGGGCTGCTCAGGCCAGCGGTGGCGGGCCAGCACCACCAGGTCGTCCAGCGTGGGCTCGGGCCAGTGGTGCACCTGGGCGATGTTGAGCAGTGACAGGTCGCCGCTGCGGTACTTGAGATCGGCCAGCGCCTCGCCACCGCACAGCAGCAGGTGCAGGCGGCCGCTGTGCATTTCGCTCAGGCTGCGCAGGATGCCGGCCAGGGTTTCACGCAGCGCGGGCGTACCTTGCTCGAAGCGGCTGACCAGGCAAAACAGCCGCTCGCCCGCCAGCAGGCGGCGCTCCAGAGCGGCTTCAAATTCGTAGTCCGACGCCACATCGCCCAGCCCGCACTGGCGGCCGATGGCGGCAAAGTATTCGTCGGCCGCCGTGCTCACGCTGTAGGGCGGCTGGATGTGCAGCACCGCACCCTCGCCATACTGCGCACGGGCGCGCTGCAGCAGCTCTTGCCGAAACGGCGGCTGCCCCCAGTGCGCAGGCGATAGCAGCAGCGCAATGGGGTATGGCATGGCTTGCGCCAGCTGGGCAAACACTTTGTCCTGAAACGCCGCAAACGGCTGCGCGCCCACCGACTCGGCCTGCAGCGGAAACTCGGGCTCAAACCCTGCCGCGCTGAGCAATCGATTGGACTCGGTCTCGGTCAGGCGCAGGTAGCGGGTGCAGGCCACCACGCGGTCACGCGAGCGGGGGTTGGGCACCGACACGCCGTTGCGCCAGTTGTTCACGGCCTCGCGGCTCAGGCCAATCTCCGTCGCCACCCCCGAGGCGCTGGCACGGATACGCCGCATGTAAAGCGAGAGGAGTACGGAGAAGGAATCGCTGGCCATGGAGGAGGAAGAGATACGGGCTGAAAGAAAAAACGGCCTGGGCATGGCATGCACAAGACATGCCCATAGAGTCGGCCTCTTATTGATCCGGCCTATTTGAACTTGAAAAGTCCGTTCGGGCTGAGCTTGTCGAAGCCAGGGCACAGGCTGCGCGGCGCTTCGACTGCGCTCAGTGACCGGTTCCAGTGGGTGCATGCCTATCGATGCAACAGCGATTGCACCATAGGCCAGGCCTTGTAGCAGCCCAAGGCACAGGCGACAAACACCGGGCTGTAGAGCAGCAGCATACCCAGCACGGTGTAGAGGGTGCCGACTTCCTCGTCATCGTCCTCGCTGTGGCCTTCACCCCCGCCGCCCTGGGCTTGCGAGCCCTGCTTCGCCTGGGCCGGTGCCAGCGCTGCGGGCTCCAGCATGCGGGTTTCAGGGGCGTCTTGCACAGAACGGGCCTGGCCAGCACCTGCGGCTTGGGGCTCTTTGGTCGTCTTGGCGTTGTCCCAGATTTCCATCCCCAGCGTGGTCACCATGGCCAGCAGCGCCACCGCCAGCACGCCCAGGTAGGCGTAGCGCAGCCCTGGACGCTCCAGCGGGTAGAAGTAGCCCGCCAGCACCGCCGCAGGGGCCAGAAAGAACACATGCGAGAGCAGCCGGTTGGCGTCAAACCCGGCGTCCTTGTCCAGCGCGCCAATGGCCATGCGGTACACCACGGCGCCCACGACAAACAGCACGCCCCCCCACCATTCGATCTCAGTCAACATCGTTTTTGCTCCCTCGTGTCTGTGTTTTCAATGTGTTGTTTGCGGCCTGACGGATCTGGTGCGGCGTCAGGAGAACAGCGACTTGCGCTCGGCATTCATGTAGTACAGCGGCAGGGCCACTGCCAGCAGCAAGCCCAGGCCCATCCACAACCAAAAGCCCTTGAACAGCAGCACTGTGACCAAGGTGAACAGTGCAGCGTGCACCAGCCCCTTGAAGCCCGCTTTCAGCATGAAGATGCCCATGACGCCATCCACAGGGTTGACGCCGCTTTCGCGCATGTCCTTGAACATGCCGACCATGGCTTCCACGGCTTCGCGCCCTTCCCGCTCGCGGTCCTCCTGCTGGGTGCGCAAGGTGCCGATGGGCACCGGCTTGCGCGGGTTCTTGGTGCCATCGCTGGCACCCTCTTCGTCTTCTTCTCCCGCCCTCTCTTCTGTGTCGTCTTCAGCACGTTCCACCACAGCCTTCAGCGTGGGGTTGCTTGCATAGAAAGACGGGCGACTGACCCACATGCCTTGCTCAAAGAACATGCGCTCGGTCTCACCCACCTGGTCGTAAAACACCTCGGCCACGGCGCTGCGCAAGCCATGGGCAAACAGCTCTTCGAGCATCTGCAGCGGAATCCCGTCGTGCGTGCTCGAATCAAAGTTCAACACCAGCCCCGGCCCTTGGACACGCACACCTGGGTTGAACCAATCGCTGTCCCACAGTTTGGCCAGGTCAGCCCCGCCCAGCTTTTCAGCCCAACGCTCGGCCTGCTCGGCGTTGTCAGACTGCAGGTACTGGAACACCAGCTGGCAGTATTTGAGACGGATGCTGTCCTCAAAGAACAGGTGCAGGGTGTGAACGTTTTGGGACATGGTGTGCGAACAGGGTCTGGGGCCACGGGGCAGGGTCTGGCGCCAATTGTTACCGGATATGACGCGAGCGGCGCTCTCCAGCTTGTCAGGTGCACTGGCCACCCCACTGGACGAAATGTCCAGCGAAGGCCCCACGGGCGCCCGGGGACATTGGGCAAGCCTGGGCCTCGCAAGAAAGGTCCACCCTACAATAAACATTCCATACGGATGGTTTGTAAAAAATGACCGAAGCCCATCGCCGCCCCAAGCAGCCTGAACTGATCCGCAGCCAATTGCTGCTGGTGGTGCGCGACATCCTGGTGCAGGAAGGGCCGCACGCGGTGACGCTGGACGCCGTATCCCGCCGCGCCAACGTGACCAAGGGCGGCCTGCAGCACCACTTTCGCAGCAAGCAGGCTTTGCTGCAGGCGCTTTGCGATCAGCTGTTTGAAGAGTTTCAGGCGAACCTGGCACTGGCGTTTGAGCGCGAGCCCGCCGGGCCGGGGCGCCACGCACGCGCCTACATCCGCACCTGCTTTGACACCCGCCACCCACTGAACCAGGTCGACACCCAGCGGGCCATTGGGCTGCTGGCTTTGACCCTGCCCGAAGCACGCGAGCGCTGGCACCAGACCATGCAGACCGAGCTGGCCGCAGACGCCGAAACACCCGGCGCGGCAGACCGGCTGCTGGTGTGCCGGATGGCCGCAGATGGCTTCTGGTTCTCGCAAATGCTGGATGTGTATGCCCTGGACGACGCGCACCGCGCCCGCATCCTTGCCTTGTTGCTGCAACTGTGCGGCCCGAAAGAAGACTGATGCCCCTGCCCGCCTACGCCCTGCTGGGTGCCGCCATCTTGGCCGAGGTGATTGGCACCAGCGCACTCAAAGCCTCTGAGGGCTTCACCCGCCCGCTTCCCTCGGTGCTGACCGC
>RRZU011335928.1_pt1 | contig 10202 bp, 8 predicted proteins | sample 2165561 | NCBI WGS metagenome assembly RRZU01 (sample SAMN10456909, study PRJNA506462) | wastewater metagenome | isolation source: wastewater sludge | place: USA: Moscow, Idaho
CGCTTGGTCTGCTGGGTCATGGTGGTGGCCATCATGTGTGCCGAATCGGCAATTTCCTTGCTTTCCCGGCTGGCGGCACGAATCGAACGGGTCACCTGCTCCAGCATGCGCGACAGCCCGGCGTGCGAGCGTTCGGCTTCTTCCCGCGCTTGCTCCAGCTTGGTAAAGCCCCGGCTCTTGGCACCTTCAAACGCCAGCACCAGCGCCAGCACAACAATGGTCAGGCCAATCAGCGACTTGGCCTGCAGCGAAGGCAGTGCCTCGTGCGGAATCGGCGACACCGGCAGCCAGTCGGGGTGGCCATGCGCCATGGTAAAGCCGCCGATAGCGATAAAGGTCAGCACGCTCCACACATAGCCGGCGCGCCGCCCGGAAACAAATACTGCCGCTACCGGGATACAGGCGTACCAGATGATGGAGGTGGACATAATGCCGTTGTTGACATACACCATCCAGCTGACCATGGCGAACATCACCGTGGTGACGTATTCCGCGGCCAGCCACACCTTGGCGCTAAACTTGAGCAGCGCAATGGCCAGCACCATGCCCACCCCGCCCAGCACAATGCCGTGCGCCATTGGGTAGTGGTGCAGCTTGTAATACGACAGCGCAAACAGTGGTGCCAGTCCGCCAGCCAGCAAGGCCACGGTGACCACCGTGCGCGCCTGAATCAGTTCGTCCTGTTGCAAGGTATCCGGCAGCAGCCGCTCCAGCAGTGATTTCCCCGCCATGTTTTCCTCTCCTCGTCATCGATTGCCTCAGGGTGCAACGTATCGCCCCTGTTGAGTGGCCCGCCGTCCGATTTTGACTTGCAATACAGGTGTCTGGGCCCGATGGACACCGGTTCGGCGAAGGCGATTATCCACCGTTTTAGCAATAAATCAAACGGATGTTTGAGTTATTTTGCTGCTGCAGTGCAATAGTGTGGCGGCAAACTGGCAGGCAAAATATGCCACTGGAACAAAATACCCCTCCGGTGTGCCGGGCAGGCCGGTCTTGGGTGTGTGGCTGACAAAAAGAATGCGTATCACCCAATGTTCACGCTTGGTGGCCCGCTGCCAAGTGCCGCCTGTTAGCAGCTTGGTGTGCACGCCACAATAAGCACTTCAGGCTAGCGGCTTAGCCGAATGTCTGAATAGGCGCGCCCGATGCCGCTCCCTAGACTCAAGTTCTATTTGTTGCAAGGGAGCATCCACATGAAACCCGGTTTGATCCGGCGCTGGTGCGTGGCGCCACGCGCCACACTTGGGCAGCGTTTGCGCCAGCTGGCCATGGCGGTAGGCCTGGCCACCGTTCTGAATCCACTCACCCTGGCTGCGCCCGTCCGCCCTGCTGACATCCAGCGCGGCGAATACCTCGCCCGGCTGGGCGATTGCGTGGCCTGTCACACCGCCGAGCGCGGTCAGCCGATGGCGGGTGGTCGCGCACTGAAGACGCCGTTTGGCAAACTGTACTCCACCAATATTACCCCTGACCGCGAAACCGGCATTGGCGGCTACAGCCTGGCCTAGTTCGATCGTGCCATGCATCAGGGGGTGGCGGCCGATGGTCACAATCTGTATCCGGCCATGCCTTATCTGTCCTACGCCAAGATGACCGCTGACGATATGCAGGCGCTATATGCCTATTTGATGCAGGGCCTCAAGCCCGTCAGTCAGGTGAATAAACCCACTGACATGCGCTGGCCCTTCAGCCTGCGCTGGGGGCTGTCGCTGTGGAACTGGGCCTTTCTGGATACCACGCCGTCCCGATATGGCTGGCCGTTGTTGTCTGCAATTAGAAAGCCTCCATGTACGTTGCATTACTGCTGACTATCAAAGCACACCTTAGTTGCGTTAAGCTAGCGGATTGCTAGCGTTTTACTTACAGGTGCAAAGCGATGGCTATTGCCAAGTCTCAGGTGGTTAGTGTCAGGGTCGAGCCCCACATCAAGGCTGCTCTGCAGTCTGCTTCCGAGCGGGAGATGCGTAGCCTAGCCAACATGGTCGAGGTCATGGTGGTTGCCTACTGTCGTTCCCATGGCTATCCACTGGATGGGGTCTCTAACGATGCGCTCCCCAATACCATGCCGAAGGACCCGCAGCGTGACTGAGCTGCGCGAAGGCCTTCTCGCCCAATTGGGGTTCCGATTCGGCATCAATGGACCACACGCGGCACGGACGATGATGCTGGACGACATGCGCTTACTGCTGGCGCATACCTCCGAAAACGCCACGCGGGCAGATTACAGCGCAGCTGTTATCAATGATAATGTCCTGGGCAAGCCCACCAAGAAAGCTCGCGAGCTGGCCCTGCGCCATATGGTGACCCTGTATGGGTTAGACCCTGCGAATCCCATCTTTCGGGCATTACGCCGCTTGTGGCTGCTAGATGCAGCCGCGCAGCCGATGCTTGCTTTGGCTGTTGCGCTGGCGCGTGACCCGCTGCTGCGTGGTACGCAGTCGTTCATCCTGAAGCAAAGCCCAGGAGCGACCGTTCCGCGCGAGGCTGTCGAAGCTTTCTTGAGCGTCACCCACCCAGATCGGTTCAGTCCCGCGTCGTTGAAATCGTTTGCCCAGAACCTTGCGGGCACCTGGACTACTGCTCGCTTCTTGCAGGGGCGGGCCAGGAAGGTGCGTGCCACCCCGCTGCCCCATCCCGAATCCATCGCCCTGTTGTTGTTTCTGGGCTATCTGGAAGGCCGGACAGGACAGCGTCTTTTCTCATCCGATTGGATGGCGCTACTGGGTTGCTCGCTAGATGAGTTGGAGGCGCTGGCAAGCTCAGCGTCTCATCGTGGACTACTCGTATTCATGAATGCCGGCGGGGTAAAGGAAGTACGCTTTCCTGGTTACCTTACCGCCGAAGAAGAACAGATTCGTCAGGAGGCCTCGCATGTTGTCTAAAGTCGCCAGATTGGTGTCCGCTTACCGCCAACACCTGACCGTACCCTGGCAGTCGGGGCTTGCTGCCATCCAGCGCGTCATCTTCGCCGTCTACGACAAGACCGACGAGTTGCGCCTGCGTGCCAATATCGGTGAGTTCGAACTCGCCACCCAACAAGCCGGCAAGCAGTGGCTTTTGATAGACGTGACCCACGCCTTTCCCGAATGGATGGCCGCGCAGGAATATCGCGAGGCCTATTTTGAATCGCCAGAAGACTTGGCGGGCTATCAGGCAGGAGAGCTTGCCGAATTTGTGGCCGACCTCAACACCAAGCTGAAGGCCCGTATTAGTGCAAAGGCCGGTCCCGACACCGTCGTTGCCTTGCTGGGCGTTGGCGCGCTATTCGGTTTAGCACGTGTTTCGTCCGTGGTCGAAGGTATCAAAGAAGCCGTCCAGGGACGGCTGTTGGTGTTTTTCCCTGGTGAGTACCATCCCGAGAACCACACTTATCGACTCCTGGATGCGCGCGATGGCTGGAACTACCTCGCCGTGCCGCTACTGGCCCAAAACTGATCCAGCCATCAAGAAAAAGACTAAGGACCACCATGCTGAACAGGGACATCTACAACAAACCCCCGAAGGAAAACCGCCTCGTCAACAATGGCGTTGCGGAGGTGTCGGAAGACCACTCTGAAGCGGCTCAGGCCATCCTGCGCTACGAACTGGAAACCTTTGTCTGCAATGGCCAGTACGAGAAAGGCCTCGAAACCATACTCGACAAATTCCTGCGCAACCTCGACGCCGGCACCGAGCAGCCTGGCGTCTGGATTTCTGGCTTCTATGGCAGCGGTAAATCGCACCTGGCCAAGATGCTGCGCACGCTGTGGACGGACTACCAATTCGCTGACGGCGCCACTGCCCGCCGTCTGACTAAATTGCCCACTGGTGTGTTTGAACATCTGAAAGAACTCAGTACCCAAGGCAAGCGCCATGGGGCCCTGCACGCCGCCGCCGGCAAGCTTGGCGCAGGTGCTGGCGACAAGGTGCGCCTCGCCCTGCTGGGCATCGTATTCAAATCCAAGGGCCTGCCCGAACAGTACAACCAGGCACAGTTCGCCCTGTGGATGCAGCGTGAAGGCATCTTGCCTACGGTTGAAGCCGAGCTGAAAGCCGCTGGTCGTTCGTTGGCGCAAGAGCTGCCGCATATGTACGTCTCCAGCCACCTGGCCAAGGCGCTGCTACAGGCCCGTCCGGACCTGGCCCACACCGAAGCTGATGCTCGCAAGCTGCTTAAAGAACAATTTCCGCAGGTCACCGACGTCACGAGCGAGCAAATGACCTCAGCCATTGAAGCCGCGCTGGCAGAAGACGACAAATTCCCGCTGACGCTGGTCGTTTTGGACGAGGTACAGCAGTACATCGGCGTAGATGCCGAGAAGGCTTTCCAGGTCCAAGAAGTCACCGAGACCCTCAGTAAACACTTTAATGGCAAGCTACTGTTCGTCGGCACCGGCCAGTCTGCGCTCTCCGGCATGCCCAACCTGCAACGCCTGATGGGGCGCTTCCCGATTCAGGTGATGCTGGGCGACTGGGACGTTGAGAACGTCACCCGTCAAATTATCCTGGCCAAGAAGCCCTCAGCTCTGCCCGAGCTGGAACAGGTCTGGCGCGCCAATTTGGGCGAAATCTCCCGTCATCTGCGTGGCACAAAACTTGAACACGTCACCGATGATGAGAATGTGCTGACCTCCGACTATCCGCTGCTTCCGGTGCGCCGTCGCTTCTGGGAACGTGTTCTGCGCACCATCGACACCACGGGCACCGTTTCACAACTGCGTAGCCAGCTGCGTGTGGTGCATGAAGCTGTGCTGGCTACAGCCGATGCGCCACTGGGCCATGTGGTTTCCGGCGATTTTCTGTATGACCAGATTGCCGCGAACCTGCTATCAACCGCCCAACTGCCCAAAGAAGTATTCGAAAACGTCCAGCGCTTTGCTGCGGGCGATAACGACAATCCACTGAAGGCAAGGCTGCTCAAGCTCATCTACCTCATCAACAAGCTGCCCGCCGATGCCGCGCTGGACCTTGGCCTGAAAGCCACCGAGGACGTGCTGGCTGACTTGTTGGTGACAGACCTTTCTGCCGGCTCTTCCGAACTGCGCAAAAAGCTGCCCACGCTGCTGGACGAATTACAGAACAAGGACCGCCTAGTGATGGCGCTGGCCGGTGGCAGTGGTACGGAGTATCGTCTACAGACCCGCGAATCCAGTGCCTGGTACGACGAATTCCGTGCCCAAGAAGCCGAGCTCAAGGCCGCTCCGCAGCGCATTGAGCAAAAGCGTGCTGACCTGCTCAAAGCCCGTTTCGGCGAGGTGTTGAAAAAAGTTCGTGTCGTGCAAGGCAAGGACAATGTCGAACGCCGTCTGACACCGACCTACGACGACAGCCTGCCCAAGGACAACGACAAGAATCTGTATCTTTGGATTCAGGATGGCTGGCAAACCGAAGAAAAGTCAGTTATTGCCGAAGCCAAGGCCAAGAGCGCCGACAACCCCACGCTGTTTGCCTTCCTGCCCGCTCAGCACAAGACCGAGCTAAGCAATGCCATCGTGGCCTTGGAAGCCGCGCGCACCACGCTGCAAAAAAAGGGGAGCCCATCTACTGAAGAAGGGCGCGATGCCCAGCGTTCGATGGAAAGCCGCCAGCGCACGGCCGAGAAAGAACTGGCTGAGCTACTGACCCAGCTGATTGCTGGCGTGCGCGTATTCCAAGCAGCCGGCCAGGAAGCATCCGATGGCAACGACTTGGCAGACCACATCAACCGCGCCGCCAAATCGTCAGCCATTCGCCTTTACAGCCAGTTCGATGCTGCCGACCACGATAGGTGGAGCAAGGTGCTGGATGAAGCGCGCAAGGGCAATCTGGAAGCGCTGAAAGCCGTGGGCCATACCCAGGAGGCTGACAAGCACCCGGTTTGCCAAAAGCTGTTGGCCTACATTGGCCCAGGCAAAAAGGGCGCCGAGATACGCAGCAACTTTGAAGAGCCGCCCTATGGCTGGCCCCGCGACGCCATCGACGGCGCCCTGTACGCCCTGCTGGCGGCTGGCCACATCAAGGCAAGCGATGCTGCATCAAAGGTGGTGGATGCCAAGAGCCTGGACCGCGCCAAACTCACCCAAGCCAGCTTCCAGCGTGAAAGCATCAACATCACGCCGCCGCAACTTATCAAGATTCGCTCGCTGTTCAGCGCAGTGGGCCTGCCTTGCCAACCCAAGGAAGAACTGACCAAGGCGCCGGCCTTGATTGCCAAACTGCGTGACCAGGCAACCAAGGCAGGTGGCTTGGCGCCCGCGCCTGAGGCCCCTAAGTTGCACGCCATCGAAGCGATTGAGGCCCAGACCGGCAACGCCCAGCTGCTCGAATTATTCTCCCGTTACGACGAAATCGTGGCGCTATTCAAAGCCTGGGCCAAAACGGCTGACGACATCGCCAAGCGCCTGCCGGACTGGAAAAAACTGACAGAATTGCTGCGCCACGCCAAGGCCTTGGCACCATATGTCTCTCTCAAGGCCGAAGTCGAGGCCATCGAAGCACAGCGTAGTCTGTTGGCCGACCCGGACCCGGTGCGTCCGTTGCTAGGCAAGACCGTTGACCTGCTGCGCCATGCACTGAACGCCAAGTTGGAAGCCTTTGACCAGACGTTCAAGCAGCAGCAAGCCCAACTGCAAGCCGATGCCGACTGGAACAAACTCTCCGATGCACAACGCACCGAGCTGACCACTCAACACAAGCTGGCAGCGCCGGCTGCGCGCTCCATTGGCACGCCGGAGGAACTGAAAGATGCCTTGGACGACTGCGACCTGGATCATTGGGCCTCCAAGACCCAGGCATTACCCAGCCGCTTTGAAGCCGCGCGCCACGCCGCCGTGCAACTTTTGAAGCCGAACGTTGTTCATGTTGCGCTACCCAAGCGCACATTGAACGACGATGCAGAACTCAAGGCTTGGCTGAAAGAAGTCGAGGCTTTGCTGAATGACAAGCTAAAACAAGGGCCTGTGGCTCTGTAGTGGAAAGGATGCGCCATGCTCGAACACATCGAGCTTGAACAATTCACCGCCTTTGAAAAATTCAGTCTGAAGTTTTCCTCTGGCTTGAATGTATTCATCGGAGAAAACGGCTGTGGCAAAACCCATCTTCTGAAACTGGTTTACGCGGCCTGTGACGTTTCGACCAGCCAGAAAAGCTACGCCGAGAAGCTCAACCGCGTATTCCTACCCTCTGGCGAGCAAATCGGTCGCCTCGTTAAACGACGGAGTGTCAGCAGCAAGTGCAGCGTCGAGGTTACGCGAACCGTTCGGGTTGATGACCAAGCGAAGCGCATTGCCCTGCGGTTGTCGATGTCGAATCACACCAAAGAGGCGGCCAAAGCCATTGAAGCAGGAGCTCGCAAGTCGTGGCGGGAGCACCCGCTGACCTCGGTCTACATTCCGGTAAAGGACATGATGGCAAATGCGCCGGGCTTCCGCTCGCTCTACAGCCTGCGCCACATCCATTTTGAAGAGGTCTACTCCGACATTATCGACCGCGCCTTCCTCGGCACACTGAAGGGTCCTACGGACAAGGACCGCAAGCGTTTGTTGGAAATCCTGCAGCAGTCCATGGAGGGCAAGGTCATCACGCGTAACGAGGAGTTCTTCCTCAAGAGCCCGCAGGGAGAGCTCGAGTTCACCCTGTTGGCCGAAGGCATCCGCAAGCTGGGTCTGCTGTGGGTGCTCATCCAGAACGGCAGCTTGCTGGACGGCAGCGTGCTGCTGTGGGACGAACCCGAAGCCAACCTCAACCCCAAGCTGATGCGCACCGTGGTGCAAATCCTCATTGAGCTACAGCGCCTGGGCGTTCAGGTATTTGTCACTACTCACAACTACAACCTGCTCAAAGAATTCGATCTGCAACTGGAAGCCCGGGATCAGGCGCTGTTTCACAGTCTTTACCGCGATGCCGAGCGCAACGTGCAAGTAGCCTCGTTCAAGCGCTACGAAGACCTACAGCCCAACGCCATCGACGACACCCTCGGGCAACTGGTGGACCGCGAAATTAGCCAGCAGATGGGAGGGCTTGGCCAATGAAGGTGCGAGCCGATGGCTTTGAGTTTGACTTTCCCGATGCGCTGGAGGCTTTCGTATTCGATGAGAAGGATAAGACCCACCCCCGATTTCATGGTCTGTCACATGCCATGAAGGCGGTCGATCTGGTGGTGGAACTCCCCGGAGACACGCTCTTCATCGAAGTCAAGGATTTCCATGCACCCGACGACTACAACTTCAAGGCCGCCGTCACGGACGACCAGCGCAGCGAGCGCCGCCAGCGCCTGAATCATTTGCATGACGTGCTGGTGCACAAGTTCCGCGACACCTGGCTGTACCGCTGGTCCGAACGCGCTGCAGGCACACCCGACAAGCCGGTGCGCTACCTCTGCGTATTGACACTCGATAACGGCCTGCTGGGCACGGTGCGCAAAGAACTGCGCAGGGCGCTGCCAGTTGGGAGTGCCGGCCCCCGCTGGCAGCGCGAACTGGCCACCGCCTGCGAGGTGCTGAACCCCCAACGCTGGAATAGCGCATTCCCCGGCTGGCCACTGAACCGCTACTGAAACCAAAGACTCCAGTGAACGCATGACAACCAACAACCAACCCCTGCCCAAGCCCCTGCGCACCCAGCTCGAACACACGGTCAAATCCGCCCGCGACGTCGCAGAGAAGGGGGCCAGCGCCGCCCTGAGCCAACTGGCCGTGGGTGAAGCCAAAGCGCCTGACTACCTGACCGACGCGCTCAAGGCCCTGCGCCGCCGCCTGCGCGCCCACGGCCGCGCCCTGGGCGACAAAAAAGCCAACGACGACACCCAGGCCTTGCAGCAACTGATCTGGGAAACCGCCTACGAGCACTGGCACCGCATGCTGTTCGCCCGCTTTCTGGCCGAGAACGGCCTGCTGCTGTGGGAGCCCGGCGCGGCCGTCTCGCTGGACGACTGCGAAGCCCTGACGCAAGAAACCGACCCGGCGATGAACCTGGGTGCCAAGACCAAATGGGAACTGGCCGGCAAGCTGGCCGCCCGCATGCTGCCGCAGGTGTTCAAGCCACAAAGCCCGGTGTTCGCGCTGGCCTTCGCGCCCGAGCACCAGCGCGAGCTGGAGCGACTGCTCAGCGGCCTGCCGCCCGAGGTGTTCAAGGCCAGCGACAGCCTGGGCTGGGTTTATCAGTTCTGGCAGGCCAAGCGCAAAGACGAGGTCAACGCCTCGGAAGTGAAGATTGGTGCCGACGAGCTGCCCGCCGTCACCCAGCTTTTCACCGAACCCTATATGGTGGACTTTCTGCTCCACAACTCGCTGGGCGCCTGGTGGGTGACCCGCCACCCCGGCAAGCCCTGCCCGGTGCCGCTGACCTATCTGCGCACGCTGGAAGACGGCACGCCGGCAGCCGGCAAGTTTGAAGGCTGGCCCGACCGGCTGGAAGATTTCACGCTGCTGGACCCCTGCTGCGGCTCGGGCCACTTCCTGGTGGCCGCCTTCCTGATGCTGGCGCCGATGCGCATGGCCGCTGAGGGCCTGACCGCTATGGATGCTGTTGACTTGGTGTTGCAAGACAACCTGCACGGCCTGGAGCTGGACCCCCGCTGCGTGGAAATCGCCGTCTTCGCGCTGGCCCTGGCCGCCTGGCGCTTCCCGGACGAAAACGGCGACCCGCTGGGCGTGCGCGCCGACATGCCCGCGCCGCAAGTGGCCTGTTGCGGCCTGAAGGTAGCCGCCAAGCCCGAGGACTGGATGGCCCTGGTGCCGGACGACGCCGCCAACGCCGCCTACCTGCGCCAGGAACTGCGCCTGCTGCACGCCAGCTTCGCCCAAGCGCCGCTGCTGGGCAGCCTGCTGGACCCGGCGCGCAGCCTGAAAAACGACCTGGCGACATCCAGCTTCGACACCCTGCGTGAACTGCTGGAGCGGGCGCTGGCCACCGAGCGCCCGGCCACACTGTGGGGGCCAGCGAGTGAGTTGCAGGACGACAGCTGGGACTTGGCGATTACTGCCAAGGGCTTGCTGGATGCGGCGCGGCTGCTGGATGGGCGCTATCACTTGGTGGTGACCAATGTGCCCTATCTGGCGCGCGGAAAACAGTCCGACGCGCTGAAGGCCTTCTGCGAAACCCATTACGCCGACGCCAAAAACGACCTCGCCAACGTGTTTCTGGAGCGCTGCCTGGAACTGTCGCAGCAGGGTGCTGCCGGCGTGGTACAGATTGTGATGCCGCAGAACTGGCTGTTCCTCACCAGCTACAAGAAGCAGCGC
>RRZU010069128.1_pt1 | contig 10200 bp, 10 predicted proteins | sample 2165561 | NCBI WGS metagenome assembly RRZU01 (sample SAMN10456909, study PRJNA506462) | wastewater metagenome | isolation source: wastewater sludge | place: USA: Moscow, Idaho
AGCTGGGAGCTGGGAGCTGGGAGCTGGGAGCTGGGAGCTGGGAGCTGGGAGCTGGGAGCTGGGAGCTGGGAAATTTTCCCACCTTCTCATGCCGGTCAAGGACAAAACGACGGCCTGCCGGGCGTCGGAATCAGCGCCGCACAGATATGGCGATGCAGGACGGCCGGGGCCGCTGGCGTTAGCCTGACCGATGGCGGTTTGCCACGGCCAGCGCCTCGTCAACACAGCATGGCTCAATACGACACCGGCGCAGCGCGGTCTTTGTCGGGGTCCGACCCAGAGGAATCGACCCCGCACCGGCACCATGGCAGACCCGCAGGAAACCCTGATCGCGCAAGGCCCGCTGCCCGGTCTCCAGGCTCAGGCAAGCTGCGGCAGTCAGGCGACCTGCGACATGTCGCGCTTGGCGGTGACGCCCAGGGCGGCGCAGACCTTCAGGACCAGTTCCGGCTTGTTCAGCGTATAGAAATGCAGCCGGTCGACGCCCTCGGCGACCAGACGCTCGCACAGGCGCACGCAGACATCCAGCGCCAGCTGCGCCTCGCCGTCCTTGCCGGCGGCGGCGAAGGCGTCCTCGGCCCATTGCGGGACGGCGGTACCACAACGCTCGGCGAAACGGCGGGTGCCGGCCCAGCTTTGAATCGGCAGGATGCCGGGCAGGATCGGCGCAGCGATCCCCGCCGCAACGCATTGATCGCGAAAGCGGAAATAGGTTTCCGCGTCAAAGAAGAACTGGGTGATCGCGCTGGAGGCGCCGGCATCCACCTTGCGCTTGAGCCAGGCCACGTCGGCAGCGGTATCGGGGCTGTCGGGATGCGGCTCGGGATAGGCGCCGCAGCGGATGGTCATGTCGCCGCGCGCGGCAATCGCCTCGATCAGCTCGACCGAGCTGGCAAAGCCATCGGCATGGGGGGTGAAGCGGTCATGCCCCTGCGGCGCGTCCCCGCGCAGGGCGACGATCTCGTTCACGCCGGCGGCGGCGTAATCGGCGACGATCTGCAGCGTTTCCTCGCGCGTGGCATCGACGCAGGTCAGGTGCGCGGCGACGTTCAGCCCGTAATGGCTGGCCAGCGCCGTCACCGCCTCATGCGTCAACTGCCGGGTGGTGCCGCCCGCGCCATAGGTCACCGACACGAAATCCGGCGCCAGCGGGGCCAATGCGCGCGCCGTCTCGGACAGGCGGAACGACTGGTCCATGTTGCGCGGCGGAAAGAATTCAAAGCTGACGGCGGGGGTGGTATTGGGCATGACGAGGTCCTTTCGCAGCCTGCTTGTGCCATGTCCCGCGACGTGAGACAAATTCATAATCTTCAAGATCGTCATGAGGCACGCTCAAGATGCATTTGGAACTTCGCCATCTTCGCAGCCTGCGCGCGATCCACGACCAGGGCGGCCTTGCCCGCGCGGCCGAGGTGCTGAACCTGACGCAATCGGCACTGTCGCACCAGATCAAGGCGCTTGAGGAACAGGCCGGGGTCGAGCTGTTCCTGCGCAAGACCAAGCCCCTGCGCCTGTCCGCCGCGGGCATGCGCCTTTTGCGCACGGCCGAGCAGGTCTTGCCGATGATCGACGCCGCCGAGGCCGAGTTCCGCGCCGTCGAACTGGGCCGCGCCGGCCGACTGCATGTCGCGATGGAATGCCATCACTGCTATGACTGGCTGTTGCCGGTGCTGGACCAGTTCCGCCGCGCCTGGCCCGAGGTCGACCTGGACATCCGCTCCAGCCTGGCGCTGAAGGCGCTGCCGGCGCTGCAACGCGGGCAGGTGGACATGGTGATTTCCTCGGACCCCGAGGACATGGCGGACGTCACCTTCCAGCCGCTGTTCGACTATGCCCCGACGATGGTGGTCGCGGCCAGTCACCCGCTGGCCGCCAAGGGCTATGCCGAACCCGCCGATCTGGCCGGCGAGACGCTGATCACCTATCCGATGGAGCGCGCGCGGCTGGACGTGTTCTCGCAATTCCTTGACCCGGCGGGGATTGAACCCGCGCATGTGCGGCAGGTCGAACAGACCGCCATCGCGCTGATGCTGATCGCCTCGGGGCGGGGGGTGGCGGTGATGCCGGACTGGGTCTTGCGCGCGCAGGCCGGCAACCCCGAACTGGTGCGCCTGCCGCTGGGCCGGAACGGGCTTTTGCGGCGGCTTTACGCCGCCGTGCGGACCGAGGATCTGCACCAGCCCTATATGGCGCATGTCCTGCGCCTTGCCCGGACCGAGCCGGTGCGCCTGATGCGCGCCATGCAGGCATGACCGGCGATGCCCCGCCCAGGCCGGGCCAGCCGCCCGCGACGTCGGGGCACCGCCAGACATGGCGTTTGACAAGCCCCGGCATTCCCCAGAGAAAAAGCAGGTAATCATTTCAGGACCGCCATGGCCAGCCCCCCCACAGCACCCGAACTGACCGCGACCACCGCCGATGGCGCGCTGCGGCTTAGCGGCGATTTCACTGTCTGGACGCTGGAATCGCTGCCGGCCGAGGCCAGCTCGGCACGGCTGATCGACCTTGCCGGCGTCAAGCGGCTGGATACGGCTGCGGCCTTATATCTTGCGGCGCGCGAACGCGACGGCGCCAGCCTGCAAGGGCTGGGTGCCGCGCAGGCCAGCCTGCTTGAGACGGTGCGCAAGGCCACGCCCACGCCCGACAAGGTGGCGCCGCCGCCGACCGGCTGGCGTGCCGCCTGCGGCGATACCGGGCGCAGTCTTGTCAACGGGCTGATCTACATGCGCGAACTGGCCGAATATCTGGGCCGGTTCCTTGCCTCGATCCTGCGCGCGATCCGGCATCCGCGCGATTTCCGCCTGACCTCGCTGGTCTATCACTGCCAGGAAACCGGCGTGCGCGCCGTGCCCATCGTGGCGCTGATGTCGTTTCTGATCGGCATCGTGCTGGCGTTTCAGGGCGCCTCGCAGCTCAAGCGGTTCGGGGCCGAGATCTTTGTCGTCGACCTGATCGCCATCGCCGTCCTGCGCGAGCTGGGCATCCTGCTGACCGCGATCGTCGTGGCGGGGCGAACCGCCTCGGCGCTGACGGCCTCGATCGGGTCGATGAAGATGAACGAGGAAATCGACGCCATGCGCACGCTGGGGCTGGACCCCGACATGGTGCTGCTGCTGCCGCGCGTGCTGGCGCTGGTCATCACCCTGCCGATCCTTGGGCTGATCGCGGATGTGTCGGGGCTTCTGGGCGGCGGGCTGATGGCCTGGATCGACCTTGGCATCTCGCCCTCGATGTTCACCTATCGGCTGCTGTCGGATACCGATGTCAGCCATGTCTTCGTCGGCCTGAGCAAGGCGCCGATCTTTGCGGTCATCATCGGCATCATCGGCTGCCGCGCCGGCATGAAGGTCGGCAATGACGCGGAATCGCTGGGCGCGCAGACATCCGGCGCGGTCGTGCAGGCGATTTTCGCGGTGATCGTGGCGGACGCGATGTTCTCGATCTTCTTTTCCGAGGTGGGCCTGTGACCGATCCTGTGACCGACAACGTGATCGAGGTCCGCGGCCTCAAGAACCAGTTCGGCACCCATGTCGTGCATGAAAACCTGGACCTGGACCTGCGCCGGGGCGAGATCCTGGGCATTGTCGGCGGCTCGGGCACCGGCAAGTCGGTGCTTTTGCGCAGCATCGTCGGGCTGAACCGGCCGGTCGCGGGCAGCGTCAAGGTGTTCGGAGAGGACATCACCAAGCTGTCGGGCCCCGCGCGCGAGGCGCTGGAGCGCCGCTGGGGCGTGCTGTTTCAAAGCGGGGCGCTGTTTTCGTCGCTGAACGTGCGCGAAAACGTCGAGGTGCCGCTGAACGCCGTCCCCGGCCTGTCGCCCGAGACGCGCTCGGCGCTGGCGGAACTGAAGGTCTCGATGGCGGGGTTGCCCTGGCTTGCCAATGACAAAAGCCCGGCCGACCTGTCGGGCGGCATGGTCAAGCGCGCGGGCCTTGCGCGCGCGCTGGCGCTGGACCCCGAGATCGTCTTTCTGGACGAACCGACCGCCGGGCTGGACCCGATCGGCGCGGACGGCTTCGACCGGCTGATCCTTGAACTGCGCGATTCCCTGAACCTGTCGGTTTTCATGGTGACGCATGACCTTGATACGCTGCATACCTGTTGCGACAGGATCGCGGTCCTGTCGCAAAAGCGCGTGCTGGCCACCGGCACCATCGCTGAACTGCTAAAAGTAGACGATCCATGGATTCACGAGTATTTCCACGGTCCGCGCGCCCGCGCGGCATTCTCGGTCGAAGAAGGTAAGGAGCAGGGCTGATGGAAACCAAGGCCAATTACGTCCTGATCGGCGCCTTCACCATCCTGGGCTTCGCGGGGATCCTGCTGTTCCTGATGTGGTTCGCGAAACTGCAGATCAACCGCCAGTTCGCCTATTACGACATCTACTTCACCGAGGTGTCGGGGATCGGCGTCTCGTCCGAGGTGACATTCGCCGGTCTCAGCGTCGGCAAGGTCATCGACATGCAGCTGGCCGATGACGACAACGGCGTCGTGCGCGTCCGCGTCGAGGTCGAGGAGGACACGCCCGTGCGCGAGGATTCGACCGCCTCGCTGGTCAGCCAGGGCGTTACCGGCGTCTCGAACGTCGCCATCACCTCGGGGACGCCCGGCTCGCCCAGGCTGACCGGCAAGGATGGCCGCACGCCGATCATCGTGGGCAACGATTCGGTCCTGCAGACGCTCAGCAACGAGGGGCCGCAGATGATCGCGCGGCTGAACACCGTGGCCGCGCAACTGACCGTGCTGCTGGGGGACGAAAACCAGACCCGCGTGCGCAACATCCTGACCAATGTCGAACGCTCCAGCGGCAATATCGACAAGGCGCTGGCCGATGTCAGCGACGCGACCAAGTCCATCGCGGACGCGGCCAACAACTTCAAGGACTTCGGCGACAAGCTGGGCCCCTTGTCCGAGACCGCCGACACCACGCTGAAAAAGATCACCGAAAGCGCCGGCAATGCCGACAAGGCGCTGGCCTCGGCCACCGCGACGCTGGACGAGGCGCGCGGCTATATCTCGGGCGATCTGAAGACGCTGACCGCCAGCCTGAACGACACCGCCGGCACGATGCGCGACGAACTGCCGCCGCTGGTCAGCCGGCTGCGCACGACGCTGGACAATGCCGATCCGCTGATCGAGGTCACCAAGGATGCGATGGGGTCCGCCGCGCGCACCTTCGATGGCGCCGACCGCATCATCAATACCGAAATCGGTCCGGTCGCATCCGATCTGCGCGTCACGCTGGGCAAGGCGAACACCGCCATCGACACCCTTGCGACCGACATTCCCGGCATCGTCGAACATGTCCGTGGCGCCGCCGCCTCGGCCAATGACGCGTTCAGCAGCCTGCGCGGCATGGTCGATGGCGCGCGCGGCGGCGTCGTCGCCTTTACCCAGGACGGCCTGCCGCAATATACGCGCCTTGCCACCACGCTGCGCAATGTCGCCGACAACGTGAACGAGCTGGTCTCGTCGCTGAAACGCAACCCGTCCCGGGTCCTGTCGGGGCCAAAAACCCCCGATTTCCGCCGCTGACTTCCGCCGCTGACTTCCGCCTGAGGAGATAAAGATGCGCCTTTCCGCCGCCACCCTTCTGGCTTTTGGCCTGACCCTTGCCCTGCCCGGCTGCGGCGCCCTCAGCGCGTTGCAGGGCGAACCCGACCGCGACGTGTTCGAGCTGCGCCCGCCGTCGGACGTGCCGAAGAAATGCGGCCGCGGCCGCGTGACCGAGCTGATCATCGAACTGCCCAAGACCCGCGGCACGCTGGATACCGAACGCATCATGATCCGGCCCTCGGCCTTGCAGACGCAATACCTGCCGGATGCGCGCTGGGGCGACACGGTGCCGGTGACGCTGCAAACGCTGCTGGTGCGCGGCTTTGGTGTCTATGACGTCTTCAACCATGTCGGGCGCGCGCCGCTGGGCAGCGTCGGCGACTATGCCATCATCAGCGAAATCAACGACTTCAACGCCGAGGTCGCGGGCAAGGGCGCCATCGTCAAGCTGACCGTCGATGCCCAGATGGTGCGCGAGGCGGATTCGACCGTGGTCGCACGCGGGCATTTCGCCACCTCGGCCGAGGCGCCCTCGACCAAGACCGACGATCTTGTGCCGGCCTTCGACGCCGCCGGCCAGCAACTGGTGGCCCAGATGACGGAATGGGGGCTGAGGGCCGCCGGCGTGAACCCGTCCCGCTGCCGCTGAGGCGCGCTACTCCGCCGGGCGGCGGCTGTCGCCCGGCTTGCCGCGCCGGAACAGGCTGGCGCGGTCGTAAAGGTATTCCAGCCGCTTCATCCGCGCCTCGGTTTCAGGCCAGGTATGTTCCTGCACGGCGGCCAGCAGGGTTTCGACCAGCACCAGCAGCGCCACCGAACTGTCCCAGGCCGAGGGCACCTCGATCTGCGCGGAAAAGCGGAACCGCGCATGGGCGGCGATCGGGCTGACCCAGGGATCGGTGATCAGCACGATCTCGGCCCCCTGCTCGGCCGCCAGTTCGGTCAGTTGCAGGATGGCGCTTTCATAGCGGCGGATGTCAAAGACGATCAGCACATCGCCCCGCCGCAGGTCCAGCAGCACCGGCGGCCAGGCGTTCGACAGGCCGCCCAGCACCGTCACATCCGCCCGCACGATGCCCAGTTGCGTGACAAGGTAATCGGCCAGCGCATGGGTGATTCGCCCGCCGGTCACATAGATGCGCCGCCCCGGGTCGGCCAGCATCGCCGCGCAGGCATCGAATTCGGCATGATCGATGCGGCCCAGCGTCACCGAAAGATTGGTCAGCACCGCATCGGCAAAGCGGTTCAGGATATGCGTCTGCGGCACGCCATGGGTCCAGCGCGCATGTTTGGACAGGGGCGATTCCAGCCGTGCCTCGACCTCGGCGCGAAGCTGGGTCTGAAAATCGGGATAGCCGCGAAAGCCCAGCTTTTGCACCAGCCGCAGAACGGTCGGCGTGGACACGCCCGCCTCGCGCGCAAGCTGCGGCATCGAGCCGAGCCCCGCCACCGGGTAATGCCGCGTCAGATGTCCCGCCAGCAGCCGTTCCGAGGGCGTCAGCGCCGGGAACCGCTGGGCCAGGCGGTCCTCGATCATGCCTGCGGGGGCGGGGTCGTCGGACATGGGCTGATCCTTCGGGCAAGGGGCGGAACATTCGCGGGGCAAGAGCCGTAATAATCGTAACAGAAAAACCTGTCCTGAAAAGTAATTGACAGACGCAAGGTCGCTGATCCAGCCTGTATGACAAAGGGGGGCTGCGATGACCGATCACGGACCATTCTACCAGATCGAAGGCCGGGATGCGCCCGGCCGCGTGGTCCTTGTCTGCGAACATGCCTCGAACCGCTTTCCGCCGCCATGGGACGGCGCGCTGGGGCTGACGGACGACCAGCGCCGCGCCCATATCGCCTGGGATCCGGGCGCGCTGGGGCTGGCGCGCGGGCTGGCGCAGGCGCTGAAGGCGCCGCTGATCCACGCCACCGCCTCGCGGCTGATCTATGACCTGAACCGCCCGCCCCATGCGCCCGGCGCCATGCCCGCCCGCAGCGAGGTTCATGACATTCCCGGCAATGCCGACCTGCCGTCATCCGAGCGGCTGGCCCGCACCTGCGCGCATTACCTGCCCTTTCACGCGGCGCTGTCCGAGCTGCTGGCCTGCCGGCTGGCGCAAGGCCAGCGTCCGGTGCTGGTCACCGTCCACAGCTTTACGCCGGTCTATTTCGGCCAGCCGCGCGCGGTCGAATTCGGCGTCATCCACGATGCCGACGACCGGCTGGCCCGCGCCATCGCCCGGCAGGAGACCGGGATGCTGACGCGGCTGAACGAACCCTACAGCGCCGCCGACGGCGTGGCGCATATGCTGGCGCGGCACGCCACGCCCTTGGGCCTGCCGCATGCCATGCTGGAAATCCGCAACGACCTGATCGCGACCCCCGAGGCCGAGGCCGGCATGGCCGCCCGCCTTGCCCCCGCGATCCTTGCCGCCATCGATGAGGTTGGATGATGCCGAACTGGGCAATCAGCTATGTGCGGCGCATCGAGGCGGTGAATTACCGCATCGGCCGCGCCGCCATGTATCTGCTGTTCGCGATCATGGGGATATTGCTTTGGTCCTCGATCACCAAGATCGCCAATATCCCCTCGCTCTGGACGCTTGAGATGGCGCAGTTCACGCTGGTCGCCTATTACCTGCTGGGCGCACCCTATTCGATGCAGCTTGGCGCCAATGTGCGCATGGACCTGCTTTACGCGCGGCTGCCGGTAAAGCGGCAGGCGGCATGGGACATCTTCACCGTCTTCTGCCTGATGTTCTATCTGGGCGTGATGCTGTGGGGGGCGGTGGACAGCACCGCCTATAGCCTGCAAATCGGCGAGCGCGCGCCAAGCGCGTGGCGCCCGCCCCTGTGGCCGATCAAGCTGATCATCACGCTGAGCTTTGCGCTGATGATCCTTCAGGCCATCGCCCACCTGATCCGAGACATCGCCATCATCCGCGGGGTCGATATCCCGATGCCCTTCTCCGGCGAGGTCGACAGATGAGCTACGAATGGATCGCCACGCTGATGTTCTCGACCATGCTGCTGATGATGATCACCGGGCAGCGGGTCTTTGGCGCCATCGGCTTTGTCGCGGTGGTGGCGGCGCTGGCGCTTTGGGGACCGGGCGGCACCGACATGGGCTTTTCGGCGGTGATGAAGCTGATGAAGTGGAACGCGCTGCTGACGCTGCCGATGTTCGTCTTCATGGGCTATGTCATGTCGGAATCCCGGCTGGCCGAGGATCTTTACCGCATGTTCCATGTCTGGTTCGGTCCCTTGCCGGGCGGGCTTGCCATCGGGACGATCCTGCTGATGGTGCTGATCTCGGCGATGAACGGGCTTTCGGTGGCGGGCATGGCCATCGGCGCCACCATCGCGCTGCCGGAACTGGTCAAGCACCGCTATGACAAGCCGATGATCTCGGGTGTCATTCAGGCGGGGTCCAGCCTTGGCATCCTGATCCCGCCCTCGGTCGTGCTGGTGCTGTATTCGCTGATCGCGCGCCAGCCGGTCAGCCAGCTTTGGCTGGCGGGGATCGGGCCGGGCCTGCTGATGGCGGGGCTGTTCATCGTCTATATCCTGATCCGCACATGGCTGAACCCCGCACTTGCGCCGCCCATGCCCCCCGAGGAACGCGCCGCCATCACCTGGGCCGAGCGGTTGCGGCTGCTGCGCGCGGGCGTCCTGCCGCTGGTGATCTTTGCTGCGATGATGATCCCCTTCGTCAAGGGCTGGACCTCGCTGACGGAAAGCAGCGTCGTGGGCGCGCTGGCCGCCGTGCTGGCCGCCGTCATCAAGGGCCGCTTCACCCGTCATGTGTTCGAGGTGGCGACCCGGCAGACGCTGGCCATCACCTGCATGTTCATGCTGATCATCATGGCGGCGCTGAGCTTCGGCGCGGTCTTCGACGGCCTTGGCGCCGGCCGCGCCATCGAGGACCTGTTTCTGGGCCAGTTCCACCTGACGCCCTTGCAGGTGCTTTTGCTGATGCAGGCGACGTTCATCTTCATGGGGATGTTTCTGGACGACACGGCGATGCTGGTCATCGTCGCGCCGATCTATGTGGGCCTTGCGCGCAGCCTTGGCTTCGATCTGATCTGGTATGGCATCCTTTACACGATCACCTGCCAGATCGCCTATCTGACCCCGCCCTTTGGCTATAACCTGTTCCTGATGCGGGCCATGGCGCCGCGCGATTTCACGCTGGGCGTGATCTATCGCTCGGTCCTGCCCTTCGTGCTGATCATGGTGCTGACGCTGGCGCTGGTGATCGCATTCCCGGGCATCGCCATGTGGCTGCCCCAGTCGATTTACGGACAATAACCAAGCAGGGAGGAAAGAACATGACCACCAGACGCAAGTTCCTGACCCATGGCACCCTTGCCGCCGGCGCCAGCGCATTGGCCGCGCCCGCGCTTGCGCAAGGGGCACCCCTGAAATGGCGCATGCAGACCTATGCCGGCGCGGCCCTGGGCGAGCATGTCTGCAAGCCCGCCGTCGAGGCCTTCAACAAGATCGCCAATGGCCAGATGGAGATCGAGCTTTACTATGCCGACCAGCTTGTGCCCACGGCCGAGCTGTTCCGCGCCATGCAGAACGGCACCATCGACGCCGTGCAATCCGACGATGACAGCATGGCGAGCCCGACGGAGGTGACCGTGTTCG
>RRZU012284770.1_pt1 | contig 10199 bp, 7 predicted proteins | sample 2165561 | NCBI WGS metagenome assembly RRZU01 (sample SAMN10456909, study PRJNA506462) | wastewater metagenome | isolation source: wastewater sludge | place: USA: Moscow, Idaho
GCACTTTGTCGAACAATTTTTTGTGCGCAACGTACTGTGCGAAAAAGTTGGAACAGGCTCTAGAATGACAAAACTTTCCTGCCCGGAGTGTGTGATGAATACCGAACCCTCTTTACTGGTGCGCGAGCAGCCTAAAATGCCGCGGCTGTCCGACTACAAACTGATCGCTTTTGATATGGATTCCACGCTGATCAATATCGAGTGTGTGGACGAAATAGCCGCCGCAGTGGGCAAAAAAGAAGAAGTGGCCGCCATCACCGAAGCGGCCATGCAAGGGGTAATCAGCGACTTCAAGGAAAGCCTGCGCCAGCGCGTGGCCTTGCTCAAAGGGGTGCCGGAAAGCGCCTTGCAGGCCATTTACGACGAGCGCTTGCAACTCAACCCAGGCGCTGAAGAGCTGCTTGCGGCTTGCAAGCAGGCAGGGCTTAAAACCTTGCTGGTATCGGGCGGGTTCACCTTTTTTACCGAACGCATTCGCCAGCGATTGGGGGTGGACTTTACGCGAGCCAACCGGCTGGAGATCGAAAACGGCGTGCTCACCGGGGCTATCCTGCCGCAGCCTTGGGGCGATATTTGCGACGGTGCAGAGAAAGCGCGCACACTGCTTGAGGTGGCTGCTTTGATGGGCATTTCTACCGAACAGGTGATTGCGGTAGGCGACGGGGCCAATGATCTCAAGATGATGCAGGAAGCCAGCGTATCTGTCGCCTACAAAGCCAAGCCTACTGTGCGCCGTCAGGCAACCATCGCCATCAACGAAGGCGGGCTGGACAGATTGCTGGAAGTGCTCCCTCTCTGATCAGGCGGTTGACGCGAGACTGCGCAATACCCATGAAAAAAACGATTTCCGTTCCAAGGAAATCGTTTTTGTAGTCAAAGCATGCTTGCGAATTAGCGGCTATCTTTTTTGGCCTGATGGCGCGCATTGCGTGCGCGGGCAGAAGCATGCACCTTTTGATTTACAGGGGCTTCTTTCAGCGTGTTGACACGTTTGGCTCGCGCAGTTTGAGCAATGGGTACGGCGCCTCGAGCTGCAGCGCTGGGCGCGGCTGATACGCGTGCACTCTTGCCAGACTTGGAGGGCGCTTTCCCTTTGGTGATTGCTGCCGGGGCTTTTTTCTTGCTGGATGCAGTTGTATTTCTGGCAGAAGTCTTTTTATCCGCTGCTTTCTGTTTTGCAGTTGTTGTCACTGCAGATTTTTCAGTCTTTTGAGCTGCTTTTTTGCTGGAGCTGGTTTTTTTCTTGCCCGCGGCTAAAGCCTTTTCTCCGGCGGCCACTGCTTTTTGTTGGGCACGCTGAACATCGGATTTTTTGCGTGTGGTGGCACCACGCATGGCGATATCGGCGTTTCCTTTTGCCGGAGTATTGCCCGTACTGCGACGAGATGTTCGGCCTGTTTGGGCTTTTGGGGACGGAACGTTCTTGGCCAGTTTGGTTTCGGCTTTCGGAAGTTGTGCTTCGAAGCGTTCGAGTATTTCAGCAAAAATTTCTGCTTTTTTCTGTGTGCGCTCGTTCTCTGAGCCAGTCAATTGGCGTGGAGTACGGGTACTTCTCTGCGCAGCAACGGTTTGGCGTTGGTACAGGTCGCGAAACTTGTCGCGCAGTGTTCGTGTACGTGTTATTTTGGTGCGTAATTCGCGTGGTGTGAGTGCCCCGATTCGGTCGCGACGGCTTTGGCTGAACAGCAGCAGTTCTGTCACGTTGAGCAGGGGCTGAACTTGACGCAGGGTATAACTCATGGTCTTCTCCTTGAATATCAATAACGCTTCGCAGCAAGAGCAAACTCTGGCAAATCCGTGTGGGATATGCGCCATTCATGGAAATATAGTCGCAAATGCAGGCTTTTTGCGTCTTTTGCGCATATGCAGACGAAAAACACGAGCATCCATCAGCAATTTCGAGAAAAAGGGTGGGTGCCTAAACAAACTTCTTAACAGATGGGGAGCGGATGCGTGTTTGAGTCATTGGCTTTTTATGTTGAATCGTGGCGCTGCAAATGAATGCTGATGGCTTGAGTAATCGACACACGCAGGAGGGCGATTGGTATAATCCTTGTAACAGCACGGCAAGTGCGACAGCAGTACCTCCGGCTTGGCCTTTCAAGTGACGTTCGTGTTCACGGCCTCCGTCCGCAAGGGCTTGCACGCCAAATGTTCGCCCCTTTTTTCTCCTTGCCTGTTGGTAGAGCGTATTTCATACGCTCTTGCATATTCCTGTTGTGCACGCATTTATATCCATATCCAGATTTTTTGAATGGCGGGCTGGCTGCATTTGCCAAAGGATGGCAGCTTGGGCCAGCGCATGCCGATGCGTTTGCAATAGATTTCCAGTTTTTCAGGAGGGTAAGTTCCCATGGCTACCAAGACGGTGAAGGACGTCAAAAAGACCAAACGTGCAACCGAAATCAAGGCGACAAAGACGGTGCGAAAAGCAGCCGGCAAAGCCACTGCATTACGCACGGTTGCCAAGGTAGCGACTACCGGCAAGGCCAAGGCCGCCAGCAATCGGGCAAGCAAGCCTGCGAGTGAACCTGCCGCACGCGTGGCTGCCGCCAGTGCGGGCAAAGCCAGTGTCGCTAAAACGACCGCGCGCAAGGCCAACGTTACTTCAGCCAAGGCATCCAGCAAGCCCGCAGGCAAGCCTGCTGCGCGTACGACTGTAGCCAGCGCAAGCAAAGCCGGTGCAGCCAAAACATTTGCTCGCAAGCCCGGGAGTGCTGTGGTCAAGGTATCTGCCAAACCGGCGGTCAAAAAGCCTGTTGTAGTCGCCAAGGCGACCAAGCCTGCGGCGGCCAAAGCGGCGCGTTCATCTGCGGTAGCCAGCCCCTCCAAAATATCCAAAACCAGTTCCATGACTACCAAAAAAGAAACAGCCGCTACCAAATCCAAAACGGCGGCCAGCAAGGCTCAGCCAGCCAGCGCGGTGCGCAAGGCAGCCATGCCTGCCAGCAAAGCAAAAGCCAAGGCTAAAACCGAAACCAAAACTGAATTGGTTGCCGCTGAAGAAGGTGTGACCGAAAAAGCGGCCAAGCCAGTGCGCAAAACAACGGCCAGCCGCAAGCCCGCAGCCAAACCTGCGAAAAAGGCTGCGGCGAAAAAAGCACCCGCCAAAGGGCGCAAGATGGCAGATGACGATGAAGATTTTTCCGATATCGAGGAAGACTTCGAAGAAGAAGTTGTTGAGGAAAAGCAGCCTTCATCAACTGAAAAGGTCAAGCCGTTGCGCATGAAGCTCAGCAAGGCCAAAGAGCGTGCCTTGATGAAAGAATTCGGGCTGGATGAAGCTGTCTTGTCCGAAGAAGAGATGGTCACCCGCCGTCAGCGCCTGAAGGAGTTGATCAAGCTCGGCAAAACGCGGGGCTATCTCACCAATGCAGAAATTTCCGACCACTTGCCCGACAAACTGGTTGATGCAGAAACCCTGGAAATGGTCGTCTCCATGCTGGGCGACATGGGCGTTACGGTATACGAGCAAACACCCGATGCCGACACCTTGCTGCTGGCCAGCAACAACGCGGCCACCGCGACAGAAGAAGAGGCGGAAGAAGAAGCCGAAGCTGCGCTGTCCAACGTGGACAACGAGTTCGGCCGCACGACAGACCCCGTGCGCATGTATATGCGCGAAATGGGCACGGTGGAACTGCTGACGCGAGAAGGCGCAATTGAAATTGCCAAGCGCATCGAAGGTGGCTTGATGGATATGTTGGAGGCCATCAGTGCATCTCCGGCCACCATTGCAGAAGTTTTCGAACTGGCAGAAGAAATTCGCAGCGGTGCGGTCGTGATTTCGACCGTGGTTGACGGCTTCCACGAGCCCGATCAGGCCGATGACTATGTGGCCGAAGAAGACTTTGACGAGTACGACGAAGACGATGACGACGATGGCAATGGCGGCTCCAAAGCGCTCACCAAGAAAATGGAAGAGCTCAAGACCGAGGCGTTGCGCCGTTTTGACTTGTTGCGCAAGCATTTTGAAGCGATGCACAAGGCGTATGACAAGGAGGGCTACGGCTCGCCCGCTTATATAAAGGCGCAAAAGAAAATCAGCGAAGACCTGATGACCATCCGTTTTACCGCCAAGACGATTGAGAAGCTGTGCGACAGCGTACGCGCTCAGGTCGAAGAGTTGCGCAAGAGCGAGCGTCAGTTGCGCCAGATCATCGTTGAAAAATGCCGCATGCCGCAGGAAATTTTTGCAGCACAATTCCCGCCCAATCTGCTCAACCTGCAATGGTCGCAAGATCAATCCCAGGCAGGCAAGCCCTGGAGCGAAACCATGGGGCGCTATATTCCCCCGATTCAGGAGTTGCAGCAAAACCTGCTCAATTTGCAGGCGCGCGTGGTTATTCCGCTGGATGAGCTCAAGGCCATCAACAAGCGCATGAATGAAGGCGAGCGCGTTTCGCGCAATGCCAAGAAGGAAATGATCGAGGCCAACCTGCGTCTGGTAATTTCCATCGCCAAAAAGTACACCAACCGGGGCTTGCAGTTCCTGGATTTGATCCAGGAAGGCAATATCGGCCTGATGAAGGCTGTGGACAAATTCGAGTTCCGCCGAGGCTTCTAGTTCTCGACTTATGCCACTTGGTGGATTCGTCAGGCCATTACCCGCAGCATTGCCGATCAGGCGCGCACCATTCGCATTCCTGTGCACATGATCGAAACCATCAACAAGATGAATCGCATCTCACGCCAGCATCTGCAAGAGTTCGGCTTTGAGCCAGATGCCTCTTTGCTGGCGGAAAAGATGGAAATGCCCGAAGACAAGATCCGCAAGATCATGAAGATTGCCAAAGAGCCTATCTCCATGGAAACGCCTATCGGCGACGACGACGATTCGCATCTGGGCGATTTCATCGAAGACAGCGCCAACACGGCTCCTGTGGATGCGGCCATGCAAGCGGGTTTGCGCGATGTGGTCAAAGACATTCTGGATGGTCTGACGCCCCGCGAAGCCAAAGTGCTGCGCATGCGCTTCGGCATCGAGATGGACAATGATCACACGCTCGAAGAAGTGGGCAAGCAGTTTGATGTCACGCGCGAGCGCGTCCGCCAGATCGAGCACAAGGCCTTACGCAAGCTCAAACACCCCAGCCGCAGCGACAAACTGCGAACCTTCCTGGGCGGCAATGATTAAGCCGCGCAGATGTATGCACATGCATTGCTGTTGTTTTTTCTTTAACCATCTCACCTTCTGACAAGGAAGCTGCCATGTCTCTTTTCTCTGCTGTTGAAATGGCTCCGCGCGACCCGATTTTGGGGTTGAACGAACAGTTTGCGGCTGACACCAACCCCAAAAAAGTCAATTTGGGCGTGGGCGTTTATTTCGATGACAAAGGCAAACTGCCATTGCTGGCCTGTGTCCAGGCGGCAGAAAAAGCCTTAATGGACAAGGCTGCGTCGCGCGGCTATTTGCCGATCGACGGCATTGCTGCGTATGACAGCGCCGTCAAGGTGCTAGTATTTGGTGCGGAAAGCGCCGCCGTGCAAGAAGGCCGCATCGCTACTGTGCAAGCTTTGGGTGGTACAGGCGGCCTCAAGATCGGAGCTGATTTTTTGAAGAAAATCAACCCCGAAGCCCAGGTTCTCATCAGCGACCCCAGCTGGGAAAATCACCGCGCGCTCTTTACCAACGCGGGCTTCAAGGTGCAGACCTATGCCTATTACGATGCAGACAAGCGTGGTGTGAATTTTGACGGCATGCTGGCCAGCCTGAACGCGGCGGCGCCAGGCACCATCGTGGTGCTGCATGCATGTTGCCACAACCCTACAGGCTACGACATCACGCCCGCACAATGGGATCAGGTGATTGAGGTCATCAAGGCCAAGCAGCTGGTGGCTTTTCTGGATATGGCCTATCAGGGCTTTGGGCATGGCATTGCAGAAGATGGCGCGGTGATTGGCAAGTTTGTCGCCGCAGGCTTGAATTTCTTTGTCTCGTCCTCTTTCAGCAAAAGCTTCAGCCTGTATGGCGAGCGGGTTGGGGCGCTCAGCGTGGTTTGTGGCAACAAAGATGAAGCCGCGCGCGTGCTCAGCCAGCTCAAAATCGTAATTCGCACCAACTACAGCAACCCGCCAACTCATGGTGCATCCGTAGTGGCTGCTGTGCTCAACACGCCCGAGTTGCGTCAGCAGTGGGAGCAAGAGCTGGGGGGCATGCGTGTGCGCATCAAGCAGATGCGGGAAAAACTGGTGGAAGGCCTGAAAGCTGCGGGCGTGCAGCGCGATATGTCTTTCATTACGCAGCAAATCGGCATGTTCAGCTACTCGGGCCTGAGTAAAGAGCAAATGGTGCGCCTGCGCAACGAATTTGGCGTGTATGGCACCGATACGGGGCGCATGTGTGTGGCTGCGCTCAATAGCGGCAATGTGGAATATGTTTGCCAGGCCATGGCGAAGGTTTTGAGTGAAGCTGCTGCTTGAGAGCCAACGCAGGTTTGCAGTCGGCAATAGCTGTGTGTCCTTGAGAGGCTTGAGTAGAGGAGGCGGTATTATTCGGTTCGAGCAATTTTGAACTGAATAATCCATGCACAAAGTCGCTTGAGGGGTTTCCCCTCCAAACGGCCATATCCATTAAAAGGGTATGGCCGTTGTGCTTTATCTGCTTGGGTTTTGTTGTCTGGCAACGGACGGACAGGGAAAAGGAGTTAGCCGTGTTTCCTTCCGAGTTTATCTTGTCCCGACGGGTGACTTTGCAATTCGTGATGCCAAACGGTGCTTTTTCAGAAAAGCAGGTGCGTGAGCGCAGCGCTTGACGGTATGCAGGCGCTTAAGCCCGGAATTGGAAGGCGAGCCCGTTTGCTTTCTGTCGGTTTCCGATGAGTAATTGAACCGCCTGTTTTGCATAGGAACAGCAACAACGCGGCGAAACAACAAAAATCAAAACAAAACGGCCTGTGTGGTTCACAGGCCGTTTGCCAAAAATTCTGTGGTGGGTGCTGACGGGGTCGAACCGCCGACCTACGCCTTGTAAGGGCGCCGCTCTACCAACTGAGCTAAGCACCCACAGAATCTTTCAAATCCAAAGTCGTGCATTATACACGCTTGTGCGATGTTTATCAGTTCAAGGCGTCCTTGAGTGCTTTGCCAGGACGGAACTTTGGAATTTTTGCAGATTTGATTTTGATTTCTGCTCCTGTGCGAGGGTTTCTGCCTTTGCGAGCCGCACGTTTGCCGACAGCGAAGGTGCCAAAGCCAACCAAGGCAACGGTTCCGCCTTTTTTCAGGGTGGTTTTTACAGCACCCAGTGTTGCATCCAGAGCGCGAGCAGCGGCAGCCTTGGACAGGTCAGCATGTTTGGCGATGTGTTCGATCAATTCGGTTTTGTTCACAAAATACCCCTTTATCTGCTTATTGCAACGGAATGTCAGTATACGGTTGACCAACGTGGCTTGAACTATATACCAATCTTTGTGTTTTTCAGGAAACCCTGACAGTACAAACAGCCATACGACTCTTGGCATGGACTGAAACAATTGTAATGTGTTTTGTTGTCTCTATTGTGGGTTCGTGCGTTTTTTGATGGGACTGTCGGTAAATGACTGCTTGGGCACGTCAATGTGTATTGGGCAAGTTGTCCTGGCGTGCTTTTGCGCGAATTTCGGGCAGGGCTTTTTGCAGGTAATACACCATCGACCACACGGTGAGTACCACGGCCAGCCACAGTAACCAAACACCCAGCAGGCGGGTGTGTGTCACGTCCGCAACAGTGTGGTCGTACAGCAGCAGGGCAATGGCGGTCATCTGCACGACGGTTTTGAGTTTGCCAATCATGTGTACGGCCACGCTGCGCAGGGCGCCGATTTGTGCCATCCACTCTCGCAGGGCGGAGATGGCGACTTCCCGCCCGATGATGATGAAGGCGGCAAATACATCGGCGCGTTTCAAATACACCAGCACCAGCATACTGGCGCACACCAGAAATTTGTCGGCAACGGGATCCAGAAAAGCGCCAAAGGCCGATGTCATGTTCAGCTTGCGAGCCAGATAGCCGTCGAGCCAGTCGGTTGCGGCAAACACGATGAACAGCAGCGTGGAGATGAAGTTTTGCGTGGCCAGCTGCAGGGGCGTGAAATATACCCCCATGATGATGGGGATGGCGACAATCCGTGTCCAGGTCAGGATGGTGGGGAGGTTGAAAAACATGCGCCTGTTTGTCACGAAAGAGCGGTGCAGAAAAGCGGGTTACGGATACGCAGTTTGCTGATACGAGCCATGAACGGGACAAGAAAGATGTCAGTCAGCTTGGCAATATCAGATTCGCATTGTGGCATGAATGTCGGGCCGAAGGCATGTTGTCTGTCGTAAATAGAGGGCGTGGTTGCTTGGAATGCGCCACGAAAAGATGCAACGCAGGTGGTTGTGGCTAGAAGGGCGTGTCATGCTGGGGAATGGAGCGATCGCAAAGGCTCATGCGCGGCTGCGTGCGGCGATGGCGCGCCATACCTGCCGTTTGGCAGCATCGTCGAGTTGTGACCAAGCGGTGATTTCTTGCATGCTGCGCCAGCAGCCCATGCAGTATGGCACCGTCGAATCCAATTTGCATCGCCGAATGCATGGAGAAGGAACGTGCCCGTTGGGTGCCGCCAGCGTTTGATGGGCGCGGGCAGCCATCTCGGCGGGTGTGGGTGGGGAGACAGGAGCGTTCATGGGGGGAGGACGTAGCCGTTGAAAAGTGAGGAAAAACTCTTTGAAACCAGACTGCCGATCACCCCCGAGGATGAGTATCGAGGCAGAGGCTGATGGTTGAAGCATCAATGCAATGTCCGATAAATCTGTGCGGCCAGCTCGGCAGAGATACCTTCCACGCTGGCCAGATCGGCTTCTGAGGCGGCGGCCACGCCGCGCACCCCGCCAAAGCGTTGCAACAGGCGCGCCCGGCGTTTGGGGCCAATGCCGGCAATGTCTTCGAGCTTGCTGCCGCCGGTGCGCACTTTGGCGCGGCGCGCGCGCATGCCGGTGATGGCAAAGCGGTGTGCTTCATCGCGGATTTGCGCCACCAGCAGCAAGGCGGCCGAGTCGGCGCCCAAGATGATTTTGGCGCGTCCGTCGGCAAAGACCAGTTCTTCCAGTCCCACTTTGCGGCCTTCGCCTTTTTCCACGCCAACCAGGCGGTTGATGGGCAAGCCCAGCTCTTCAAATACCTGCTGCGCGGCAGCCACCTGGCCTTTGCCACCGTCAATCAGCACCACATCGGGTAGATGCCTGGTGGGCGAAATGGGCTGTGCAGGCGGTGTATCTGGTGCGTTGTCGGCTTCTTGCCGCATGCTTGTGCCGCTGGCAGTTTGTTCGCCCGTGTCACCGATACCTTCACCGCTGCCATCCCTGCCGGTTTCTTGCAGATATTGCGCCAGTTTGCCGTAGCGGCGGTGCAGCACCTGGCGCATGGCGGCGTAGTCGTCGCCTGGGGTGATGTCGTTGATGGTGTAGCGTCGATATTGGCCGGGCTGCATGGCGTGGTTCTGAAAGACGACGCAGGATGCCTGCGTGGCTTCGCCTGCTGTGTGCGAGATGTCGAAACATTCCACATGCAACGTGGCCAAGTCTTCGCTGTCGATTTCCAGCACCTCTGCCAGGGCCCGCGTGCGCGCTTTTTGCGAGCCTTCTTCGGCCAGCAGGCGTGCCAGTTGCAGGCTGGCATTGTGCTCGGCCATTTGCAGCCAACTGCGGCGGTGTTCGCGGGGCTGATGCACGGCGGTGATGCGATGACCGGCCTGCGTGCCGAGGGCATCTACCAGTGCAGTGTGCAACGGCACATTGGTGATGAGCACAGTGGGCATGGGGCTGCCCATGTAGTGCTGGGCGACAAAGGCTTCCAGCACGGCCTGCTCCAGTTGTTGCTCGGTACTGAGTGGATGGGCGACATCGTCTTGCATGCGGGCTTCTTCCACCAGCTTGCGGGCATCTTCCAGTTGGGAGGGAAAGTGCGCCTTGTCGCCCAAATGCCTGCCGCCGCGCACCATGGCGAGATTGACGCAGGCTTTGCCGCCTAGCACCTTCACGGCCAGAATGTCCACATCCTTGTCGTCTGTTGTATCCACGGCCTGCTGGTGCAGCACTTTGTTGAGGGCGCCCATCTGGTCGCGCACCTCGGCGGCCTGCTCGAACAGCAGCTGTTCGGAGTAGGCCAGCATGCGCTGCTCCAGTTGTTGCAGCACGGTCGTGACATCGCCTTGCAGAAAAGCCGTGGCGTGCATCAC
>RRZU012137565.1_pt1 | contig 10198 bp, 8 predicted proteins | sample 2165561 | NCBI WGS metagenome assembly RRZU01 (sample SAMN10456909, study PRJNA506462) | wastewater metagenome | isolation source: wastewater sludge | place: USA: Moscow, Idaho
GGGGGGGGGGGGGGGGGGGGGGGGGGGGGGGGGGGGGGGGGGGGGGGGGGGGGGGGGGGGGGGGGGGGGGGGGGGGGGGGGGGGGGGGGGGGGGCTTCTTTTTCGACCTGGACCAGCAGTTCCTGGCCTTCCTTGATGACCTCGTTGATGCGCGCCTGGCTGACGGACACGCCCTCGGCGAAGTACTGGCGCGAGATTTCCTTGAACGGCAAAAAGCCGTGGCGCTCTTCACCGTAGTCCACAAAACAGGCTTCCAGCGACGGCTCGACGCGCGTCACCACGGCCTTGTAGATGTTGCCCTTGCGCTGTTCGCGCCCTTCAATCTCGATCTCGTAATCGAGCAGTTTCTGTCCATCGACGATCGCCAGGCGGCGCTCTTCGGCCTGCGTGGCGTTGATCAGCATCCGTTTCATGATGCGTTGTCCTTCAAATCAAAAGCAGTCAACGACTCCGCGAACGGAGTCCAAGATGCCGTGGACGGCGCAACGAAACGGCGGGAACTGCCTTGGACGACTGACTGAGGCGTAAGGCGCTGCGGTGCGCGCGCCTTCATGCCGCTGAACGGGTGGTTCAGCGGCCGGGGTCAGGCGGGCTGGCGAGGATGGGGGCGAGGGGTGCAGGCACCGCAAACACTACATAAAACGTAGCTGCTTGCGCTTGCCTGGCGGGCGCTGGCGGCGTCATTGGCTTGAAAAACGCAAGCCGCAGCCAGCGTTTCAGAACCATCATCATTGCCATCAGCACCACGTGTGTCTCGCTTCGATCCGACCCGCAGGCTTGGCCCGCTGGGGGCGCGGCCTGCCGGTCATGGGGAATTCCGTATTCAGTGTTTCATTGCGTCGGCCTCAGGGCCTGCGCTTTTCTTGGCGGGCCTGCCCGATTCGTGGGGGCAGGGCGCTTTCTTGTGCAGGTGCGGCATCGACCTTTACCGGCAGCCGCTTGCGGACGGGTGGAATAGACTACCTGTTCATTCAGGCGGTGACTTCCATTTCAAATTCAACCACTTACGGCCGGTTGCCAGTGAATCGCATTATAGGTGCCAAAGCCGATAGCGCCGGGCCTCAGGGCAAACCCGAGGTGGGTTGGCTGGAGGTGGATGAAGAGAGCGCCGGCCAGCGGCTCGACAACTTCCTGATCCGCCACCTGAAAGGCGTGCCCAAGACCCACGTCTACCGCATCATCCGCTCGGGCGAGGTGCGCGTGAACAAGGGGCGCGCGGCTGCTGACACGCGCGTGGCCGCTGGCGACCGCGTGCGCGTGCCGCCGGTGCGCGTGGCGGAGCGCTCGTCCGACGCTGCCACCGCGCCGGCGCGCGAATTCCCCACGCTGCTGGAAGACGATCACCTGATCGCCCTCGACAAACCCGCCGGCGTGGCGGTGCATGGCGGCTCGGGCGTTAGCTTTGGCGTCATCGAGCAATTGCGCCGCGCGCGGCCCGATGCGCGCTTTTTGGAACTGGTGCACCGGCTCGACCGCGAAACCAGCGGCATCCTGCTCATCGCCAAAAAGCGCAGCGCGCTTAAAAATCTGCAAGACCAGTTCCGCGAACGCGAGACCGGCAAGACCTATCTGGCGCTGGTGCTGGGCGACTGGCCCGACAAGCTGAAAGTCATCGACGTGCCGTTGCGCAAATACCTGCTGCCTGATGGCGAGCGCCGCGTGCGCGTCACGGCCAAGGACGACCCCGAAGGCATGCGCTCCATCAGCCTGGTCAAGGTGCGCGAGCGCCTGCCCGGCTTTACGCTGCTTGAAGTGACCATCAAGACCGGCCGCACGCACCAGATCCGCGTGCACCTGGCCAGCCAAGGTCATCCCATTGCGGGCGACGACAAATACGGCGACTTCGAGCGCAACAAGGCGTTGCAAAAGCAGGGCCTGAAGCGCATGTTCTTGCACGCGTGGCGGCTACAGTTCACGCACCCGGCGGGTGGCGCGCGGGTCGAGTTGCATGCGCCGCTGCCGCCCGATTTGCTCTCTTTTTCAAAGCATTCTCCGCAAGCTGCATGAACCGTCCGCGCCAATTCGACCTCATCTGCTTCGACTGGGACGGCACCCTGTTCGATTCCACCGCCATCATCGTGCGCAGCATCCAGCAGGCGGTGCTGGACGTGGGTGGCGCCAAACCCACGGACGAAGCCGCGTCCTACGTCATCGGCATGGCGCTGATGCCCGCGCTGGCGCACGCCGCGCCCGACGTGCCGAAAGAAAAATACCCGCTGCTCGGCGAGCGCTACCGCCACCATTACCTCGCGACCCAACACGACATCAGCCTGTTCGACGGCGTGCTGCCCATGCTGGCCGACTTGAAAAGCCGCCACCATTGGCTGACGGTGGCCACCGGCAAGAGCCGGCGCGGGCTGGACGACGTGCTGGCCTCGCGCCAGCTGCACGGCATCTTCGACGGCTCGCGCACGGCCGACGAAACCGCCGGCAAACCCGATCCGCGCATGCTGCACGAGTTGATGCGCGAATTCGGCGCCGACCCTGAGCGCACGCTGATGATCGGCGACACCACGCACGATTTGCAGATGGCGCGCAACGCCGGCGTCGCCAGCGTCGGCGTCAGCTACGGCGCGCACGAGCCGCACGACTTCGGCGCTCTCGGCCCGCGCTACATTGCCCATTCGGTGGCCGACCTGGATCGCTGGCTGGCCGAACACGCCTGACTCACTTTTCGATAGCTGCCTGCGCATGATTGATGAGCGCTCCGACCTGATTCCGCTTTGCAACAGCGCCGACTTGCAGGAAGGCGGCCTGGCGGTGCCGTTCGACGTCGTCTACGGCGGCCAGACGCTGCGCGCCTTCGCCATCCGTTTCGAGGGCTTGGCGCACGCCTATCTCAACCGCTGCACGCACGTGGCGATGGAGCTGGACTACCAGCCCGACCGCTTTTTCGACGACACCGGCCGCTGGCTGCTGTGCGCCACGCATGGCGCCGCTTACGCGCCCGACACCGGCGACTGCGCTGGCGGCCCGTGCCGCGGCGGGCTGGTCAAGGTCGATCTCAGCGAGTTCGATGGCGTGGTGCACTGGCGCACCAATCACCTGCTGCAGCCGCTGGCCTTCTGAAACCCTCGCCCGCTGCTTGATCGGTCACGAACGAGGGCGATAATGACCGCCACCGCTTATCTGGATTGCGCTGACAGCTATGGAAAATGAAGTCACCCTGGACGCCAAGACCCTGCACTGGGAACGCGAGGCGATCGAAAAACTGCTGATGGCCGACCTGCGCGAGCGGCGCGCCGCGCGCCGCTGGCGCATGGTCAAGAGCCTCATCTGGATGCTGCTGTTCGGCGCGCTCATCTGGCTGCTGGTGTCGGAGCGGCTGCCCGGCGCCGCGCCCACCACGCCGCACACCGCCATGGTCGCCATTCGCGGCGAGATCGCCGACACCGGCGAAGGCAGCGCCGAAGCCATCCTGCCGGCGCTGCGCAGCGCCATGGAAGACGACGGCGCCAAGGCGCTGGTGCTGCTGATCAATTCGCCCGGCGGCAGCCCGGTGCAGGCCGGCCTGGTGCACGACGAAATCCTGCGGCTGCGCAAGCTGCACGACAAGCCGGTTTACACCGTGGTGGAAGAAAGCTGCGCCTCGGCCGCCTACTACATCGCCGCCGCCAGCGACCAGATCTTCGTCGACAAGGCGAGTCTCGTCGGCAGCATCGGTGTGCTCATCAACGGCTTTGGCTTTGTCGGCACGCTGGACAAGCTGGGCGTCGAGCGCCGTTTGATGACGGCGGGCGAGAACAAGGGCTTTCTCGACCCTTTCAGCCCGCAGTCCGACAAGCACCGCGAACACGCGCAGAAGATGCTGGACCAGATTCACCAGCAATTCATCGCCGTGGTGCGCAAGGGGCGTGGTGATCGGCTGAAGGAAACGCCGGAGACGTTCAGCGGCCTGTTCTGGACCGGCGAGCAAGCCGTGCAAATGGGCCTGGTCGACCACCTGGGCAGTGTCGACTCGGTTGCGCGCGACGTCGTCAAGGCCGAAAAGCTGATCGACTACACCAACAAGGAAAACATCGCCGAACGCTTTGCCAAGCGCTTTGGCGCGGCGGCGGGGCAGGGGGCCGTGGCGGCTTTGCGGGCGGTGCCGGGCCTGCGCTGAGGCGTTTGCAGCTAGGGAAACTCCCGAGCGGATCGCGGGCGGCGGCGGCTTGCGCGCCGATAGAATCATTAACCGACCGAGCGGTCAGTTTATGAATCTCAGGCGCGCAGTCGCCTGCGCATTCCCACCATCCATTCCCCGGGGAGACTACCCATGCAATTGAAGAAACTGGCGTTGCTGTGCGCCGCTGTGGCTGGATTTTCGACGGCCGCCTGGGCCGACGTGAACGTGGGCGTGACGGTGTCGGCCACCGGGCCGGCGGCGTCGCTGGGCATTCCCGAGCGCAACACCATCGCCCTGATGCCGCGCGAGATCGGCGGCCAGAAGATCAACTACATCGTGCTCGACGACGCCTCGGACACCACGGCCGCCGTGACCAACACGCGCAAGCTGATTTCCGAGAACAAGGTCGACATCGTGCTGGGCTCCACCACCACGCCCAATTCGCTGGCGATGATCGACGCGGTAACCGAGTCGAAGACGCCCATGATCTCGATGGCGGCCAGCGCCTCGATCGTGGAGCCGGTCGACGCCAAGAAGCGCTGGGTCTTCAAGACGCCGCAGAACGACATCATGATGGCGCTGGCGATTGCCGAGCACATGGCGGCGTCGGGCGTCAAGACGGCGGCGTACATCGGCTTTTCCGATGCGTATGGCGAGGGTTGGGCGCGCGAGTTCTCGAAGGCGCTGGAACTGAAGAAGATCCAGCTGGTCGCCAACGAGCGCTTTTCGCGCACCGACACCTCGGTCACCGGCCAGGTGCTGAAGATCATGGGCGCCAAGCCTGATGCGGTGCTGGTCGGCGGCTCGGGCACGCCCGCCGCGCTGCCGCAGAAAGCGCTGAAAGAGCGCGGCTACGCCGGCAAGTACTACCAGACGCACGGCGTGGCCAACGCCGACTTCCTGCGCGTGGGCGGCAAGGACGTCGAAGGCACGCTGCTGCCCGCCGGCCCGGTGCTGGTGGCGGCGCAGTTGCCGGCCAGCAACCCGGTGCGCAAATCGGCGCTGGAATACATCGATGCCTACGAAAAAGCGCATGGCAAGGGCAGTGTGTCGACCTTTGGTGGTCACGCCTGGGATGCGGGCCTGCTGCTCAAGGCGGCCGTGCCGGTGGCGTTGAATAAGGCCCAGTCCGGCACGCCGGAGTTCCGCGCGGCGCTGCGCGATGCGCTGGAAGGCACCAAGAACGTGGCCGGCGCACACGGCATCTTCAACATGTCGCCGACCGACCACCTGGGCCTGGACCAGCGCGCGCGCGTGATGGTGAAGATCGAAAACGGCACCTGGAAGTACCAGGAAACTAAGTAAGCTCGACTCCGCTGCGGCGCGCTGGTTTTATCTGGCGCGCCGCTGGTTCAGCTTGATCGGGGCAGCGCCGGCCTTCGGCTCGGCGCGGTTGCTTTTAATTTCATAGCGCCTTGCGCGCGCTGCGGCTTGCATGGACTTACAAATCGCCCTGATGCTGGTGCAGGACGGCATCGTCAACGGTGCCATCTACGCGCTCATGGCGCTGGCCCTGGTGCTGGTGTTTTCGGTCACCCGCGTCATCTTCATCCCGCAAGGTGAATTCGTCGCCTACGCGGCGCTGGCCATGGCGGCGCTGCAGACCGGCAAGCTGCCGCCGCTGTTGTGGATGCTGCTCGGCATGGCCGCGCTGTGCCTGGTGGTCGAGGCGGTGCGTCAGGCGCGCGGGCTGGAAGTGGACTGGAAAAGCACGCTGTTCTGGGCCGTGGCGCTGCCTGCGCTGGCGGCGCTGATGCTGCTGGTGGTCAAGCCGCAGGCCATGTGGCTGCAGGTGGTGGCGGTGCTGCTGCTGGTCACGCCCATGGGGCCGTTGGTATACCGGCTGGCGTTTCGCCCGCTGGCGCACGCCACGGTGCTGATCCTGCTGATCGTGTCTGTGGCGCTGCACCTGGCCATGGTCGGGTTGGGCCTCTTTTTCTTCGGCGCCGAAGGCTCGCGCACCGAGGCGTTTTCTGAAGCGCGCTGGGACGTCGGCGGCCTCACCATCACCGGCCAATCGGTCGTCATCCTGGGCGTCACGGCGCTGCTGGTGGTGGCGATGTACTTCTTCTTCGAGCGCACCATCGTCGGCAAGGCGCTGCGCGCCACGGCCATCAACCGGGTCGGTGCGCGGCTGATGGGCATTCCCACGGCGCTGTCGGGTGATCTGAGTTTTGCGCTGGCGGCCTTGATCGGCGCCGTCTCCGGCCTGCTGATCGCGCCGGTGACGACGATTTACTACGACACCGGCTTCCTGATTGGCCTGAAGGGCTTCGTCGCCGCCATCGTGGGCGGTTTGTCGAGCTACCCGCTGGCGCTGGCCGGCGCGCTGCTGGTCGGGCAGCTGGAATCTTTCTCGTCGTTCTGGGCCAGCGCGTTCAAGGAAGTGATTGTGTTCACGCTGATCATCCCGGTGCTGTGGTGGCGCTCGCTCCACACGCACCACGTGGAGGACGAGGAATGAAGCCGCAGGTCCTGGTCATCGGCTTTGTTGCGCTGCTGGCGGCGGTGTGGGGCTTTCTGCCGCCGTTCACCGTCACGCTGCTGTGCTACATCGGCCTGTATTCGCTGGTCGCCGTGGGCCTGGTCATGCTGACCGGCGTGGGCGGCATGACCTCGTTCGGGCAGGCGGCGTTTGTCGGCCTGGGCGCTTACGCCACGGCCTGGATCTGCACCGCGCCCGAGGCGGCCGAGTGGCTGTCCTTCCTGCCCAAGGGGCTGTACCCGTGGGTCGGGCTGGTGCTGGGGCTGGTTGTCACGGCGCTGATCGCCTGGGGGTTGGGCGCGGTCACGTTGCGGCTGTCGGGGCACTACCTGCCGCTGGGCACCATCGCCTGGGGCCTGTCTCTGTACTACATCTTCGGCAACCTGCAGGCGCTGGGCGGCTTCACCGGCATCAGCAGCCTGCCGCCGCTTGAGATTTTTGGCATCTCGCTGGCCTCGCCGCGCATGCTTGGCATCGTCATCTGGGCGGTGCTGCTGCTGGCCATCTGGGCGCTGCACAACCTGCTGGATTCGCGTGAGGGCCGCGCCATCCGCGCGCTCAAGACCGGGCGCCTGATGGCCGAATCGATGGGTGTCGACACTGCCAACCAGCGCATCAAGCTGTTCGTGCTGGCCGCGCTGCTGGCGGCCGTGTCGGGCTGGCTGTATGCGCACCTGCAGCGCTTCGTCAACCCGACGCCGTTCAACCTCAACATCGGCATTGAATACCTGTTCATGGCCGTGGTCGGCGGCTCGGGCCACCTGTGGGGCGCGGTGCTGGGTGCCACGCTGATCACGCTGCTGAAAGAGCAGTTGCAGGACTGGCTGCCGCGCCTGCTGGGCACCAGCGGCAACTTCGAGACCGTGGTGTTTGGCCTCTTGATGCTGCTGGTGCTGCAGCGCGCCTCGACCGGGCTGTGGCCGCTGCTGGCGGGTTTTGCGCAGCGCGTGTTCAAGCTGCAGCCGCCTGCGCGGGCCTTGGCGGCGGCGGGTGGGGCATCGCTGGATCAGCGCCAGCTGCCGCCCGCGGGCGAGCAAATCCTGAAGGCCGACCAGGTCACCAAGCGCTTTGCCGGCCTGGTGGCCAACAACGCGGTCGACATGGACGTGCGCGCCGGCGAGGTGCACGCGCTGATCGGCCCCAACGGCGCCGGCAAGAGCACCTTCTTCAACATGATTTCGGGCGTCGACGACCCGACCGAAGGTCAGGTGCGGCTGATGGGCCAGGTCATGCAGGGCAAGCCCTCGCGCGCGTTTGCCGCGCTGGGGCTGGGCCGCACCTTCCAGCACGTGCGCCTGCTGGGCGAACGCAGCGTGCTCGACAACGTGGCGCTGGGCGCGCACCGGCGCGGCCACAAGGGCTGGATCGCCAGCATGCTGCGCGCCGACCGCGCCGAAGAAGCGGCCGTGCTGGCCGAAGCCATGCGCCAGATCGAGCGCTGCGGCCTGGCCGATGTGGCGCACACGCCCGCCGCGTCGCTGCCGCTGGGGCAGCAGCGCATTGTTGAAATTGCCCGCGCGCTGGCCGGGCAGCCGGCGGTGCTGCTGCTCGATGAACCCGCCGCCGGCCTGCGCCACCTTGAAAAGCAAAGTCTGGCCAAGTTGCTGATGCAACTGCGCGCCGAAGGGCTGGCGATTCTGGTGGTGGAGCACGACATGGAATTCGTGATGAACCTGGCCGACCGCATCACCGTGCTGGAATTCGGCACCGTCATCGCCCACGGCACGCCGGCCGAGGTGCAGGCCAACCCGCGCGTGATCGCGGCTTACCTTGGCGGAGACCTGGCATGAGCGCGCCGCTGCTGACCCTGCCGAAGTTCTCGGTCTACTACGGCCCGGTGCAGGCCATCCACGGTATCGAGCTGCACGTGGGCGAGGGCGAAATCGTCACCGTCATCGGCCCCAACGGCGCCGGCAAGACCACGCTGCTGAACGCCATCATGGGCCTGTTGCCCTCGCAAGGCGGCTTGACGCTGGGCGGCGACACCATCGCGCGGCCCACGGTCGAGGCCATGGTGCGGCGCGGCGTGGCGCTGGTGCCGGAAAAGCGCGAGCTGTTCGGCGAAATGTCGGTCGAAGACAACCTGCTGCTCGGCGGCTTTGCCCTGTGGCGGCGCGGCCAGCGCGACCAGCCTGCGCGCATGAAGGAAATCTTCGCCATCTTCCCGCGCCTGGAAGAGCGCCGCGCGCAGATGGCGTCCACGCTGTCGGGCGGTGAGCGGCAGATGCTGGCCATCGGCCGCGCGCTGATGAGCCGGCCCAAGCTGCTGATGCTCGACGAGCCCTCGCTCGGCCTGGCGCCGCTGATCGTGCGCGAAGTGCTCAACACCGTGTCGGCGCTGCGCAAGACCGGCGTGTCGGTGCTGCTGGTTGAGCAGAATGCGCGCGCCGCGCTCAACGTGGCTGATCGCGGCTATGTGCTGGAGATGGGAGAAGTTGCGGTGCAGGGGCCGGCCGATCAGTTGATACACGATCAGCGCGTGATCGACACCTATCTGGGCGTCGGTGGCGCGCGCGCTGCGGCCGCATAGGCTGCGGCGCGTGCCGCTTTAATTTTGATAGCTGCTTGCGCTTGATACACAAGCGCTGGTGGCCTAAAAGATGCTGGGCCTGCATTTCAGCACCTCAAGTCCGTGGCCTGGCGCGAGCCGCGTCGGCACAACCCTCAAGGAGCAGCCCATGACCCCTCAACTCCAAAGCCACATCGCCGGCCGCTGGATCGGCACGCAGCCCGCGCAGGCGCTGAAAAGCGCCATCGATGGATCGACCGTGGCGCACACGCATGCCGACGCCATCGACTTTGCCGAGGCGCTGGACTACGCGCGCCGCGTCGGCCTGCCGGCCATGCTGAAGACCGACTTCCAGCAGCGCGCCGGCATGCTCAAGGCCCTGGCCAAGTTTCTGGGCGAGCGCAAGGAGGAGATGTACGCGCTGTCCTTTCACACCGGCGCCACGCGCACCGATGGGTGGGTCGACATCGAAGGCGGCACAGGCACCCTCTTTGCCTACGCCAGCATGGCCAAGGAACTGCCCAGGGCCGGCAACCTGTGGCACGAGGGCCCGCAGATGCCGCTCGGCAAGACCGGCGCCTTCGCCGGCACCCACGTGCTGGTGCCTCGCGGCGGCGTGGCGGTGCACATCAACGCGTTCAACTTTCCCGTCTGGGGTTTGCTGGAGAAATTCGCGCCCACCTTTCTGGCCGGCATGCCCTGTATCGGCAAGCCGGCCACGGCCACCAGCTTCTTGACCGAAAAGCTGGTGCGCCTGATCAGCGAATCGGGCATCCTGCCCGAAGGCGCGCTGCAACTGGTCATCGGCGGCACGGGCGATCTGCTGGACCGCGTGGAGGGGCAGGACGTGGTCACCTTTACCGGCTCGGCCGACACGGCGGCCAAGTTGCGCGCCACGCCCAATCTGGTCAAGCACAGCGTGCCGTTCAACGCCGAGGCCGATTCGCTCAACTGCGCCGTGCTGGCGCCCGACGTGACGCCCGATGACGAGGAATTCGATCTGTTCGTCAAGGAAATCGCGCGCGAGATGACGCAAAAAGCCGGCCAAAAATGCACCGCCATCCGCCGCGCGCTGGTGCCGGCCGACCGCATCGAC
>RRZU011204891.1_pt1 | contig 10197 bp, 5 predicted proteins | sample 2165561 | NCBI WGS metagenome assembly RRZU01 (sample SAMN10456909, study PRJNA506462) | wastewater metagenome | isolation source: wastewater sludge | place: USA: Moscow, Idaho
AAAAGTAGTCTTCTTTTCATACGATTAATTTTTATAAGTTAGTAATATTCAATTATTTAAAACATTTACCCTATATTCATAAACTCTGTAGCTTCCAGCACATCAGTCTTCTCATAATCATCATTTACAAGCAGTTATGCGAAATCATCGGTTATAAAACGACTAGTCTAAACGATCATTTTATTCTGGCGTTTTATTGAATTCAACGCATAAGCGTCCATATTTACGTTTATGCGTTGATAATCAATTTTTAAAAGTTTCTCTGGATTTTGTTTTATTCAAAAATATAGCCTATCTTTAACGCCTAGAATAAACGATCGTTTAGACTAGGCGTTTTTATCTATTACAGAATACTTATAGATCAAATATTTTTACATAAACAAAATTTTCTACCATAAAAACTTTATATCATCACAAGCTATAAGATTCTCTTCTTAAAGCATGTGGAATAGCATAACTAACCAAATATCAGACTGCAACTATACATAATTGAGATAAAAGGAATTCTACAATATTGATTTTATGAAAACATCTACAATATCTACCACTACGCCATGTATGCTTTATAAATCAAAGCATTACATATAGGTTGTAGATAGCCTGACATCTACAATTATCATTCAACATCTACCACTTATACTTGACATTGATACTTTTTCTTTGCATTGGATAAGAAAACGTGTTATTTTTGAAAGACATTTCCCTTAGGGGAACAAAGAGTTTCTCCTAGAGAAAACTAAAGTTTCTTCTAGGGAAAACTAAAGTTTCGTAAGCACAAAACAAAAGTTTTCCGCTATGAAAACTTTTGTTTTATGCCTAAAAAAACTATAAATACCTATTATTCAATACATTAAATCAGCACACAAGGTATACAAATAACCAAGCAGGCAACCTGTTGGCATACCCTCGCAGAACGAGTAATGTGGTTAGCGAATAGTGAACGGCTGCATTTAGTGGTTGAAAAGCAGTAAATAGTGGTAGATGCAAGCTGATAGTGGTAGATGTTTATTATCTACCACCATTCAACAAATTTCTTATAATTAGATACTTATATAGATAATGGCAGATATGGTAGATGATTTAGTTTTTTCATTTCATACTCAAGGTACCACTCCAGAAAAATATCAGTACAATGCATTAAGAACCCAAAAGAACGGCTAATAAAAATCAAGGTAAGCTGTCGCTATTATGAAAAGGGAAGCTATAAACATAATTTACGTACGTGTACTATAAAATAATACGCAAGAAAAAACCACAGTTCCGTAGGAACTAAATCCTTACTATCTCTCTCTTTCGATATGGCAAAGATGGGAAGTAATAAGAATCAAATGGTTACAAAAATGACATTTCTTGTTAGATAAATGACATAACAGATCCGCAATCAATCCTAAACCACTCTCCTCTAATATCCTATACATAAATTACCCATTGAGTTCCTACGGTACTTAATAACTTTATAACATATAGCCTATGGAGTATATCTAATAATGTATTAGTTAATCTGAATCTATCAGACTTATCGTATGTAGTTAACATTATCTATTCAATTATGAACAAATGAAAAGTATGAAAAGTAAAATGAGAACTTGGAATGTGGCGATGGGATCATTGTCTTTGCTCTTCCTCTGCGTATCGCCGGCATTGGCTATCGCTACAAATCCATCACAAGAGAACCCGTATACGGAGCGGAACGATGATTCCGTAACTCAACAGAGAACAAGAAAAGTGACAGGTGTCGTGCTTGACGCCAACGGAGAGTCTATCATCGGGGCGAACGTAGTGGTGAAAGGTACCAATAATGGGACAATCACGGATCTAGATGGTAAATTCTCGATCGAATTATCGGATGGTGAAACCCTGCAAGTATCTTTTATCGGCTATAACAGCAAGGACGTTATGGTCGGCGCAGGAGAGAATCATATCAAGGTACAGCTGCGGGAAGACACGCAGAAGCTCGATGAAGTGGTAGTAGTCGGGTACGGAACACAGATCAAGCGGGCGGTAACCGGCTCCGTGCAATCCATCAAGTCGGAAGAGATGGCGGATATGCCCGTAGCCCAGATCTCGCAAAAGATGCAAGGCAAGTTCGCCGGTGTCCAAATCAATCAAGTATCCGGTAAACCCGGACAAGGAATGACCATGCGAATCAGGGGACAAGCGTCACTGTCCGGAGGAACCACGCCCCTTTATGTAGTGGATGGAATGCCTATCGTGGGCGATATCAGCACGATCAATCCAGACGAGATAGAAAGTATCAGTGTGCTAAAAGACGCTTCTGCCACATCACTTTACGGTTCCCGGGCTGCCAATGGAGTCGTATTGATACAGACAAAGACTGCCCAATCAGGGAAAAAACTAAGCGTCGACGTATATGGAGGCATACAATACGTACCCGAGAAAGGGAGGCCGGATATGATGGATGCCTCCGAATACGCACGGTTCAGGAAAGAGATCGCTGAAGAGAACGGATTGGCGGTCGATCCCGCTTACCAGCATCCCGAAGCGCTGGGTAAAGGCACGGATTGGTATGACGTATTATTCCGTCCCGCCGCTATCCAGAATTACAGTTTGTCGTACAGCAACGGAGACGGGAAGTTTAAATCATCCACCGTAGCCAGCTATTTCAACCAAGACGGAGTGTTGACAAACTCTAATTACCAACGGTTCTCCGCACGAGCCAATACGGAATACGTATTCTCGAAGATCGTCAAGGTAGGCGTGAACCTAGCGCCTAGCTTCTCCATCAATAATAGCCCGCAATCGGACGGTAACTGGACGGAAGATAAAGGTTCCATCCTGCAAGGAGCTATGTTGACAACACCTCTCGCACCCTATAAGAATGAGGATGGCAGTATTCCGCTTGTGGCCAGTGGGCCGGGATTGTTCGATAACCCGAACTGGTATAATGTGGTTCGCCTCAACAAGAACAAGACCCAGAACACCCATCTGATCGCGAACGCCTTCTTGGAGGTAGAGCCGGTCAAAGATTTAAAAGTAAAGACCAGCATCAACGCGGACTTGACACAGAATAAATGGAACTCGTTCAAGCCCTCCACCTCCGGAGAGATCTATAAGGCTCCCTATCAGATCCCCGAGGCGAAGGAATCCAATAATCTATTCTACACTTGGCTGTGGGAGAATACCGCCACCTACAGCAAGCAGATAAAAGATCATTCCTTTGATCTCCTGTTCGGCATATCCGCACAAAAATACCATAGCGAATATACGATGGTGACCGGAACGAACTTTCCCGACGATAAAATATCGACATTCAATGCCGCCCCTACCATCACGGCGGATGGAAACATAAACGAATGGTCCCTTTTATCCTATATCGGCCGTATAAACTATAATTACAAAGGAAAGTACCTTTTAAGCGCAGCGATGCGTAGGGATGGTTCCTCCCGTTTCGGTAAGAACAATCGTTGGGGTAATTTTCCATCCGTATCGGCGGGCTGGATACTCTCGGACGAGGAGTTCATGAAACCATTGGAGAAAACGATCTCTTTCCTCAAGGCCCGTATCAGTTACGGTATCGTGGGAAACGACCAGATCGGTAACTATACGCATTTGGCGACGATCACCACCACGAACAGCAACTTCAATAACGCCTTGGCCAGCGGCAGAAGCATCTCGGGAATGGGAAACCCGAATCTGGGCTGGGAAAGGAATAAGCAAGTCGATGTCGGTCTGGATGTCGGTTTCTTCAATAATCGCTTATCCATCATGTACGATTACTATAGCAAGCGAACGGACGCCCTGCTGTTCTCGCTAGAGGTACCGATCTCTTCCGGCTTCTACAACATCCAGTCGAACGCAGGCAAACTGAAGTTCTGGGGACATGAATTAAGCGTATCCTCCAAGAACCTGACAGGCAAATTACAATGGACTACCGACCTGAACATATCTTACAATGACAATAAATGCTTGCAACTGGGTGTAGATGACGCCCCGATCATCGGTAACAACATCACGCAAGTCGGGGAACGGATCGGACAGTTTTACGGCTTAGTATGGGAAGGGGTCTACAAGAACAAGGAAGAATTCGACAAATACCCGAAACACGCACAAGCCGATGTCGGAACCATTCGCTTCAAGGATGTGAACGGGGATGGCAAAGTTACCCAAGGGGATGACCGCGATATCATCGGCAATCCGGTCCCTTTATGGATAGTAGGCATGACAAACTCGTTCACCTACAAGAATTTCGATTTGTCAATTGTCGTATCCGGCGGTTTTGGTTTTGAGTTAGCCAATATGGTAGATCAGTTCGCTGGAAATCTGGATGGTGTGTTCAACGTGTATAAAGCGGTAGACAATCGCTGGAAATCACCGGAGAATCCGGGTAACGGCCGTTATGGAACGACCAAGATGGGTACCACGGCACCAGAACGTGACTGGTTCAGTTCCCGTTTCCTTTATAACGGAAACTACTTGACAATCAAGAATATCACCTTAGGCTACCAAGTTCCGTTAAGAAACCGGGATATCATTAAAGGATTACGAGCTTACGTCAGTTTCCAGAACGTATATACGTTCACTAGCTACATCGGCGCTAATCCCGAGGTGAATATCAGCAATACGGGAACAACGGCGAATAGCTTGCAACAAGGATTCGATTATACCACCTATCCCGTTCCACGGACCATTACGTTGGGTTTAAATGTTAACTTCTAACTATCTAATTATACGAAATATATGAAAACGATATTCAATATAGCCATAAGCATCGCTTTAGGATGTAGTTGTGCCTCCTGTAGTGATTTCTTGAATCTTACGCCGTATAGCGAGATCACCGCCGAGAACTTCTACCAGAACGAGGAGGATTTCAGGCAAGCCGTAAATGGAGCTTACGAACCTTTACGGAACATGTACAACACGGAAGAGTGGAATCTGGGAGAGGCCAAATCGGATAATACGACGTATATCATCCATATCGCCAAATCATCCTTAGACGGAGAAGATCCGGATCAGTTCCTTGAGACATCCACCAATGGTAATGTCGGTACGAAGTATAATAACTGCTACGTAATCATCGGACGATGTAACCGGATTATCTCAGAAATAGACCAAGCGGATTTTGACGCAGAAGCAAAAAGCAACCTCAAAGGACAAGCTTTGTTCCTTCGGGCATTCTGCTATTTCAACCTAGTACAATACTTTGGCGGCGTACCTCTGCATACGACACCCTCTACCGTGTATGAGGAGGCATTTAAACCCCGTGCGAGCGTAGACGAAGTATATGAGCAAATCATGAAAGACGCACAAGAAGCCAGTGATCTCCTACCTGTAAAATCAAGGCAAGAGGTAGGAAGAGTTTCCAAAGGCTCCGCACAGACCTTATTGGGAAACGTATACATGGTACTAAAACGATGGGCGGAAGCAGAACAAACGCTGAAAGAGGTGGTATCCTCAGGCGAGTATGAGTTATTAGCGGATTACGGCTCCATCTATTCCATCTCGAACAAGAACCATAAGGAATCTATCTTCGAGATCCAATACATGCAAGACGCCTCATTAGGACAACAAAGTGATTTCATATACAGATTCTTGCCCTATATGACGAATCCGTCTGCCATCACGGGAACAACCCCTAATCCTTGTCCTTCCAACGTAGACCATGGTGGGTTTAACACCCCTACGATCGATCTAATCAACGCATACGAAAAGGGAGACAAACGGTTGGACGCATCCATCGGTATGGTGGAAGGTAAGCTCACCGATAGCTACGCCCTCGACGCTACCGGCGTGAAAAGTATAGTTGACTATGAGCCAGCTCCGGGAATAACCGCTTATCCTTTTATCAAAAAATATTTTCATGAGCATATAAAGCCCTATTACACGGATGACAACTGGCCGGTCTACAGGTACGCGGAGGTATTGCTCTTTCTGGCGGAAGCTATCAACGAGCAGAATAGGCCGGACGAGGCTATCCATTATCTGAATGACACCTTCGGGCAAGCAAGTATCCGGGGAAGGGCGGGATTAGCTCCTGTCAAATCCCAGAATGTAGATGCGTTGAGAGAGGCTATCTACCAAGAGAGACGGATCGAGCTGGCATTCGAGAACAAACGCTGGACAGACCTTCTGAGAACGGGACGAGCCGTGGAAGTCATGACACGACATGGACAAAAGATAAAGGCAAATCCCGAATCTTATTATTGGCCCGACGGTGTTCAACCCGTGGCGAACGCTTATCTGTTCAACCCAGATAAATGCTTGTTGCCCATACCTCTGCGAGAAATCGACTTGAACAGCGAGCTTAAACAAAATCCCGGATATTAACGAAGTTATTCTTATATTCGCATCATGAAAAGAACACATATGAAAATCCTGCTAAGTTTACTATGCTGTGTCGGTGTATTCACCCTATCAGCACAAAGTCGTTATTTCAAAGAAAGCGCTTCATGGCTTCAAAAGAGTGAGGCCTGCAAGCCAGTGTTAACCTATACGGAACATAAGCCGGTCAAACGGGTCACTTCCATCAAAGATGCGTCAGCCTACCAAGGTTGGCGCATGCGGGACGAAGGAAGCACGGATCTGTTATTCAATGAGTCCCTGAAGAAACATCCATCGGTTATAGTTGACTTCGGTGAGCATCTGACGGGTTATTTGGATTTCTCGCTCAAGCTCCTTAGCCAACAGGTTTCGGACGCTCCGGTACGTATCAAATTCACGTTCGCCGAAGTTCCCTCGGAATTGAACACGCCTTTCGACCCTTATCCGGGCGGTCTGTCAAGGGCTTGGCTACAAGATGAGGTGATGACGTTAATGACCGTACCCATCGAGGCCTCCATCCCCAGAAGGGTGTCTTTTCGGTATCTCAAGATAGAGTTGCTAGGCGCTTCCAGTTTCGATTTCGCCTTCGACAAGCTAACGTTCCGTGCGCAGACATCGGCTAAGACGGCTCCATTGCCACTGGCTTCCACTACCGATCCCTTGATCCGTAAAATCAATGAGGTAGGATTGCTTACATTAAAAGAATGTATGCAGACCGTCTATGAGGATGGCCCGAAACGGGATCGCCGGTTATGGATCGGAGACTTGTATCTGGAGGCGCTAGCGAACGCATGGTCGTATAAAAACCACGACTTGACGAAACGTTGCCTCTATTTATTAGCGGCTCTAGCCAATGATGAAGGACTGCTGCACGCCACTGTATTGGAGACACCAACCCCTCATCCGCAAAACGGTACGCATTGCTTGGACTATTCCCTGCTGTATAACGTAGCGTTGCTGGAATACCTGAAAGAGACCGGAGACAAGGAGGTCGCCTTGGACTTATGGCCGGTAGTGGTCCGCCAAATAGAGATGGCCTTGCGTCAATACTCGGACGATTGGATCTACGATATGCAAAAGAAGCCGATTTATTGGTTGGTATTCGACTGGAAAGATAATTATGATCGCCAAGCATCCATGCAGGGACTTACGGCATTCTCATTAGAGAAAAGCTATGAGCTGGCTAAAATGCTGGGAAAAGAGAAGGAGGCTGGAGACTGGCCTCGTATCGCCGGCCAGATAAAGAAAGCCGCCCGGAAAACATTCTATGACCAAAAGAACGGGGTGATCGTAAGCGGCCCTAACCGTCAGGTGTCTTACCTATCACAAGTGTGGATGATCCTATCGGAGACGCTTACCGCCAAGGAAGGAGCAAAAGCGATGGCCACCGTCCTATCGATGCCCGACGCATGCTATCCGGGATGTCCGTACGCTTATCATTATGTAATGGAAGCCTTGTTGAAATGTGGAATGCGGCAAGAGGCCCGTTCGCTCTTAACCAGTTATTGGGGCGGCATGGTGAATAAAGGAGCCGATACATTCTGGGAGGTATATGATCCGAACAATGACGAATTATCACCTTACGGATTTTTCCCGATCAATAGTTATTGCCACGCATGGAGTTGCACGCCGGTTTATTTCATCAACAAATACCCGGAGATATTCCAAAGATAGAAGATAATAAGAGAAACGCCAATATCGCTCGAAATGGAACGTATTGGCGTTTTCTTTTTCTTATTCCTCCACAGGTTCCCCGAACAGGGTTGCCGAGGAAGCCTTATGGATCTTGACTTTTATGAATTGACCTACATGATAGTTCTTCTTGTCAAAGATAACCACCTTGTTTTGGCTGGTTCGTCCGAACAATTGCTCACGGGAACGTTTCGAGAATCCTTCTATCAGAACCTCGAAAGTCTTGCCTATATCCCGCAAGTTACTTTCCTCGGACAACTTATTTTGCAAATCGATCATACCTTGCAAACGGCGTACCTTCTCTTCTTCCGGTACATTATCCTCCAAATGGCTAGCGGCATATGTACCCGGACGCTCAGAATATTTAAATAAGAAAGCACTATCATATCCCACTTCACGCATCAAGGATAAAGTCTCTTGATAATCCTCCTCGGTCTCGGAATGGAAACCGCAGAATAAATCAGTCGAGATAGCGCAATCCGGTACGATACGACGGATCGCCGCTATACGGTCCAGATACCATTCACGGGTATATTTACGATTCATGACCTTCAAGATGCGACTGCTGCCGGATTGGGCAGGCAGATGGATAAACTTACAGATATTGTCGTTCGCGGCAATCACACGCAAGGTATCATCGCTCATGTCCTTCGGATGGGAGGTCGTAAAACGAATTCGCATATCGGGAACCTCTTTCGCCACACGATCCAACAAGATCGGGAAGGTTATGGTCTCACCTTCTTTCTCGAAAGAATAGGAGTTTACATTTTGTCCCAACAACGTAACTTCCTTAAAGCCTTTCTCGTGCATATCCCGTATCTCATTCAAGATACTCTCGATATCCCGGCTACGCTCGCGTCCTCTTGTATAAGGTACGATGCAATACGTACAAAAATTATTACAACCGCGCATAATAGACACGAAACCGGAGATATGTACGCCCGGTAACTTCAAAGGAATAACATCCTTATAGGTCTCTTGGGTAGAAAGCTCCACGTTGATCGCTTTCTCTCCGTGCTCTACCGCTCCCACCAAGTTCGGCAAGTCCAGATAAGAATCCGGTCCTACCACCAAGTCGGCATGATGCACATGGATCAGATCTTCCTTCACTCGTTCGGCCATACATCCCAATACACCGACAATTAATGACTTCTTTTTCCGCTTTAAAGACTGGAAATACTGTAGCCGCCCATAGATTTTCTGTTCGGCGTTGTCGCGTACGGAGCAAGTATTCACGAAGATGGCATCCGCCTCCTCGATATTCTCCGTCATACTATAGCCATCCATCTTCATGATAGAAGCTACAACTTCGCTGTCCGCCACATTCATCTGACAGCCGTAGGTCTCGATAAACAACTTTCGTTCATCGCTTTGGGTAGCGGATTTTAAGTCCACACCGTTTTCTTGATTTACCATACTATATGTTAATATAATTTAAATAAGCAAGATTCTTAAAAATAATTACGCAAACGCTTGCATAGTTCGAATCCCACCGTTATATTTGCATTCGAAAAACGTAAATTTTTTCATAGTTAAGGTTTTGGTTAAATCGAATAAGGGTGGCTGTGAAGTTACCCTTATTTACTTTTATACCTATCTGATGTTTTATATACTCCCATCTTTTCACTTCTCAATTATTCTTCTTACATTTGGAGGTGCAAAAATAATCAAAGTTTATGGATAACGTAGGAGATTGGTTATATATTGTTTTCCTGATTATCGCCGCGGTCAGTGGCTTATTCAGTTCGAAGGACAAAAAAAAGAAGAAGAGTCGTCCCGATATATTAGGACAACCCGACAGGGAAATTGTGCCCAATGACCAGCCTACGGAAGGAAAAGGCTTCTGGGAGATACTGGAGGATATGCAAAAGGAAACGCAAAAACCTAAGCCCGCTCCCCGACAAAAGCAGGTAAAGCCAAAGGTTGAGAAACCGCAAGTCGTAACCTCATCGCCTGCCTCATCTCCATTCCTTTCCGCCGAGAAGAATATCCCGAATCATATCGCGACCCAGCCATCCATAAGGATGAGTGCTATCGAGGAAGAACCGGGGCTTATGCCGGAAGATACCTTCAGAGACATCGAGGAATTGAAGAAAGCGATCATTTCTGCGGAGATTCTAAACCGGAAGTATTAATTTACGCCACACTTATATTCGATTCAGCGTAATTTTATGTAAGTTTGCGCCCGAAATATTGAACAGTAAGTATTTACCTAAAAACATAAAA
>RRZU012400547.1_pt1 | contig 10197 bp, 8 predicted proteins | sample 2165561 | NCBI WGS metagenome assembly RRZU01 (sample SAMN10456909, study PRJNA506462) | wastewater metagenome | isolation source: wastewater sludge | place: USA: Moscow, Idaho
GACATGACCGCCCGGACATCGCCCGGCTCGATGTTCAAGGCACGCTTGTGCCCGAGGAAATCGCTCGATTCGCAGATCGGACCGACGATCTCCCAGTCTTGCGTCGCACCAGTGCGGGGTACGACGGGAACAATGTCGTGCCAGGCATCGTAAAGCGCCGGACGCGCGAGGTCGTTCATCGCCGCATCGATGATTGCGAAGTTCTTGGCTTCGCCGGGCTTCAGGTACTCGACCCGAGTAAGCAGCACACCCGCGTTGCCGACGAGACGCCTTCCCGGCTCAAGCATGATCTTCAGTCCTCGCCCCTTGAGTTCGTGCAGCAACGGTTGAAGGTAGGATTTGACGGAAGGTTCGTCTTCGTCCTTGTAGCGAATGCCGAGCCCGCCGCCAAGGTCGATGTGGCGAAGCTCGATACCGTTGACCCGAAGCTGGTCGATGAGTTGCAGGAGTTTCTCGAGCGCTTCGGCGAATGGTGCCGGATCGAGCAACTGTGATCCGATGTGGCAGTCGATGCCGGTCACTTCCAGATTCGGCAGTCCGGCCGCTTTCTTGTAGGTAGTCAGCGCATCTTCGTAAGCGACGCCGAACTTGTTCTCTTTGAGCCCGGTCGAGATGTAGGGATGCGTCTTGGCATCGACGTTCGGGTTGACGCGCAAACTGATAGGCGCCTTCTTGCCGAGTTTCCCCGCAACTGTATTGAGACGATCGAGTTCGGGTGCTGACTCGACGTTGAAGCAGTAAATCCCGGTTTCAAGAGCAAATGCCATTTCGGCCGCGGACTTTCCAACACCGGAGAAGACAATCTTCTTCGGGTCCGCACCTGCGGCAAGCACGCGCTTCAACTCGCCGAGTGAAACGATGTCAAACCCCGCACCGAGGCGGGCAAAGACATTGAGCACCGCGATGTTCGAATTGGCTTTGACCGCGTAGCAGATCATCGAGTCGATGCCGTCGAGCTCTTGCCTGAACTCGTCGAACGCCGCTTCGAGCGCGGCGCGGGAGTATAGATAGCACGGCGTGCCAAAACGCTCGGCGACGCCGGATAGCGCCACGGATTCGGCGTACAGCTGGCCGTTGTTCAGTGAGAATGCAGTCATCAGGAGGGTTCTTTTGCCGTGTTAAGATCGATTGAAACGGTCGCGTGCGATAGCGGTCGTATTGCAGCGTGTTCGGAGAAATCGGCTTTCGACTGGGGGGGCGGCAAGGTCAGCGGACCGCGGGTGCCACAGGCGCCAAGTGAGATTGAAACAAGCAGGATGGTCAGCGTGAGTCGTTGGCGCATGGGGATAACCGAAAGTAAAAAATGGTAGCACAGGATGAATGATAGCGAATTCAATACGCTGGCCGACGAGGCGCTGAAGCAGATCGAAGCCGGGCTTGAGCAGAGCGATGCCGATCTTGATTTTGCAATGGTCAGTGCCGGCGTGCTCGAGATCGAGTTGCCCGACGGCAGCAAGATCATCGTCAATCGCCACTCCGCAGCCCGGGAAGTTTGGGTCGCGGCCAAATCCGGTGGATATCACTTCCGCTGGGACGGAAGCGCCTGGCGCGATACGCGCGATAAAAGCGAGCTCATGGCCTCGCTCACCCGGATCCTGTCATCGCAATCGGGGGAATCGGTCAAGCTGTCCCTTTGATCGGAAGACTGGTCGATTGATCAGTTTCCCGGGAACGTTCAGTCGACCGGACTGGACTCGTCGCCCAGAGGAAGTTCCGGCTCACCTTCTGACTCTGGTGCGGCTGGCACATTCTCGGCGTAGAAAAATTCCTTGCTTGGCCCTTTGCCGGAATCCGCGATCTCCAGCGACACAAGCCCTTCCGGCTGCGGCATGAATGATTCGGGAACGTCTTTCAGCGCGCTGGCCATGTAGCCGATCCAGGCCGGCAAAGCGGCCGATCCGCCGGTTTCGCCGTTGCCCAAGTTCTTTGGCTGATCAAAGCCGATCCACGAACAGCCCACGACCGTTCTCTGATAGCCGCAGAACCAGGCGTCGACATGCTCATTGGTGGTACCGGTCTTACCGGCGAGATCGCGCCGCTTGAGCGTCGCTGAAGCGCGCCCCGCCGTGCCGTAAATGGTCACGTCGCGAAGCATGCTGTCCATCAGATAGGCATTGCGCGGGTCGATCACCAGCAAGGATTTGTCGCCAGCGACAACCGGCTGGGACCCTGCCAGAATGTTGCCGTTCGCATCACGTATGTCGCGAACGATGTACGGCTGGATCCGATAGCCGCCGTTGGCGAACACCGAATATGCCGAGACCATCTGCCAGGGCGTCACCGATCCCGCTCCGAGCGCCATCGTCAGATAGGCTGGATGCTTGTCAGCATCAAATCCAAAGCGCGTTGCGTAGTCCTGTATGAAATGCACGCCACTTGCCTGCAGGAGCCGAATCGACACCATGTTCTTCGACTTGGCCAGCGCCGTCCGCACGCGCATCGCGCCTTCGTACTTCCCGTCGTAGTTCTTCGGCTCCCATGCCCGACTCCCGGTGACGGAGGCCGGGAAACTGATCGGGTCGTCATACACGATCGACGCCGGGGTGAAGCCCTTTTCCAACGCGCCGGAATAGATGAACGGCTTGAAGCTTGATCCAGGCTGACGCCAGGCCTGTGTCACGTGGTTGAACTTGCTGCGATTGAAATCGAAGCCGCCGATCAGCGAGCGAATCGAGCCATTTTGCGGGTCGGCGGACAGAAAGGCGGCTTCAACCTCTGGCATCTGGGTAATCCGCCAATTGTTCTTGGCGTCAGTCTGCACGCGAATGACCGCGCCACGGCGGAGCCGCTTGCTCGCTGGCGCCTTGGCATCGATCATGCGCGCCGCAAATTTCAGCCCGTCACCGGCAATCGTGATCACGTCGCCCCCGCGCCGATACGCACGAATCTGCTTTGTATCGGCGCTCAAAACGATCGCCGGATGCAGGTCTTCGGAGTCGTGGAAGTCCTGCAACAGTTCGTCAAGCGCCTCGTCCTGCTCCGATTTGATATCCGTCATTTCGACGTACGCCTCGGCACCCCGATAGCCGTGCCGGCGATCGTAGTCAAGAACGTTACGCCGAAGGCTGGTGTAGGCGGCTTCCTGATCGTCCCGACTGATCGTCGTGTAGACCTTCAACCCACCGCTATAAACATCATCAGGGAAACGATCGGCGGCGATTTGCCGGGCCATCTCGGCAACGTATTCGGCATGGACTGGGAAAACGTTGGTCTCACGCTTCACGACCAACGCTTGTCGCGTAGCCTCCTCATGTTGTTCAGCATTTATGAAACCGAGCTCGTGCATTCTCCGCAATACATATTGCTGCCTCAAACGCGCACGCTTAGGGTTAACAACCGGATTGAAGGCCGAAGGCGCTTTCGGCAAACCTGCCAGCATTGCCGCTTCCGCGATATTCAGTTCCTTGAGCGACTTACCAAAGTAGATCTGGGCCGCTGCGCCAAAGCCATAAGCGCGTTGTCCGAGGAAAATCTGGTTGATGTAGAGCTCGAAAATCTGATCCTTGGTAAGGTTCTTTTCAATCTTGAACGACAGCAAGGCTTCATAAAGCTTGCGAACGTAGGTCTTTTCCGAAGAAAGGAAGAAGTTCTTTGCCACCTGTTGCGTGATGGTGGACGCTCCCTGGCGCCGACCACCACCAATGAAGTTGCTCAGCGCTGCGCGCGCGATGCCTTGCGCATCCACGCCCCCATGTTGGTAGAAGCGTTCGTCTTCCGCCGCCAGAATTGCTTGTTTCATCACTTCTGGAACATCCACAAAACGGATGACCTCACGCCGCTCTTCGCCAAACTCCCCAATCATTTGACCGTCGGCCGTAAAAACCCGAAGCGGTATCTTCGGCCGGTAGTCCGTCAAAACCTCCAACGACGGCAGATTCGGATATGTGAGCGTCAAGACGACGACGACCATCGCCACTGCGATTACGAAGACACCAACGACCAGCAGAATAGGATAGAGAATCCAGCGAGAAAGGTTAGGCAAAGGGGAATCCGGAAATAGACAAGACGTGGTGATTATAATCGTTGGCCGAATGGCTGGTACAGAACGGGAAATCAGCCATGAATCGATCCTGAACTCGAAGACACGTCACGCCTCCCACAGCCGACCGCAAATGGCTTTACATGACGGATACTTGTTGCTAGCATCTAAAGTAGATTATCAATAAGTGTGCTAACTACTAATTAGTTAAGGGTTTTTCGGGGGGTGTCGATTTGCAATTCGATCTATCGATCTTCAATCCTAAAGTCCGCTCCCTGATTGGCCTTGATATCAGCTCCTCCGCTGTCAAGATGGTCGAATTGGGCAGCGATGGCAAAACCGGCTATCGGGTCGAGCGGTACGCGATCGAAGTACTGCCAAGGGATGCCGTGGCGGATGGCAACATCGTCAATCTCGAGGCCACTGCCGAGACAGTGAGGCGGGCTTGGAAGCGCTTGGCAACATCAACGCGCTCGGCGGCAATCGCACTTCCAGCATCACACGTAATTACGAAGAAGATCATAGTGGCTGCCGGCCTGCGCGAGCAGGAACTCGAACTGCAGGTCGAATCCGAAGCCAACCAGTACATTCCGTTCGCGCTCGAAGAGGTCAATCTCGATTTTCAAATCGTCGGGCCGGCCCCCTCGTCGCCCGACGAGACAGAAGTGCTGATAGCAGCGTCGCGGAAAGAGAAGGTCGAGGATCGCATTGCGGTTGTCGAGTCCGCCGGCCTCAAAGCGGTGGTCATGGACGTTGAATCGTACGCCGCGCTGGCAGCCTTTGACCTGATTACGAAACAGCTTCCAGATGAAGGAAAGGGGCAGATCATCGCACTGGTGGATATTGGCGCCAACGTGATGAATCTCACTGTACTTCGCGACGGGCTGCAACTGTATGGCCGGGAACAAGCTTTCGGTGGCAATCAACTCACGCAAGACATCGCGCGCCTTTTCGGCATGACTTTCGAGGAAGCCGAATCTGAAAAGCGCCGCAACAACCTGCCGGACAATTACGAAACAGAAGTTCTCCACCCGTTCGTGGAAAGCATGGCGCTGGAAGTTTCAAGGGCACTGCAATTTTTCTTTACCTCAACCCAGTTCAATCAGGTCAGCCATATCGTGCTATCGGGTGGGTGCGCAGTCTTACCCGGTGCGGATGAAGCGGTGGCTTCGCGAACTCAAATTAATACCGTGATCGCCAATCCGTTTTCGGACATGGTCCTTTCGGAACGAGTCAAGGCCAAGAACCTCTTGCAGGACGCTCCTTCTTTGGTTGTTGCATGTGGCCTTGCCCTGCGGAGGTTCGACGAATGATTCGCATCAATCTATTACCGCACAGAGAGGAAAAGCGAAAGGCGCGGCGCCAGCAGTTTTATGGTCTGCTAGTGATGATTTCCGTATTGGCAGGTTTGATTGTTTTTCTCACCTATACAATTATCGAGGGCTACATCTCATCTCAAGAGGAGCGAAATAACTTCCTGAAGTCAGAGATTGCGGTTCTCGACAAGCAGATCGACGAAATCAAAAAGCTCAAAGAACAGACGCAAGCGTTGCTTGCGCGAAAGCAAATTATCGAGTCCTTGCAACGCGATCGCGCCGAGGCTGTTCGTTTGTTGAGCGAACTTGTGAAGCAAATGCCGGAAGGGGTATACCTTCGCACCATCAAGCAAGACAACACTAGAATCTCATTGGTCGGTTACGCTCAATCAAGCGCTCGAGTATCAACCCTAATGCGGAATATCGAGGCGTCGCCTTGGCTAGAGAAACCGCAGCTCCTTGAAATCAAAGCTGTTTCGGTGGAGAAGCGGCGATTGAATGAGTTCAGCCTACATGCTCTCCTCAAGCGCGAGGGAAATGATGGGGGTAAGAAATGAACGCCGCAACCTCCTCAAAAGTTGATTTCAAATCCCTGATTGACGACTTCCGCAACTTAAACCCGAACGACGTCGGTGCTTGGCCAGCCCTCCCAAGAGCCTCTGTGCTGTTTGGCCTTTTTGTGGCAATTCTCGCAGCAGGATGGTGGTTCGTTTGGAACGACCAAATCAGTGTGCTTGACGAACGCAGACAGGACGAGATTCGCCTCCGGGACGAGTTTGTCGCCAAGAAGACTCAGGCCATCAATCTGGATCTGTACAAGCAGCAAATGAACGAAATTGACCGCTCTTTCGGAGCTCTTCTAAAACAGCTACCGAACAAGGCCGAGGTTGAATCGCTGCTGATCGAGATCAACCAGTCCGGGATGGGACGCGGCTTGCAGTTTGAATTGTTCAAACCAGGACAAGAGGTACAGAAGGATTTTTACGCAGAACTGCCGGTGACGGTGAGGCTTACGGGGAGCTACCACGACCTGGGTGCATTTGCTGGGGATATTGGGCGGCTTTCGAGAATCGTAACACTCAACAACATTTCCATAACCCCAAATCAGCAGGCGAAAGATGGCAGTCTGGTTATGGACGCTGTAACGAAAACCTTCCGCTACCTTGACGATGAGGAGTTGGCCGCCAAGAGGAAGGCTGAAAAAGCCAAGAAGGGTAAGAAAAAATGAGCAAGACCCTTGTCGTGCTAATAAGTCTAGTACTGTCGGCCTGCTCGGGTGGCGATCACGACGACTTGCGTCAATGGATGTCTGACGCCTCGAAAGGGATCAAAGGAAAAGTGCCTGAGCTACCGCAAGTAAAGCCGTATGAGCCAGTGCCGTATGACGTAGGAAATTTGCTTGACCCGTTCAAGCCAGGAAAAATCGGCCCGGACCAGAAAAAAGGCGGTGGAGGTGGCTTGCAGCCTGACCTAGACCGTCCACGCGAACCGCTAGAGGCTTATCCGCTTGAATCACTCAAGTATGTTGGTGTAATGACCAGAAAGAATGCTTCATTCGCGATTATCCTGGCCGATGGTGCGTTATATCAGGTCCGGATGGGCAATTATATGGGGCAGAACTTCGGGGTCATTACGCAAATATCCGAGTCTGAAGTAAAACTGAAAGAACTGGTTCAGGATCCCGCTGGCGACTGGACCGAACGAGAGAGTGTGCTTATGTTGCAGGGACAGGAGGGGAAAAAGTGAAACAAGTCAAAGGTTGCCTGCTAAGCATAGTTCTATGGCTTTGCTCGTCGGTTATTTCAGCCCACGCTCAGGATACAAGGCTAAACTCGATTGAAGCCATGACGGTCGCACAGCAAGGGAATGTGGTGAATGTGAAGATGACATTCAAGACCCCTCTGAGTGAATTGCCTTCGGGATTTAGCGTAGCCAAGCCCGCACGAATAGCACTGGACTTCCCTAACGTCGAAAACGGGCTTGGAAGTGCATCCCAGATTTATAACGAAGGCGCGCTAAAAAGCGCGAACATAATTCAGGCGGATGGTCGCACACGCGTCGTTCTGAACTTAAACCAGGCGATGACGTACGAGACAGCGATTGACGGAAATGCGCTCGTGCTTTCTTTGTCGCCAAGTACAACGGACGGTGGTGTGGCACCGCGCATTGAACACTTCTCGCAGGCGAACCCGTCGCAGGAGAAGAATAGCATCCGAGACATCTCGTTCCGCCGAGGAAAGGACGGAGAGGCACGAATCACGGTAGACCTCGCAGATTCCAATGCAGGTATCGATATTCGTCAGCAAGGAGAAAGGCTTGTCGTCGACTTCGTCAAAGTTGGCGTTCCCGACATGCTTCGCAAGCGAATGGACGTCACCGACTTCGCGACGCCAGTGGTGTCAATAAATACGACGCAGCAAGGCCCCAATGCTCAGATGACAATCATCCCGAAAGGGCTGTGGGAGCACAATGCGTACCAAACGGATAATCAATTCGTAATCGAGGTCAAACCCATCGTCGAGAATCCAAACAAGCTGGTGCAAGGGTCACGCGGCGGTTATCAGGGTGAAAAACTGTCATTGAATTTCCAGAACGTGGATGTACGTCGCTTGCTTCAGGTAATTGGCGAGTTTACGGGAATGAACATGGTCGTCAGTGATTCGGTGGGGGGTTCGATTACGTTGATCCTAAAGGACGTTCCGTGGGACCAGGCGCTGGATATCATCCTTCAGCAAAAGGGACTCGATATGCGCAAGAACGGAAACGTCATAATGATTGCGCCGCGAGAGGAAATTGCGACCAAGGAAAAACTGGAGTTTGAGTCAAAAGTTCAGATCGGTGATCTGGAGCCGTTGCGAACCGAGAGCTTCCAGATGAACTACATCAAGGCGGCGGATGTTCAGAAACTCCTGGTTGATCCGAAACAGACCTTGTTGTCCAAGCGAGGTAGCGCATTGCTTGACGATCGCTCAAACATGATGTTTGTAAAAGACACGCCAAGTCGGCTGGATGATGTCCGGGCGATGATTGCAAAGGTCGATACGCCGGTCCGTCAAGTCATGATTGAAGCCAGAATTGTTGAAGCCGGCGATAGCTTTGCGAAAAACATCGGAATTCGTTTGGGCTACAACGATTTGACTGGCGGAGGAAATTCCGGGGTCGCCGCCGGTGCTAGCCTGGACTCCACTGCTTATTTCACCGGACAAGTGGAAACGCAGCCGAATTTTTCTACGACTGGAAACTCCGTCAATCTCCCGGCAACACCACGCGCCGGAAATGCCGGCGTCTTCTCGATGATCCTGTTCAACAGTGCAAAGACCGTGTTCCTTAACGCGGAAATATCAGCGCTTGAGGCTGACGGCCGCGGTAAGGTGATATCAAGCCCACGTGTTATGACGGCCAACCAGGTCGAAGCCATTATCGAGCAGGGCGTCGAGATTCCTTATCAGCAAGCGACGAGTTCCGGAGCCACGAGCGTTTCCTTCCGAAAGGCAAATCTTTCTTTGAAAGTGAAACCTCAGATCACGCCGGACGGGAAAATCACGATGTCTCTTGACATAAACAAGGACACGCCCAATACCACGCTGTCGACCGGAGCTGGCGTGGCGATCGACACCAAACACGTCAAGACCGAAGTCTTGGTGGAAAATGGCGGAACTGTGGTCATTGGTGGTGTTTACACACAGACAGTTCGTGACAACACCCAAAGGATTCCTTTCTTTGGTGATTTGCCCTATATCGGTTGGCTATTCAAGAACCGGGAGTGGATCGACGACAAAACTGAGTTGCTGGTCTTTATCACTCCGAAAATTGTCGCGGAAGGGCTGAGTATTCGATAACAACGACCCGCCTTGCTGTTCGGCCGATTGGGGGTGGTGACTCTAACAAGTCTCCCACCCCTTATTGTTGTTATTTGAGTCGGGGGAATTGCATAGCGCGTCGACAATTCCCGCGTCAAGCCATCCCGACGTTTCAACCTCAGGACCGGCCTGAACTGATAGCATCGCGAGCACGCGGGTACGAATCTGGCGCCACACTTCATCGCGCGACAGAGTGAACCACGAAGGCGTTTTACTTGAGCCGAGTTTCTGGCGCAATTACGGAATTTGTCCCGATTTCTGATGGTGGATTATCGACTTGGTTAGCCGACGACAAAGCAATTCAAACATCTATCTTGTCGGCCTGATGGGTTCGGGCAAGACCACTATCGGGCGGATTTTGGCGAAACGCCTTGGCTTGGCGTTCATGGATACGGACCGAGAGGTGGAAGAACGAACCGGGGTGAGCATTCCAACGATTTTCGAGATCGAGGGGGAAGACGGTTTTCGGAAAAGGGAATCTCAAGTCGTTGAAGACTGTGCAAGGATGTCGAACTGGATCGTGGCGACCGGGGGCGGAATCGTACTGAGGCCGGAAAATCGCGACAACCTGACAAAAAGCGGGTTTGTGGTTTACCTGAACGTTCCTCCCCACATTTTGTGGGAACGAACTCGATCTGACAAAAACCGTCCGCTCCTCAAAGTTGATGATCCTTTGCGCAAACTGCAGCAACTGTTCGCACAGCGCGACCCACTCTATCGTGAAGTTGCAGATCTGGTGATCGATGGAGGTCGCATCAATGCTCAGGGCGTCATGCAATTGTTAATCAAGGAGTTCGGAGACCGATGGAATCATTGACTGTATCACTGGCGGACAGAAGCTACCCGATTCACATCGGACCTGGCGTCCTCTCACAATCCGATCTGCTACTACCTCACCTCACCTCCGCAAAGGTTGTAATCGTATCCAATACTACCGTCGCCCCGCTTTACGCCGATGCGGTATCAGCATCCTTGCGGCATGCCGGCGTGGAGTCGTCAAGGATACTGTTACCCGACGGAGAGCAGTTCAAGAACTGGGAAA
>RRZU013181531.1_pt1 | contig 10197 bp, 14 predicted proteins | sample 2165561 | NCBI WGS metagenome assembly RRZU01 (sample SAMN10456909, study PRJNA506462) | wastewater metagenome | isolation source: wastewater sludge | place: USA: Moscow, Idaho
ATCAACCAAAAATAAGAAAAGAACCGAAAGACCTCTTTGAAGTTATAAAATAAGGGCTAAGGATGACAGCCGAAAAGAAAGCAGACAGTCTGGTTAATATCTCAATAGGGATATTGATGATTGTGCTTAATTGTTTTTGGCTGTTTTATAACCTTGAACACATTTGGGATGGAGATTTATACCTCTTTATATTTCCCGACTGGATGACGGCTTTAAATATCACCTGTGCTCTCATCGGGATACTTCTGGCTATAAGCCTTATAAAAAGAAAGATAAGTGCATGGACAGCCCTGCCTGTAAACATTGGGTTATATTGCATTTGCTTGTTGATTGAAACTCTCATTACATCATAGTTCACTCAAAAAAAACAAATAGAGATGAAAAAAGAAGTTTTAAAAAAAATGACTGCCAAACCCGGCGAAAAACATAAAGTTTCGGCGTTTGAAACGGACTTCACTGCAAATCTGAACAAGGAAGATGCTGAAAAGCTTCTGAGCGAAAACGTGGAAAACTTGTCAAAATTGCAGGATAAACTCTATGCACAGGATCGTTATTCAGTACTAGTAATATTTCAGGCTATGGATGCCGCAGGAAAAGATGGTACGGTAAAGCATGTGATGTCGGGTATCAATCCGCAAGGCTGTCAGGTATTCTCTTTCAAGGCCCCATCTGCTGAAGACCTCGACCACGATTATCTGTGGCGCATCTATCGTTGTCTGCCCGAACGCGGACGCATCGGTATATTCAACCGTTCACACTATGAAGATGTGTTGGTGGCAAAAGTACATCCGGCAATCGTTCTGAACGGAAAATTACCGAAAGTGACTAAGATAGAAGATGTCAACGATAAATTTTGGAAGAAACGGTACAGGCAGATCAATGACTTTGAACGCCACCTGACCGAAAACGGAACCATCGTTCTGAAATTTTTCCTGAATGTATCGCGCGATGAGCAAGAAAAACGTTTTCTGGCAAGGCTGGAAGACGAATCCAAAAACTGGAAATTCTCGGCTGCCGATCTCAAAGAACGTCAATACTGGGACGACTATATGAACGCCTATTCCGATATGCTCACGCATACCTCTACCGACGAAGCACCGTGGTATGTTATTCCGGCGGACAACAAATGGTTTATGCGCTATGCTGTAGGAGAGATCATTTGCGATCGCATGAAAAAACTCGATCTTCATTATCCCATATTGACCGACGAAGCAAAACAGAGTATAGAAGCTGCGAAAAAGATATTAGCCGGGGGAGAGGAAGAAGTTAATCCTATCCAAAAAAAGCCGTATCCGGCAAAAGAGAGAAAAACCAAAACCATAAAGGATAAAAGTAGAAGCAGAACAACCAAATAAAAACCGAAAGGCAGCTCAAAAGGCTGCCTTCAACATTTTATCATCTTATTTCATCACACGATAATCAGCTTGGTATCTTAATCTTAAACGTCTTCGACTCCAAGTCCGAGCCTGATGACTGATTTGCCAATACAACAACATTCACCGAATCGTTGGTCAGATAAGTCAGATTGAAGTTTGGATTCTCGTCTTTCAGCAATTCTATCTCCGATTTTGTCGGTATCTTAAAGCTATAAAGTATAGTTACAGTTGCAGTTGGGCTGGTTATTATTTCGTCCTGATTCAATCTCACATAAAGTGTACTGCCTGTTGTTTTATCCACATCGATATACATATCAAACAGATCCAGAGAAATTGTGCTCTGATTATAACCGGTTTTAAATGCGGTTGTCAAATAGCCGTTCGCACCCCAGGCATTCCCAATCGAAGTAAACGGAGCTCCGGGATTATGTTCCAATTCACTCGGGTCACAAAATGCTTTACCTACAAGATCCTGAAAACATATGTGATTGTGATATTATAGCGTGTTTTCCCCTGAGTAATAGCTTCGCCATCCGCCAGTTCGTAATATATCCAGGCACGTGTCAGGTAACCTGTTGTGGTTGTATATTTTAACGCATTCATATTGGTTGGGATAAGCGTATAACCGGTCAAATCATCTTTCAGCGATGTAGGCACACCCAAGCTACTTTCTACTGTAACAATACCTTCATAAGATGGTTTACTAGGTTCTGAACTGTTACACGATGTAACAAATATGCCCAGCAAGACAGCAAAGAATACTGCCATCAAAAATCTTACATTCTTCATGTTTTATATAATTAGAGTTTCTCAATATTTGTAAAGATAAGATATTTAGGGGTAAAGCCCTCTAAAAAAACCTATATATTATTCAGTCCTATCCGATTGTATATATTCTACATTTGACGTTCAAACTCCATTTCCTCATATGCCGAGATAACCTCCCGCCATTCGTCAGGAATTGGCATTGACGACTGCGTGTTGGCATTGTAAGCAACAAATACCGATTCGCAGCGGCACTTTATCTCATTATTTTTTACACTTCTCAACTGTTGAAGAAAAACTCCGCTTTTTTCGCCCAGTTTCTTGATCTTTGTTTCCACCACAATTTTTTCTTTATAATAAATCGGTGAAAAGAAATCAACCTCAATGTGCGCCACCACAATCAAGCCTTCTGTCCAGCTAGCGGCTCTCGGTCTTATGAGGTCGAAATAGGCCGTCTTCCCCAAGTCGAAATAACTGAAATATATATTGTTGTTAATATGTCCCAAAGCATCTATATCGCCGAAGCGTATCTGTATAGGCAGTGAGGTTTTGAACGTCTCTGGTTTTATTTCCGGCATAATGTCGAGCTGTATTTATTCGATAAAATTAGTGTTGTATTTATATGTTCTTCTTATCTGAAAACAATATCATCAATCACATGCATTCCTGCATGTTCATTTAGTTTTGTTATAAGTCTATCCTTAGCCATTATCAACTCCGAGCGCAATACCGAAGAGTTTAGCGATACATAAAGCACATTGTTGCGCAAATATATATTGGTCGTATAAGAGGCGATCATCGATCCTAACAATTGCGCCCACCCCGAAACAACCCTGCTTTCGGCAACCTTTCTCTTAAAGAACTGATTTTCTTCAAAAAACTGTTTCAGCACTTCCCCTATGCTTTCCGTATTTCGTTTTCTCATAAGGCAGGATTCTTTTGAATGACTTCACCTTTTACCACTTCGTAAAGATGATAATTGCTGTTGGTACGCGACAATATATCGTCCAAGTGCTCACGATTTGTATCGGTGATAAATATCTGCCCGAATTCCTTATCCAGCACCAGGGTTATGATTTGCTCCACTCGCGACGAATCCAGTTTATCGAATATATCGTCGAGAAGCAGTATCGGAGTAGTATCCGTGGCTTTGCGTAAAAAATCGAACTGAGCTAATTTCAGCGCTACTACATAGGTTTTATTTTGCCCTTGCGAGCCAACCCGTTTGATGGAATAACCATCCATCTGCATATCCAGTTCATCCTTGTGTATACCGTTGCTCGTATAACCGAGAATCTTATCCCTTTCTCGTTTTTGCCTCAGCGACTGCAAAAAATCGGGATTTTCGAAGTGCGATTCGTATTTTAATTCGACCTTTTCGTTCGACGAACAGATGTAATCGTAATATTTTTGAAACGTAGGGATAAACTTATCAATGAAATCGTTTCTTTTCGCATAAATCACTCGCCCTTCAGCATCCAACTGTTCATCCCACAGGTCGAGTAAGGTATCGTCAATCGGCCCGTCAGTTTTCAACAAGGCATTTCGATGTTGCAAAGCTTTATTGTAGCGAATAAGTGAATGCAGATATTCTTTATCGAACTGCGAAAGCACCATATCTACAAATTTGCGCCGCTCATCGCTTCCTCCAGTTATGAGTTCCGTATCGGACGGTGAAACCATGACCAACGGAAGCGAACCTATGTGGTCTGCCAGACGTTCATACTCCTTTTTGTTCCGCTTAAATTGTTTTTTTTGCTTACGGCGAAGGCTGCAAAAGAATTCTTCCTGCTTATCGTCGAGCAAATACCACCCCTGTATGACTGCAAAATCGGCATCGTGACGGATATTTTGCGTATCTATTGCATTATTGTGGCTTTTGCAAAAAGAAAGGTAATAAATAGCATCAAGCAGATTGGTCTTACCCATGCCATTACTACCCAGAAAACAATTGATCTTAGGCGAAAGCATCAGATCGGCTTGTTCCAGATTCTTATAATTCAGTATGGATAAACGTTCGAGTATCATGTTCAGCAATAAATGTCAGGATTACAAAAGTAGCATTTTTATTTCGGAATAAGGGGATGAGTTAATTTTTAAAACTAACGATGTATTATGGCTTGCCATGACAGGAAACATGAATAGTACAGAAAGATTCAGGATAAGTATCTTATACCCTGACAATATTAACTCAAGTATCGGTAAAAACAACTTTGAAATAGAACTGATTACTTTTGTTTCTTCAGGGCCAGCATGGCTATACCAAACAGTCCGCAAAGGATAACCCAGATAGACTGAACAGCAAACACACCTGTGGCAAACGCCGTAGCTTCGAGCTGCCCTACTCCATAAAGGGTAAGAGCGGCGATAACCGCAACCTGCCATGGACCCAATCCTCCGTTGGAAGGGATGCCCATGCTTAAGCTGCTAAGAGCAAAAGCGATCAGCCCGGCTTCGAACCCGAGATCTTTGGTGAAATCGAATGCAAAGAATGTTATGTAGAAATAGAAGAAGTAAGAAACCCAGATGGCTACGGTGTATAGCAACAAGCGGAACTTGGTTTTCATCTTCCAGATAGCCTTCATATCGGCATACATAGTCTTCATAATATTCTTGATCTTCATGATGATGAAATTTTCTTTGAAGAACTTAAATACTATGTATGTAGTAATGGCAGCAGCAACTATCAGAATATATAATAGCGGCGATTGGAGAATATCCTCTACGGCATCGAAAGTAGTTTGGTTATGCTTTAGTTGCATGACAAAGAATTGCATATTGATGATAAATGCAGCCAACACAATAAGCAGTACAGTTACAGTATCGAAAATACGATCGAGTACCATTGTCCCAAAAAGCTTTGTAAATGGCACTTTCTCTTCTTTGGCCACCATACCGCATTTCCATATCTCTCCGGCACGAGGAATAGCGTAATTCACGGCATAGCCACCATATATGGCATAGTTGAGAACCGATACTTTCGGCGAATAGCCCAAGGGTCTTATAAATAATTCCCACCGATAACCTCTGATTGTATTGCCAAGTAAACCGAAGATAAGCGAAGATAGTAAAATTGCCCAGTTAGCACCTTTTACAATACTCCATACCTGATAAAAATCAATATCTCTAAACAGGTAATAGATAATAAATACCCCTAAAGCAAGAGGTAGCACAACCTTTATCAAAGTGTTGAACAACGATTTCCTTTTGGGTACCTCTTTTACCGGATTTTCCATTCCTAATATTGCAAAATTGCAGTTTCTTTAAGCAACTATGTAGATATTTTAGCAATAAAACACTACCTTTGACGCGCAAAGATAATCATAAAATTGTAATTATGCCGGCAGTTAAACCGAAGAAATTCTTAGGACAGCACTTCCTGAAAGACCTGGATATAGCCCGTCGTATTGCCGATACACTGGACGAATTTGAAGGTGTACCTGTAATCGAGGTAGGCCCGGGAATGGGTGTGCTTACTCAATTTCTGATTGAGAAAAATAAGGAGCTGACGGTGGTGGAACTCGACAAAGAATCTGTTCCTTACCTGAACGAGCATTATTCTACTTTGCAGGGAAACATAATAGAGGCCGATTTTTTAAAGCTGGAACTAACATCGATTTACAAAGATCAGTTCTGTGTAATAGGAAATTATCCATATAATATATCGTCTCAGATATTTTTCAAGATACTTGATTACAAAAACCATGTACCGTGCTGTTCGGGCATGCTTCAGAAAGAGGTTGCCGAGCGCATTGCAGCCCCTCCGGGAAGTAAGACATACGGTATATTAAGCGTGCTGCTTCAGGCTTGGTACAATGTGGAATATCTTTTCACGGTGAGTGAGAAGGTGTTCGACCCTCCTCCGAAAGTAAAATCTGCCGTTGTGAAACTGGTAAGAAACGAACGGCAGGCATTGAGTTGCGACGAAAAACTGTTTAAGACTGTTGTGAAAACGGGATTTAATCAACGAAGAAAGACTTTGCGTAATTCAATGAAACCTTTGCTTGGGAAAGAGTGTGAAGCTTTTAACGACCCCATATTCGGGGAACGACCCGAGCGGCTCTCGGTTGCAGACTTCGAAAAGCTGACCAACATAGTGGCGGCCAACCTGCCCGGGAGAGACAGAGAGAAGAAATAGAGTACACACGCACTTAAAAAAGAGCGCTCATGTCAGAAGTAAAACTATATTACCACAAAGACAATATAATAAGATTGAGCCGCAGCATAGAGTTCCTGAAAACTACACCTATCAAGAACTTCTTGTGGATTGACCTGAACAACGTAGACGAAGAAATAGAGCTCGAACTCGAAGATTACCTGAAAATTTATATTCAGGAAGAGGAAGAGATGGTAGAGATCGAGATGTCGTCGCGATATATGGAAACAGCAGATTCGCTGGTAGTTAACTCCAACTTCCTTTTAGGTAATTTCGAACGCGAGCCGGTTTCCTTCATCATGAAGAACAATATACTGATTACTGTTCGGGGTGAAGATCTGAATTCTTTTCAGGAAACAGCAAAAAAGATATTCGCCAATCCACGCAACTACCCTACCGGATACCACGTCTTTATGGCGATTTTGGAAACCCGTGTGGAAATAGATGCCGACATGGTGGAAGATATGACATCGCAGATCACGAGTCTGAGTAATAGCATAAGTATAAAGGAAGCAGATGAAGAACTCTTGTTAGAAATAAAGAACTTGCAGGAAAAGACAATGATGCTTCGCGAAAATATTATAGACAAGCAACGTGTGGTTACAAGTCTGCTGAAAAGCGAACTCATGCCGAAAGAACTGCACGGCAGAATTACAATATTGATAAAAGACATCAATTCGTTGCTCGAGCATACACGTTTCAGCTTCGACCGCCTCGACTACTTACAGGATACTTTCCTCGGATTCGTTAATATTGAACAGAATAAGATCATCAAGATGTTTACAGTGATTTCGGTTATATTCATGCCCCCTACCCTCATTGCCAGCATATATGGCATGAACTTCGGAGAAAATATGCCTGAGCTTAGCTGGAAATATGGTTACGCATTTTCTATCGGACTGATGATAGCAGCCGTCGCCGTCATCCTCTTCTATTTCAAAAAGAAAAAGTGGCTGTAGTATAGAATCATCTTCCATCGTTGCAGGCCTGAAATGAGGTAGCCTATATAGTAAATCGACCATGCATGCATAAATTTACCATATATACTAATATTTTCGAAGTGGATTTCTTTACCTTTTCCTATAATCCTTTATTTCCTCGGATTATGTCGAATCCATTATAAAAATATGTACCTTTGCTCCCTACAAGCAAACCAACGACATGAATTTTCTCGCACATGCATACCTCTCTTTTGGCGATCCTGAGATACTGATTGGTAATATGATTGCCGATATGGTCAAAGGCAGGCAGATAGAGTTGTACCCCGAAAGAGTGCAACAAGGAATACATGTGCACCGACAAATAGACCGTTTTACGGATATACATCCCGTGAATACGGAAGCCGTAAATCTCTTTCGCGATTCGGCCAAGAAATATGCGGGAGTTTTTCTGGATGTGTCTTACGATCATTTCCTTGCTCTGGATTCGCTAAACGAACCTTCGGTCGGCTGGAAGAATTTTGCCACTGACTGTTACAACACCATAGCCCGTTATGAGGGTTTGGTACCTCCTCATTTTTCTACTTTATTCCGATATATGAAGCGTGAAGACTGGTTGTATAATTATCGCAAACGGTCGCTGATAAAACGCAGTTTCAGACGGTTGAAGCAGCGGGCTTCTTACCTCGACCGGAGTGCTCCTGTATTTGCAGACTTCGAGCATCACTACGCCGAGTTGCAACAAAGCTACAATGCCTTTTTCCCCGAATTGAAAGAGTATGTGGAGGGGATAAAGAGTCAACAGCAAGTATTCAAATAAAAAAAGCAGAAACCATTTCTGCTTTCTGCCTTGTATTTTATTAATCTTCGTCGCCATCGTCATCTTTCCGTTTTTTCTTTTTTTTACCGGAGAAGAGCGATTTTACTTTTTTCACGGCAAAGCGCCACAGCAAAGGTTGTACCATTTCCCACACCAGCGGATAATAAGCCATCAACCCGCTCCATGCCATTTGCATCAGCCCTGTCGATTCGGAGACCTCGGTTTCTTTCTCTTTGTTTTGCTTGCTTCCAAATCCCATCCAATTGGTAACTCCCGATACGGCACTGTTTATTAAAAGCGAAGGTGCATTGTCCGACAAATACTCCCATTGCTCCGACAAGCGGGCTGCGCTTTCGGCACACTCCTGACGGAGTATCTCCTTTTCCTGACGAAGTTCGTCTAATAATGTCGTCTTATTTTGCATTGGCTTCTATGTTTCTTATAATCTTAATCGTACCCAATAGGATGGAGTTTTTGATTTTTCGTCTGAAGATAAAAACCACCAGCAATATGAACAGAGATAGCAAGGCTATAATACCGAATCCGGCAGCCAGGCTACCAAGCATTTCTCCAATAAGGAAGGCCAGCCCCAAAAGAGCAAAGAAAAGAATAAAAGATACGATAGTGGCAACTATTAAGCCATATCCCAAAATCGACGCCGACATACTCACTTTGTCGTAAGCATCCAACCTGAAGAGGCGCATCCTTTTGTTGATATAGCTTAATAGTTCCAACTTGATATCTTCAAGTAAAGAGCCTAAATTATGATCCCTTTCCGTATTATTCGACATTGTTGCTGTTATCCAATTCGTTTATTTTTTCTTGGATCTTGTTGTTCGTTGCAGTTTTTATTTTACGCCCAAGGCTGTTGATACTTCTAAGCCATTCATCCTTTTTGTCCGAAGCGGCAATGTAACCTACCGCTGCGCCTAAGGCTGCACCGATGGCTAAGAATAATAAATTAGAACCAGTCTTATTCATAATCTAAATTATTTTTTATTTTTCATGTTATACTAAAAATACTCTTCTTCCCTTTCACAAAACGAACGACTAATATAATTACTTTTTGAGAAAGGAGAAAAAATCTTTAGTAAAAATAACTATTCATTCTTTTCTGTTTATATCGACACATCTGATAATCAGATCACTTCTCCAAATAATGTAGCAGACGTATTTCCTGTTACTTTCACTTTCACCAGATCGCCAACACGGTGACTACCCTTATCAAAAATTACCACCTTATTTTGAGACGTACGTCCGAACAGTTGCTCGCGTGAGCGCTTCGAGAAACCTTCTACCAAGACTTCAAACTCTTTACCTATATCGTTCTTATTGCTTTCGAGCGAACACTCGTTTTGCAATTGGATAATCTCTTCCAGACGTTTTATCTTCACTTCTTCCGATATATCGTCAGTCAGTTTTCGTGCGGCAAATGTACCCGGACGCTCCGAGTATTTGAACATAAATGCCGAATCGAAGCAAACTTCACGCATCAGCGACAGTGTTTCCTGATGATCTTCTTCTGTTTCGGAATGGAAACCACACATAATATCGGTAGAAATACCACATCCGGGAATGATCCGTCTGATGGCAGCTATGCGATCGAGATACCACTTGCGATCGTACTTACGCTTCATTACGTCCAGCATTTTGGAACTACCCGACTGAACAGGCAAGTGAATAAATTTGCAGAGATTATCGTATTTAGCTATCACTTCAACCGTTTCGTCGGTCATATCGGTCGGATACGAGGTAGTGAAGCGTATACGCATATTGGGAGCTTCTAGGGCTACTATTTCGAGCAGGCGCGGAAAGTCTACCACTGTACCGTCTTCGTTTTCGTAACGATACGAATTTACGTTTTGTCCCAGCAATGTTACTTCCTTGAAGCCTCTTTCGCGTAAGTCGGCTACTTCGTTGAGGATGCTCTGAGGCAGGCGGCTGCGTTCGCGCCCACGTGTGTATGGCACAATGCAGTATGAGCATACTTTGTCGCATCCACGCATGATGGATATGAAACTCGAAATATGGTTTCCTCCTATTCGCAGCGGTATTACGTCCTTGTAGGTCTCGGTTTTTGATAATTGTACGTTGATTGCTTTTTCGCCGTTTTCGGCAGCACCTACCAAATTGGGCAGATCG
>RRZU010012298.1_pt1 | contig 10196 bp, 6 predicted proteins | sample 2165561 | NCBI WGS metagenome assembly RRZU01 (sample SAMN10456909, study PRJNA506462) | wastewater metagenome | isolation source: wastewater sludge | place: USA: Moscow, Idaho
CGTGAGAGCCGATCGGTGATGGTCAAAAACCCATCGTCGTCGAGCGTCGCAATGTCACCGGTAATATACCATCCGTCGCGCATGGCCTGAGCCGTCAAATCCTCGCGGCCCAGGTACCCGTTCATCACGTTCGGCCCTTTGACGAGCAGCATGCCTGCCGTGCCGGGGGGAAGGATCGCAAAGGTCTCCGGATCAACGATGCGGGTGGAGACACCGGGCAGCGGTTGGCCGACGGTGCCACGCCGCGAGGCCGGTTGGAAAAATCCTGCGGCGCGAAAATCCGGGCAGTTCACGGCGATGACCGGCGCACATTCGGTCACGCCATAGCCCTCGATCGGGCCGATACCGAAGCGGTCTTGGAACGATTCGCAAAGGCGAAGCGGCAATTTTTCCGCCCCCGTGAGAACGACACGTAGCGTGCTGAACTGTTCCGGGGTGCAGCGCCGTTGATAGAGCTGCAGAAAGGTGGGGGTGCAGACCAGAAATGTGAGGCGGTGTTTGGCACAGAGTTCACCGATCGCCGTCACATCGAGCGGTGAAGGATGAAACACGGTCGCAGCGCCGTTGAGCGTGACGTACCAGAACACGAGGTAGCCGAACGAGTGGAAGAGGGGAAGAATGCCCAGGATTCGATCATCCTCGGCAAGGGGGAGCACCTGCGAGACGGCCTGCACATTCGCGTCGATGCTGAAGTGAGACAACATCACGCCTTTCGGCTCGCCGGTGCTGCCGCTGCTGAAGATGATGGTGGCGAGGTGATCCATGGTCACGCGCTCGGTCTGTCCGCAGGCCGATTCCAGAAGACGGAGGGGCGCGAGTACAGCGAGGACTGCGGCGGTGAGTTTGTCCCGCGTGCCGATGGTGGCGCCGATGTCCTCCAGCCAGAGAATGGTGGGGCCTTCCGGGAGTTCGAGTTTGGCCTTCTCGATAAACTTACGGCTGGTGACGATGGTGCCCAGGTGCGCCTGGCGGATGGCCGATTCCAGCCCGGCTTTGCCCACGGTGTAGTTGAGGTTGACGCAGGTGCGGCCCGCGAGTGTGGCGGCGACTGTCGTCAGCGCTCCTGCCACGGTCGACGGCAGCAGCAGGCCCACATTCTGTTGGCCCTGCCAGTGGGTTTTCAGGGCGCGTGCCAGGGCGATCGCCCCGATCAAGGCCTGGAGCGAAGACACGTGGGGTTTCGTCGCATCGGCCATTGCGAGACGGAAGGGATGCCGCCGCATGGTGCTGATGAAGGCCTGGTGCAACGGGCGCCGGGTCGGTTTCCGCAACTGCCAGGCAGCTTCCCCGAGTTCGCGGACGAGGCGGCGGAGTTCGTGCGCCGGCGTCTCGGCGGGAACCGGAGTCCCGAACGAAACGGTGACCGGATAAGGAACACGCTCCGGCCATTTGGTGACGAATCGCCCCCCGACAAAACTGAAAATGCTGCCCCAGACGCGATCCAGGTGAACCGGTAGGACCGGAACCGCCCGTCCTTTGACGATCCGTTCGAATCCGCGGCGAAACGGGAGGAGGTTTCCGGTGCGGGTAATTTGGCCTTCAGGGAAAATGCAGACAAGGTCACCGGCATCAAGCGCATGACCCGCCTCGCGCAGGGCGCGGAGAATCACGCGGGGACCGCCAGCCGATGAAATCGGGATGACCTGCAACGCCCGCATGAACGGCTTGAAGAGCCGGTGATTGACGTACTGGGCATCCACAACGAATCGGATGGGACGATCCAGGCTCGCGATCAGCAGAAAGCCGTCGATGAAGGAGATGTGATTGGGGACCAGAAGGGCGCCGCCCGTCACCGGCACCTGCTGCTGTCCGACGATGCGCAACCGGTAGATGGTATTGGTCAGCAGGACGAGGACCAATCGCAGAAAGGTCTCCGGCATGAGCCACATCGCCCAGGTTGTTCCAATGGTCGTGACGAGGGCAGCGGCGAGGAAAATGCCGACGGTCGAAAGGCCTACGTTGGCCAGGATACCGCCACTCAACGACCCCAGCAGGATACCGGTAAAGACACAGATGTTTTCGAGGGCGATGACCGATCCCCGCCGGTCGTGAGGTGCGCGCCACTGTACCAGGGCATTGATGGGAATGAAGATGAGCGCACTCGACATGCCTAGCGCGATCATGAGCGCCAGCGTGCCGCTGAACGGGGGCGTCCACCAGCCGAGAATCAGGAGGAAAGTGGCGACGCCGGCCGCTCCCAGGGGTACCAGTCCGTATTCCACGCGGGAACGGGAGAGGCGGCCGACGACGAGCGCGCCCAGTCCGATACCCACCGAGATCAAGGCGGAGGGAACGGTCGCCAAGGCATCCGAGAGGCCCAGCACCGCTTTCGCATACACCAATACGTTCTGGACGACGAGGCTGGCGATGGTCCAGAAGAAGACCGCGCCGGTGATGGCGAGACGCAGCAGCCGATCCGCCTGCAATGCCGACAAGGCTCCGCGCAAGGTGTCGAACAATCCGCCCGCATCGCGTGCCGGCGCCACCGGCGGTACGGCCCAGGCTGCCGCGAATCCGCCCAAGGCCAGCAGGGTCAACGCGAGGGGGGCCAGCCAGGGTTGTGTTCCTGCCCCGGCCAGTAAGAAACCTCCGGCGGTGGTGCCGGTCAGGATCGCCAGGAAGGTGAACAGCTCCAGGATGCTGTTGCCTCGCGCGAGTTGTTCGTGCGGGAGCAGTTCGGGAAGAATGCCGTATTTGGCCGGACTGAAGATCGCGCTGTGGACGCCCATGCAGGCGAGCACGACGAGTGCCCAGAGCCCTCCGGTCGGGTTTGCCAGGAGCGCGAGGGTTGCGGCGGCCATGAGCAGCACCTCCACCGCCTTCATTGTGATGATGACGGTGCGCTTGCTGATACGGTCGGCAAAGAATCCGGCCACGAATGACGTCAGGACCAGCGGCAGGGTGAACACGACCATGGCGAGGGTCGTCTGGGTCTGAGATGCGGTTTCCAGATCCTGGCCCGGCGCGAGTGCGGCTGTGGCTGCCCGGATACCCAGGAGCGCGACCATGAATTTCCAGGCGTTGTCGTTGAAGGCGCCGCAGAACTGTGCGATCAGGAGTCCGCGCAAGGGAAGTCGGGTCGATGAGGAGTCGGGCTGGGGGTCGATGGGTGCCTCCTGTGTCTATGTGCCGTCGTTCGTGTCCGGAATCGAGGATCAGTCTGCCGAAATTATTGAACTGATGCAATGCGCTATCGTGATGTCGTCGAGGGTGGACTTTCCACCGGCAGCCCTTCGAGTGCCATGATTCGCAGCGCATTGGTGGTGGGGCAGGGACCCGGTTTCAGTCGATAATCAAAGTGCAGTGCGCCTTTCGCCACGGTTTCCTGAAAATGCACGTTGGTGACGGTAGGGAGTTGGCGCTCCAGCTCAGCCAGTTCGAGGTCGTGGGTGGTGACGAGGCCAAATCCGTTTCCTCCCGCGAGGGCCGCGATGAGGGCGCGTCCTCCGATGAGTCGCTCCCGGTTGTTGGTGCCTTTGAAGACTTCATCGATCAACCAGAGCACAGGCGGTCCGTTCATGTCCCTGGTGCTGTCGAGAATGTTCTTGAGCCGTTTCACCTCGGCATAAAAAAATGAGAGGCCTCCGTCGAGGGAATCGTCCACTCGAATACAGCTGCCGATGCGCACCAGCGACCAGCGGAACGAGGCGGCACAGACCGGGCCCCCGGCCTGCGCAAGGCAGGTGTTGATGCCGATGGTGCGGAGAAAGGTGCTCTTGCCGGACATGTTGGAGCCGGTCACCAGGAACATGCGCCCGCGTTCCTGAAACACAATGTGATTGGCCACGCGGGCCTTCGCGGGGATGAGCGGGTGCGCCAGTCCCTGCGCATCGAGGATCGGTCCGGCACCGTTGAAATGGGCGGCGTCATCCGGCTGCTGCAGCGAGGGCCAGGGGTAGTCCGGGTGCAGGTAGGCGAACGTCGCCAGAGAGGCGGCGGCGTCCAATTCGGCCAGCAGCTCAAACCATTGCGGCGCGACGGCGGCAATCCTATCTTGTAGGTGCTGGAGGCGATAGGTGTGGTAGAGGTCCCAGGGACCGAAGGCGTTGATGAGGTAATGCACCAGCGGATGGGCCCGAACGCTGAGCCGGTTCATCACGGAGGCGGCCTGTTTCAGCGAGGTGGAGGGGCTGGTGTCCTGTTGCAGGAGCGGCCGACAGAGTTCCGCCAACCGGGGGGCGGCACGGTACGATCGTCGTTCCAGATAACCTATGACGGCGCTGAGCCGCTCCAGTTGCCGGTGCAGTGATTGGGCATGGTCGAAGATTTCTTCCGAGCGGCTGCGAACGGAGAGAAACAGGAATGCATAGAGACCGAACGACAACATCCAATAGTTGCCGATTCCGTACACGAGATCCGTCAGCATGAGCCCAGCCGTGGCAAGGGCGAGGAAGGTTTCGGTCAGTAGCATGGGCATGAAGCTGGGACTGTCGACCCGCTTCTGCAGCACTGCGAGGAGCCGCCGGCCGTCGATATCGGCGTCTTCAACTGCCTGCGCTTCCAATGATAATCGGTCTCTGAGCAGGGAAAGCGGCGTCAATTCCCTGATGAGAGCCTGCCGGACGGCCCACTGCGCGGGTTCGGGCGGTTGATCGAACAGCCACGAAGCGAGCCGTTCCTGGCCCTGCGACGAGACGGTGTTGTTGATGAGGTGCAGGAGTGAATGGGGCCCGGCGAGGTCGAGGTCGGTCGCGTACCCGTGTCGTTCAGGCACGGGTACCGGGCGAAACGGAATGTCGGCCCAGCCCAGACGCATGCGCGCGAGGTGCACCTGCTTGATGCCCTGCCAGCGGCGGAGCCGGTGCAAGCGATCTTCGAGCCTGTTATGATACCAGGCCACAATGAGAAACAGCATGACGCTGAATGCGAGTATGGCGTTGCCGAGCTGGGTCCATCCCAGTTTATGCGGAATGATAGAGCCGAAAAGTCCGACGGCAAAGATTGCGAGCCGCCAGGTCGTAAACCTTGCGCTGGCCCGGCGGGCATTTGTCTCCAGCTGTGCCGCGCGACGCAGCATGCGTACGAGACTGTGTTCCCGTGTGGGCAACCTTCGCGATGGTGTGGATTCTGTATCAGGTTTCATCGTACCGCTGACGATACTGGGAGTCTGAGATGGCGTCAACCTCGAAGGCAGATGATTGTACCGCTGATGTGTCCGACACGCCCGGTCCGGGCGACTGGATTCAAGTCGATGTGCAGACCTCGCTCGATGCCGGTGAACTCCTGGGGGTGCTGAACGATCCGGATGTGACGGGAGCCTGGCAGGAACAGGACTGTATCCATCTCTACTGGCCCGCGGCCCGTTGCGGACCGGATACGTGGCAGGGCCTGAGGTCTGCGTTGAGCCGACTTGATCATCCTGACCCGGCCGGCGCGATTACCATCAACCGCCTGGCGGACCGCGACTGGAACGCCCAGTGGTCGCGTCTGGTGGAGCCGATCAGGGTGGGGCGGGTGGTCATCAGGCCAAGTTGGAAAGCGGTGGCGCTGAATCCCGATGACATCGAATTGATCATCGATCCCAAGCAGGCGTTCGGCACCGGCCACCATGCGACCACCCAGCTGTTGATCGAATGGCTGCAAGAGGTGGTGACGCCCACCGATCGCGTGCTGGATGTAGGAACCGGGAGCGGCGTGTTGGCGATGGTGGCGTTGCGGCTCGGGGCCTCGGAGGCAGTCGGGGAGGATTTCGATCCGGTGGCGATTGAGTGCGCGCGGGACTACGCTCAGGTCAACAAGTTCGATGCGCGGCTGACATTGGCGGTGGAATATGCTCAGACGCAGCAATCTCACCACGGATTCGAGCCCACTCTGGTCCTCGCGAATTTGGATCGGCAGACCCTGCTGAATGCCGCGGAGACGCTCTGTGGATATGCGTCGGGCGGCGCGCGCCTGCTGCTGTCCGGTCTGCTGATCGATCAGCGGGCGGAGATCGAAGCCGCCTATGCCGGGCATGGAGTCTACGTGAGGGCATCGAGAGAACGTGACGGATGGGTCGCCCTGGAGGCCACCGGCATGGAATCCTGTGACGGCGGGCTCTGCTCCTGATACCGAGATGGCACAACCGGTCATTCCACAGGTGCATCAGGTGAGCCTGTCTGACGGCGGGGTGCCGAAGTCGGCGGTACTGTCTGCGCAGGTGACGCGTGACGGATTGGTCGGGGATCGTCAGCGCAACCGGAAATATCACGGCGGTCCGGATCGGGCGGTCTGCCTCTTTTCCCTGGAGGTGATCGACGCCCTTCGGGCTGAAGGTCATTCGATCGGTCCTGGTTCGTCCGGGGAGAATCTCACTCTGGCGGGGCTCGACTGGTCACTCATCCGGCCCGGTGATCGACTTCGAATCGGTGAGCAGGTGCGGCTGGAGATGACGAGTTATACGACGCCCTGTCGATACAATGCGCAGTGGTTCAAGGACGGGGACTATGAACGAATTGCCCAGGAGACGCATCCCGGATGGAGCCGGCTCTATGCGCGGGTTCTTCACGAAGGGACGGTGCGGCCGGGAGATCCTGTTGTGCTGGAATCGGACGACCTAAGCGGGTGGGGTGATCGATGAAGCGCGTGCTGGAACCGGAGCTGATGGACGATGCGGCGCAGGCCCGTGCCTATGCGAAGGCGGATTTCGCTGAGGAGAATCAGGGTTTCGTCGATCGTTTTCGCGAATACTTTCCCGATTGGGCCGGCGGTCATGTCGTCGATCTGGGATGCGGACCGGGAGATATTCCCATTCGTTTTCTCCGCTCTTTCCCGGACGCCCGAGTGACGGCCGTGGATGCCAGCCGTCCCATGCTGGATTTGGCGGCGGAGGCGATCGCCCGTTCGGGACTGGCGAATCGCATCACCCTCTGTTGTGAGCGGTTTCAATCGCTCAACCTGCCGGAACAGGCCGATGCTCTGTTGTCGAACAGTCTCCTGCACCATGTCCCGAATCCGCTGCAGTTCTGGTTTCGCCTGAAGCAATTGGCTAAGCCCGGCGCTTGTGTTCTGGTGATGGATCTTTTGCGGCCGGACTCTCCTGAGGCGGCTCAGGCCCTAGTGGATCAATATGCAGGCAACGAAGATCCGATCTTGAAGCGCGATTTTTACAACTCGCTGTTGGCCGCATTCACCGAGGATGATGTCGCGGCGCAATTGGCCGAGATGAACCTCTCCCGGCTCCTCATCGACGTGCCGGATGACCGGCATTGGGTCGTCGGTGGAATCCTTCTTTAATCAGCCATGGTGAAAACGAGCTCCAACGGCGTTCTCACCTCGTTTTGACCACCCTGCTCTTCTCATGACTCGTTCAGGGTTCTCGCAGAGCGCTCGCGCCTGGGGGGCTGTTTGTGTATGCTTCCCGGCATGCGATTGCTTGTGAGTCTCCTCATCCTGTCTCTCTCGATTACCGGTTTGGCAACCGGCGATTCAGCGTACGCACAGCTTGAGCGGCTGCGGAAAAACAAAGAGGTTGAAGCTGCGCCGCTTCCCGACCCGCCCATGGTCTCGATTCCTGAAGGAGACTTTCTCATGGGGGCCGACGGAACGGATGCGCTGGAGGATGAGCGGCCGCAACACCGGGTATGGGTCGACCGGTTCGAGATCGACCGGTACGAAGTCACGACCCGGAGGTATGCCGAATTTCTCTCGGTGACGAGCCGGGCTGAGCCCTGGCAATGGGAGGCGGTGGATCCGGCCCGGCATCATGATCGCCCGGTCATCGGCGTTAGTTGGTTCGATGCGGAGGCCTATTGTCGCTGGCGGGGTGCACGGCTCCCGACTGAAGCCGAGTGGGAGAAGGCCGCAAGGGGGAGTGATGGGCGATTGTTTCCCTGGGGCAATCGGACTCCGACTGATGAGGTGGCGAACTTCGGGCTTGGCGCCCGATTCAGCTACAGCCAGGTGCTTGCGCCAGTTCAACGGTACGATACCGGTCGCAGCCCCTATGGGCTGCATCAGATGGCGGGGAATGTCGGGGAATGGGTTGCCGATTGGTACGGGGCCAATTACTACGAAACCAGCGCTTCGAAGAATCCAGCCGGACCGGAACGGGGAGCGTTTCGTGTCGTGCGTGGCGGGTCCTGGTCGGACTTGCCGAAGTACTTGCTGACCTACGGTCGGTCGAAGTTGCCGCCGGAGACTCGCAATAGCTATACGGGATTTCGCTGCGCCAGGGCGGTCCTTCCGATCACTTCCCCGTAAGCTGGGCGCCTGCTGCGCGCCAGCTCACGGTCTCTCGCTCTTCTCTATTTCGCGTTCGCTTAGAACAGGCTCTTGCTGACCTCCGCAGACTTGGCACTTTCGTTCCCAGACTTGTCGAAGGCCGATACGGCAAAGAAATAGGTCGCACCGACCGGTAGATTCTGGATCGTGAAGTTGGTGCGGTTGGTGACTTCGAAGGGCCCCGCAAATCCATAACTGCCCGATCGCGTCCCGACGTAGATCCGATACCCTGCCAGATCCGACTCGGTATTCGCATTCCAGCTGACCGTGGCACTCGCAGTCTTGGGTGCCGTCGACGAAGGCGTGGTCGCCACCGGGAGCGGCGACGGCGGAGTGGGGGGCGGAGGAGGCGGTGCGGTGACCGCCGATTGAGTCGGCGCCGACGGTGCGGCAGCGGCCGTCTGGCCTGCGGCAACCGTAAACGTCACCGGGATGCGCAGTGTGTTGGAGAAGTTGTTCGGGCCGGACTCGACGATATACACCACCGCTGAGTAGGTTCCTGCTGCAAGGCCGGTGGACTTGGCTGTCACGACAATCTGATCTGTTTCACTGGAGATCGTCTGAGTGCTTCCATACGGTGGGTTGAGCCACACCCAGGGCTGGCTGGTGCTGAGCGAATAGATATGCTGGTCCGTTCCTGTTTTGCGCAGGCTCAAGGTGCCGGCTGCGCTGGCGCTGGTGAGTGCCAGCGAAGCGGGATTGGCCTGGATCGGCCCGGTGGCAACCGGGGAGGGTGCCGGGGGAGCGGGGGCCGGTGGAGGCGGCACTGCCACGGGAGCGGGCGGTGGGGGGGGCGGTGTTTGCACGACCGGTTTAGGCTGCGGCGGAGTCACGGCCGGCGGCGCTGCGGGCGGCGGGGGCGGTGGTGTCGCGACCGGCGAGGCCGTGACGGTGAGGGTGACCGGGATCCGCAACATGTTCCTGAAGTTGTTCGGGCCTGATTCGACGATGTAGATCACGGCTGAATGTGTTCCAGCCGGCAGGGCGGCGGTCTGTGCCGTGATCACGAGTTGGTCTGTTTCTGTCGCAATGGATTGGGTGCTGCCGTAGGGCGGGTTCATCCAGATCCACGACTGGTTCGTGCTGAGGGAGTAGGTGTGCTGAGCGGTGCCGCCTTTGCGGAGAGCCAAGGTGCCGACGGCCGGCTGTCCCTTCGCTGCCGTCAGCGTGAGTGCTACGGGAGTGGCAACCATCCCGGTTCCGGAGACCAGCGGCGGGGCCGGGGGCGCGGGGGCCGGCGGAGGCGGCACGGCTACGGGCGCGGGTGGTGGGGGGGGCGGCGTCTGCACGACGGGTTTCGGCGTCGGAGGGGTCACGGCCGGTGGCACTGTGGGCGGCGGTGTCGCAACCGGCGAAGCCGTCACCGTGAGCGTGACCGGGATCCGCAGCATATTGGTGAAGTTATTGGGGCCCGAGTCGACGACATAGACCACGGCCGAATGTGTTCCGGCCGGCAGGTTGGCGGTTTGCGCCGTGATGACCAATTGATCGGTTTCGGAGGTAATGGACTGGGTGCTGCCGTAGGGCGGGTTCATCCAGATCCACGATTGATTCGTGCTGAGATAGTAGGTGTGTTGATCCGTGCTGGACTTCTTGAGCGTGAGCCTCCCGACGGCAGTGTTGCCTTTCTGAGCCGTCAGGACCAGCGCGGTCGGGTTGGGCAGGATGGGTGCGGTTCCGCTGCCCTGGGCTTTTGTGACAGCTGCCGCAAGGGATGGCTGTTGCAGCAGACTCATCGTGGTGGCGCTGTCCGCGGCTACCGCATATGAAGCCCCTCCTGTCTGGAGCAGGGCGGAAGACAAACAACCGACAGCACCCATCACAAGCACGCTCGTTGACGTCTTCATCGTAGTTCCTCCGGGAAAATCGAGACGCTGGATGAGCAACCAGTGTGCCAGCCGTCGAAGTGGTGCGATCGCCAGAAAGCCCCGTCACGAGCCATTTTGCGGGCAATCGAGCTGCGGGTTTCTAGTCGTTATTTTTTGCTGTGCAAG
>RRZU011146208.1_pt1 | contig 10196 bp, 6 predicted proteins | sample 2165561 | NCBI WGS metagenome assembly RRZU01 (sample SAMN10456909, study PRJNA506462) | wastewater metagenome | isolation source: wastewater sludge | place: USA: Moscow, Idaho
CCTCGTTGGTATTTGGAGGGCGATGCGGTTTTGGCAGAGACCCAGTTTTCGAAATCGGGGCGTGGTCGGCTTCCTTCGTTTGACCAAGGATATCGCACAGCAATTATATCAGGGAAAGGTTATAGCTACGATAAATGGTTAATGGGTTCGTACAAGGATTATATTCCGAATCATTATGAGCTTGGATATAAACTTGTAACATATGGTGAAATGAAGTATGGCATTAATCTATGGAATTCCATCATGGATTATACTGCTCGCAAGCCATACACCTTGGTGCCTTTCTATTTTGGGTTGAAACGTTATGCGGGTGTTTCACGGAAAGAACTATTCGATGAAACATTTAGCTTTTGTGACTCTGTGTGGCAGCAGAGCCCCGAAAGCGTAATATATGAAGGGCAGATTCTATCTGGAGAAATGGAAGAAGGTTACTATGACGAAAAAAGTCCAACGTTTACTACCGATTCCACCCTCGTGTTTTATCGGACAGGTTTGAAACAAGGTCCTCGATTGGTTACGACTAATTTGATGGGAACGCAATCCTTACTATACAAACCGAACTACATATTTGATCCAATTAGCGGAAACCGTAATATTATCGTTTGGAACGAGTATTTACCCAGCCATCGTTGGGGACAGCAAGGAATTTCTCGGGTTAAGATACTTGATGTTGCAGCAAAAAGAGAGCAAACAGTAAAGTGTGATCTGCAGCTTTTTTCACCTGACGTTAACCGCCTTGAAACGCAAATTATAGCTGTTGGTGTTGAACGGGATGGCAAACAAAATCTCTGTTTTTTCGATATTGTAAGAGGTAAGGAGGTTTTGCGCCATGCTTTTCCTTATAACGTATCGTTGCAAAATCCTAAATGGGTGAACGGCGGTGATTCTTTGATAACATATACAAAGGTGGATAGCCTTGGTAAATCACTTTGCCTTTTTAATGTATTTTCTAAAAGGGAGATTATTCTTATAGATCGTTCTAAAATAGATTTGGCTAATCCAATTTCCTGGAGAGAGTATGTCATATTTAAATCGTATAATAGTCAGGTAAATAATTTATTTGCGATTGATACCGCTAGTAAAAGATTATATAGATTAACTGCATCTTTGTATGGCTCTGCGGCACCGGCAGTTTCTCCAAGTGGGAAGTATTTAGCGTTTGAAAGGTATACTCCTGCTGGTAGCAGGGTGTCTATTGCATTGTTAGACACCTGCAAATTTATTGAAGTGCGAGGCAACTTAGGATACAATCATCCTTTTGAAAGATATTTAGCCTCGAAAAGTAGTGTTGCGTCTATTGATACATCCGCAAAAGCATCGCTTGTTATAGGAAAATACAAAAAGGGTTTGCATCTTTTTCGGATTCATAGTTGGGCTCCATTTTTTTATGACCCGTTTCAGATTAATGTAACTAATGCTGAGTTTAAGCCGGGATTTAGCCTAATATCTCAAAATACGCTTTCCACCACAATGGGTGTAATGGGCGTTTCAATGAACGGTAGTCGCCCTAATTATCATGCGCGGCTTATATTCCAAGAGTGGTTTCCTGTGTTAAATCTTAGCGCTGATTATGGTGCTCAAACCATTGTCTATCGTGATGGTGCTGCTAAATATGTACAAACAGTAAAGATGGATCGTTTGGATGTTACCGGTTCTATCTCTTTTCCCGTGAATTTGACATATAATCGAATTCTTCAAAGCGTTGTTCCTTCGGTTTCCATTAACCATACTAACGACTATTTCTACTATCGATCCGATTCATCATATTCAAGAAATTATGAATTAGTAACCTATAGAGTTGTTTACTATGGACATCTTCCGTCGGCACCATGCGATGTTCGTCCTCCTTGGGGCACATTAATCGATCTTCGTTTTCGCCATTCTCCATTTGAGAATGAGAATACCGGCTCTGTCATTTCTGCTCAGCTTAAGCAAATGACTCCCGGTTTTTTTGCCAACCATAGTCTTATGCTCACTCTGAACTTTCAAAAGCAGCAGGTTAAGAAATACTATATGAGTTCAGCGGTTGCTTTTCCACGCGGGTATCTTCAGTTTTCAACCGAGCAACTTTTTACAGTTTCCGGGGATTATGCGTTTCCTTTAGTTTACCCGGATATGGCAATACCCAACTTTGTTTACCTAAAGCGAATTAGAGCGAATGCTTTTTATGATTTCGGCAAAGATTCGTGGCTTGTTTACAATAAGACAAAAAAGCAACGGGAGAGTCGGTGGGAGTATATTTATTCTTATGGGCTTGATATTGGTTTTGACTACCATCTGTTTCGGAATGCTTTCCCAATATCAACCACAATTCGCTTTGGAAATACGCGTAGCAACGAACCATTTTTCAACGTTTTCTTTGGACTATCTTTTAATAATTAAGAAAGTATGACGGTAGAAGGGAATATAGCAGAAGAGAAGAAGGCTCTTCGAAAACTTATAAAGGAAAGAAAGAGACAATATTCCGGAGAGGAGTTGGATGTAAAGTCGGATGCAATTTTTACACAAGTGGAGCAATTGCCGGAATTTGCCCAATCAAAATGCGTACTTGCCTATATGGCGCTTGCCGATGAGGTGAGAACTCAAAATTTTGTAAAGAAATGGGTTGGGAAAAAGATTATTGTTCTTCCAATTGTAAAGGGAGATGAATTAGAACTTCGGGAGTTAGCACCTGGTGGAAATCTAGAGGCTGGCGAAAGTTTTGGAATCTTAGAACCACTTGGAGGTAGGTTAGTTTCTGTAGGTGAAATTGATTTTGCGATCATCCCCGGTGTTGCTTTCGATATGGCAAACAACCGAATGGGTCGAGGGAAAGGATATTATGATAAACTATTATCTGTTTCACAATTTTACAAAATTGGCGTTTGTTTCGATTTTCAAATAGTTGAATATGTGCCTGTTGATGTTTTTGATAAAAAGATGAATAAGGTAGTTATTGCATAATTCACCTTTTGATGCGATATTGGGTCCACTTTTGTTTCACCTTTTCATCTTTTAAGTCTTGAAAAGACTAGTTTTTAATGTCGATCGCTCATTTGAACGAAAGGCTACGATTGCTGTAATGGCATTTTTTTTGATTGTAATCACAATTCTGGTTGTAATTAGCGTTGACGGAAGGAATCGCTATAAGTTGTGGGCAATTAACAATACTGTTGAGAGAGTTCAATCGGAGATTCACCATAGGATAAATCTAATTAAATATACCTCGGGACGGGAAATTGAGGAGTTGTCGAAAACGCCATCGTTGGCAAAAGCACTAAAAGATAAGAATACAGAGAACCTTTTTGTTGAGGTTCAACCAATGTTTTCAAGGTTGAACGCAATTGGAAAAGAGAAAATATTTTTAGGTCTATACGATTCAAATGGTGGAATGATTCTCGGAATCAATGATTCATTGGAGTCAAAGCTCTCTATTGAAGAGTTTAACACACCAGATTCAAAAAACAAGAAGCAAATTAGTGGCTATGATATAGGTGATCGTGGTGTTTTTCACTTTATAGCAAGCCCTGTTTATTACCAGAATTCGCTTGTTGGTTTTATGCGTTTGGGATTTCGAGACGATGAGTTTGCTCAGCTGCTTCAGGATTCGCTTCACCTAAAAATCTGCAACCAAGTTATTGTTGACGACTCAATACCGGGTCTTTTGTCCGGAAAGAATTATATCTGTACAAAAAAGGCCAGCACGTTAATTACCTATGGAGAGGACTCTCTATTTTCTCATTTCCTGGGTAGTGACGGTTCTCTCGAAACAGGAACCGCTAAAGTGGGCAATCGCTACTATGCGCTCTTTTCTGTAGGACACATTGCTATTAACAAAAGGCACTGCAACTGCGAGATGTTTTGTGCTGTTGATGTTACCAACTTTGTTGTGAGTTTTAATGCATTTATGGGGCGTTCCATCTTAATATCTCTTAGCTTTCTCTTACTTCTTTATCTGTTGTTACGGTTGCTTTTTAGAATGCCGCTGAATGTGATTCAGGATTTGCAGCAAAATTTAGAAAAGAAGGTTGCAGAAAGATCTAAAGAGATTATCGATACAAACACTGAGCTAAAGCAAATATTTAATTCTACTGCCAACGGATTGCGAATAATTGATTTAAGATTTGGTGTTGTTAGAGTTAATGATTCATTCTGTAAACTTTATAGTGTAAGTAGAGAAGACGTTGATAGTAAAAAATGCTACGACATCTTTGCATGTAAGTTTTGCCATACAGCCGATTGCTCTTTGGAAAGGATAAAAAACGGGGCCAAAAAAGTAGAGCTCGAGGAAGTTAAGGTATTATCCGATGGTAGAAGGATAAAGTGCTTCCACACGGTTGTTCCTTTTTTAGGTGAGCACGAAGAGTTGCTTGGCATTATTGAAGATGTCAAAGATGTTACTGAAAAGATGGTAATGGAGGATACTCTTCTGCGGACAGAGGAGCAACAAGATACATTTTTGAATAACCTTACCGTTGGCGTTTTCATTAAGAGCATAGATCAAACTATGCTTTATCAGAATGATACAATGGATAATCTTTTTGGAAGCATTCGTCATGGTGAAAAAATGGGATCGTACATTACTGAAAAAACAAAGCAGAAATGGCGGCTAGAGGATGAATCTGTTTTGGCTGAAGGTTCTCTTTCGGTGGAAGAGAAGATGGTTGATAGATTTGGCAATGAGCGAACCTTTCTTACCCAGAAGTTCCGATTTACTGCAGCCGATGGATCGATTCGAATTGGGGGTATAATGATTGATACAACCACAAAGGTTGAAGCCGAAAAGAGGTTGCGAATTATGTCGAAGGCAATCAATGCATCACCATTGTCGCTTGTTATTTCAACTACTGCCGGAGTTATAGAACAAGTTAACCCTGCTTTTTCAGACCTTACCGGTTATTCATGCGACGAGGCACTTGGTTTATCGGTATCTACATGTGTTTTTCCGGGACAAGATCGTCTTTTGCAAAAGGAGATATTTCCATTGGTACTTGGTGGGAGTACTTGGAAAGGAGAATTTCTTTGCCCAAAGAAAACGGGTGAAGATATTTGGGTTAGCGCAATAATTTCACCTGTTCGAGATCGTCACGAAAATATTCGTTACATCCTTATCCAATCCGAAGATATATCTTTTCGCAAGGAGTATGAGCGAGAGCTCCGGAAGGCAAAAGAAAAGGCAGAGGAGTCAGATAGGTTAAAAATGGCGTTTTTGGCAAATATCTCTCACGAAATACGCACGCCTTTAAATGCAATTGTTGGCTTTAATAACCTTCTTGCTTCTTCTGATGAAATATCGTCGGAAGAGCGCTTGCGGCTTGTTAAAATAATAAACCAGAATAGCAGCCAGCTGCTTCGAATAATTGAGAATACTATTGATATTTCTAAATTTGAAACAGAGCAATTTAAGTTGCTTATGAGACCTTGCAACCTAAACGATCTAATGGAAGAGCTATTTCATGAAGTTTTTGAGCAAGGGCTTGTTTCAAACTCCGTGAAGCTTTCTATTCGAAAGGAACTTGCTCAATCTGGACTTACTATCTTAACCGATGGTTTCAGACTTAAACAGGTAATCGAAAATCTGCTAACCAATTCACTTAAGCATACAGCAAACGGTTTTGTGGAGTTTGGCTATACCTTACGCGATCTCAACACCCTGCTTTTTTATGTTGTCGATTCGGGAGTCGGCATTCCAGAGGATCGCCAGGAGACCATATTTCAGCCGTTTACTCCCGGTGCGTCGCGCACAAATGAAAGTGGAGGTCTTGGTGTTGGGTTACCGCTAACTAAGAAAGTCTTATCCTGTTTGGGTGGCGAAATTTGGTTTAAATCGTCAATGGGCAGTGGGTCTTCATTTTACTTCACGATCCCTCTAGTTATTGTCGATGCAAAATTTTCTGTAGATAAGTATCATCAAGGTGTTAACTATCCGGCATGGATTGGAAAACAGGTATTAATTGCCGATGATTTGGAGGAGAATTTTTACCTTTTGAAGGCGGCTCTTAAAAATACTAAGGCTACAATTCTTTGGGCTAAGGATGGATTTCAAGCAGTAAGCATCTTTAAGAATAATCCACAAATAGATATTGTTCTTATGGATTTGCGCATGCCGGGAATGGATGGTTATCAGGCAACAGAAGAGATTAAAGCAATAAATCATGAGGTCCCGATAATATGCCAAACGGCGTATGCCGATACCGTTGAAAAGGAGAAAATAAGTAGTTCTGGTTTTGATGCGTTGTTTACAAAGCCAATAGCGCTAACTCAAATAATTAACGAAATGGATTTGCTCCTAAAAAATTAGAAAAGGCCTCAAAAGAGGCCTTTTATTATTAGGAGTTTTTAGATTAAAACCCTTTGAGAATACTTCTGCGGGCGCTATCTTTTTTGCATGCGCTTAATTTTTCGCCTCTCCATATTGCTTTCTCCCAATCGCCGTACATTGGGTTTGGTAAAACAATAAATTTTTTACCAAACATGGAGCGTAAGCTGTCAACGCTACTTTTTCCGTAGTTGTCGTTCCTATGATCAAACACTTCAGCGAAATCACCTAAGTTATCGCCAATAAGCATTACAATGTTGTGTGTTTTTGAAACCTCGAGGCGGCGAGGCTCTTTATTGCTTGTGGTGGTTTTGAATAGACAGTGTGACGAATCGGCATAAGGGAATCCAACCTTAATTAGGTTAGCAATGGTGCTGCCGATCTCGGAAGAGTCGCGATTGGAGATGTAGAATATTTCAACACCTTTGGATTTTGCGAAGTTTGCAAATTCAACCGAACCTGGAGTTGCTTCTGCAGCCGATTTTGCTGACCATTCAGCCCAAAACTCTTTTGAGAACGATCTATTCTTAAGTATCGACTCGGCTTCAATTGGACTATTGTTCAACATTGTCTCATCAATATCAACCACCACGGCCAGTTTTCCTTTCTCTTTTTTCACAACTTCGCCAAGGCGCATTTCAGCAATATTAAACCCTTGGATGTATAGCGCTTCCATTTCGGCAGATACTTGGTACCAAGCCACTGACATTAGAAGGTGGTTTTGAGTTGTGTCGCAGGTTACGGCAACTTCTTTACTAGGTGTTTTGGTGCACGAAACGGCCATTGCTGCAACGGCCATCAAAATGAGAATTTTCTTCATGGTTTTCTTCTGGTTTTTGTGATAGAGTATAATCTCGTATTTCAATCAAAAATTTTTTTTGTGCGGAAAGAGAGCAAAAGTAATAAATTTGTTTTTTACTGTAACTTTTGAACACCTTAATCGTCCTAAGGTTGTAATTGCACAAAATGACTGCGGAAGAATATAACATTTGCGTAGCTAAGCATTCCGACAACGTTTACCGCTTTATCCTTAAAAGTATTAGGGATGACGAGAAGGCGAAAGACATTGTGCAGGATTCGTATGAAAAAATGTGGCTTAAAATAAAGGAGGTTTCCTTTGAAAAATCAAAGTCGTACCTTTTCAGCATAGCCTACCATACTATGATCGATCAAATTCGTCGCGATAAACGTGTAGGTACAATGGATGAGGTTAAGCAATCGACCTTTTCGCATAGCGAGCAGTATTCCGACCTCAATGAGCACCTTCATCGTGCAGTGGAGCAGCTTCCTGAAATTCAGAAAAATGTATTGTTGCTTAGAGATTATGAAGGATACTCCTACGAAGAGATTGGTGAGATTACGGGGCTAAATGAGTCGCAAGTAAAGGTTTACATATACAGAGCAAGGTTATTCCTGAAGTCTTATATCGGAAGTTTGGAAGCAGTAATTTGAAGAAGATGAAAATTAACCGACAAAACTACGAAGAGACGCTTATCGACTACATGGAAGGTAAACTTTCACAAGCCGAAGAGGGGGAGGTTTTGCTTTTTTTGAATGCAAATCCGGATATACAAGAGGAGTTTGAGATGCTTCAAAACGAAGTTCCGACCATTAGTGCTATGGCGGATATTAATTTTCCACTTAAGGAAAAACTTCTCAAGAAGCAGATAGGTAAGGATTTTGTTGATGAGTTTACTTGGCTTTGTATTGCGAAAGTTGAGGGCGATGCTACTCCACAAGAAATTGCTCGCCTTCAACAACTAATAAGGGAAACCCCTTCGCTTTCTGAAGAATTTAATATTTTTCAAAAGGCAAAGTTGATCCCATCTGTCGATGTTGTATACGATCGAAAAAGAGAGTTGGCTCGCCACCGCATTGGACTTTTACCAACCATTGGTAGGTTTGCTGTTGCCGCTAGCGTTGCTGCTATTATGATAATTATTAGTTTCCCAATTGGAGACAGTATAGTTATCAGACAGGAATCTTCACAAGTTTTGCCAACGACAAGTGTCGTTATTACTAAACAGGACCCTATCTCTTCAAGACAACGGGTAGCTGTTGTTAGTAATGTTTCCAATGATAAAATTGGTTTGCCACGTGATTCTGCTGCGACTGTCAACTCTTCTGATGCAAGCCAAAAAGTTTTGAGAAGAGATTCAGAGCAACTTGTAGCCTCCATTTCGCCTGTCGATCCATCTGTAAACATTCAGATTGACGAAAATATTGCGCTCCATAGCACGACTTCGGACTCTGAGTTGGTAAGAACAATGAATCCTGCAGAAAATCCATCTAGGTATCTTACTGTTGGTGAATTTTTAGCAGATAAGATTGCGGGACCAAATACAATAGATCCAAACTTTGGGAACAGCTCGGCTAAAGCAAAATTCTGGCAGGTTGCTCAGGTGGGAATTAAGGGAGTTTCCCGTATTCTGGGAATTCCGGTGAAGATAGAAAAGGAGTACGATAGTGAAGGTAATCTCAAAAAAATATCAATTGATTCGAAACTTTTAGCGCTATCTCGAGAATTATAAAATGTATCTTTCATATATCACTATTAAATAGTTAGTATTGTATAATTACCTTAACTTTTAGTTAAGGTAATTTTATTTTTACACTACCTGTAACTTTTTGCACTACCTCGGCGTCACACTATAAATCTTAAGACTTAAGAGTGCAAAAAGAAAAAATGACCTAACGAAAAACTTAAAAATTATAGTTATGAAAAGGAAAATGTTTTTTGGGATAATGTTGTTGAGTTCAATGGCCTTATATACCACAGCGCAGAATGGACCAGTTGGTGTTCTCAATAAGTTAGAAGGAAACGATACAACCGAAATAGTATCTACCGGCTCTAAGGCGGATGTTGATTCTATTGTTAAGGTTAGCGCTAAAAGCGATACTACCAGAATCAAGTTTGGAAAAAAGGCGCTAATTATTGTCGACAAGGGTGACGATACCTCTGTTTGGTTTCAGAAGTATGACTGGAAAAATAACAGCGATGATTCTGACGACTCATTCACTAAGCATCACAAGAAGAGAGGCTTTGATCCTCATTGGGCAGGTGTAGAGATTGGAGTAAACGGACTTATGAATAGCGATCATTCTACAAATTTGAAGGGTGATGCTGCTTTTCTTGAACTAAATATGAGCAAGTCTGTCAACTTTAACCTTAATTTCCTTGAATACGGAATTCCTTTGGCAAAGCAGTCGGTTGGCTTAGTTACCGGTATGGGGGTAGAGTTTAATAACTTCCGCTTTGCAAATGATATAACCTTGAAGGAGGAGAACGGTGTAGTTGTTGCTGATAGCACTTACATTCTCAATGGAACAAATTTGTCCAAGTCGAAGGTTACAATGTCGTACTTGAATGTTCCGTTACTTATGGAGTTTCAGATACCAGCAGGTCACGACAAGATTTTTATCTCCGGAGGTGTTATTGGTGGTCTTAGATTAGGTTCTCACACCAAGGTTGTTTACCAAAAAGGAGGCAATAAGCAAAAGGATAAAGTTCGTGACGATTTCAACTTAGCTAGTCTTCGCTATGGACTTCACGCAAGGGTTGGCTACAAGTTTATTAAGCTTTACGCAACCTACTATCCTGTTGCACTATTCCAATCTGATAAGGGTCCGGAGGTTTATCCTTTCAACGTGGGTATTGTTTTGCTTGACTTTTAATCGTAGAAAGCATACAGATAATAGAAATAAGGCTATCCCCAACGGATAGCCTTTTTTATTCTCTAAAAAGTCGTATTTTTCCATTACATATTCTGGGATTATGCGGCAAATTTTTCTACTTATTCTTGCTGTTGGATGGTTTGGAGTTGCCAATGCGCAAACGGACAGCTTGCTAAAGGTTGTTACCGAATCAAAGATTGATTCGTTGCACTATAAGGCACTA
>RRZU010124791.1_pt1 | contig 10195 bp, 11 predicted proteins | sample 2165561 | NCBI WGS metagenome assembly RRZU01 (sample SAMN10456909, study PRJNA506462) | wastewater metagenome | isolation source: wastewater sludge | place: USA: Moscow, Idaho
GCGACGACGCGCGCGCGGGTCATCCAGGTCAGGGTGGACCATGCGGTCCACCGTCGCCGAGATGCTCACCTTCACCCTCTCCCCAGGTCGTCATGCGGAAAGGAGTGGCCGCCTGGCGCGCTGATACGCACCCGGCCAGACCGATCGCGATCTGTCGGATGTGGCGTTGGTCACCTGAAGGGAATCACCTGATGGGACTCGCCGGCTCGGACGCTCAGCCCGGCGGGACGATGAAGGGGTGGCGTTCGGGTCGGAACAACTGCACCGAGCCGACCGGCACGAAGCCGGCGCCGAGGAACAGCCGCAGTGAGCGGGCGTTGCCGGCGGCGACGGAGGCCAGCAGTGGCAGGGTCGGATCGAGGTGGGTCGCGGTCCACCGCAGCGCCCCGAGCAGCAGCTCGCGGCCGGGCTGGTCGCCGTGGGCCTCCATCCCGATCTCGGTGAGCCCTCCCAAGCCCCCCTCGGCGATCGTCACGAGCGACCGGGATCGGCGCGCCGGCAGGCCGAGCACCTCGATCCCGGTGCGCACCTGTTGAGCGGTCACTACCCGAGGGTGGGTGCCCAGGTCGGGCCGCGCGACCAGCTCTGGGGCCACGAGCGAGCGTCGCACGATCGGGTTGACCCGCACGAGCAACACGTCGAGGCTGTCGGCCCACCCGGTGCCGCGGATCCGCTCGGCGACATGCGGGTGATGTGCCCCACCGAAGCCGTCGACGCCCATGGCCTCCAACTCGACGTCGGTGAGGTCGTCACCGACCGCCAGGTACGCGTGCCCGGTGAACGCGACGACGGCTTCCAGCCCGCGCCGCCACAGCCCCGCCCGCTCCCAACTCCCGTCGGCCTCGGGAAACATCCCGCGGGCCGCCTCCCGCAGGACCCGTCCCAAATCCACGACCGTATGCCGCGTGCTCCCCATCTCGTCGTCCTTCCCCCCACGTCAACCCGCCCGGCGCCCTGGTGTCAGCCGGCCCGGTCCACTCCCCCACCCGATGGCCTCAGCGACGCACCAACACAGTGGCCGCGGCCTTGTCGTGCAACCCCCGGCCGTCCCGGTCCCAGATGAGTGCCGGCACGGCCAAACACAACAACGACGTCCGGATGAGCACCTGCACGACGGTGACCCGGCGGCCGTCGACCGCCATGAGCAACACCCCGAGCAGGCGCTGACCGACCGTGGCCCCCATGGTCGGCAGCAGGATCAAGTTTTCCACGGCGAAGATGCCGAGGGGGACGAAACTGCCCGGACCGCCATGCCCGAGTTCTACCTTGAACAGCAGGAAGGCGATGAGCTGACACATCGTCCAGTCGAGGAAGATCGCCACCAGCCGGCGACCGAAGCGGGCGATCGACCCGGGCCCGGCCGGCGGCAGCCCCAGCCGTTGACCGGCATACTCCCCCGGCAGTTGGGTCCGCGCCTGCGGGCCCTGCAGCCACGATGCGACATCCCGGCGATCGACCACCCGAGTAGCCTAGCCATCAGCACAGTGCCGTGCCGCACACCGGCCCGCACCCCGGCCTGGGCGGCATACCAGCTCGCCTGCCGAGCGGGAGGCGAGCCGGGCGAGCGCCCGAGGCGCGCGTAACACCGGCGAAACACTCGCAACACCGCCGGGAAACCCGCTCCCCCTAGCGTCATCCCCCAGCACCCACCGGGACCGCGTCCACGCATGCCTGCCCAGGCGTGCCAGCGGCCACCCGAGATCACCAGGAGGTTGGTTTGTTCATTTCAGCCGACGAGGTCCTGGCCTTCATCAAGGCCGAGGACGTCAAGTTCGTCGACATCCGGTTCTGTGACCTGCCCGGGGTCATGCAGCACTTCAACGTCCCCGCGCACACCCTGGACGAGGATTTCTTCACGGTCGGGCAGGCCTTCGACGGCAGCTCGATCCGCGGCTTCCAGGCGATCCACGAGTCGGACATGAAGCTGCTGCCCGACGTGGCCACGGCCTACCTCGACCCGTTCCGGGTGGAGAAGACGCTGGTGATGAACTTCTCCATCGTCGACCCGTTCACCGACGAGCCCTACAGCCGCGACCCGCGAAACATCGCGGCCAAGGCCGAGGCCTACCTCAAGTCGACGGGCATCGCCGACACGGCCTACTTCGGCGCCGAGGCGGAGTTCTTCGTGTTCGACGACGTGCGGTTCAAGACGTCGGCCAACGAGAGTTTCTACTACCTGGACTCCAAGGCGGCCGTGTGGAACACCGGCCGGGTCGAAGCGGGCGGCAACCTGGGCTACAAGCCGCGGATGAAGGGCGGCTACTTCCCGGTCTCGCCGGTCGACCACTTCGCCGACCTGCGTGACGAGATGTGCCTGCGCCTGGCCGAGGTCGGGATCGACGTCGAGCGCTCACACCACGAGGTCGCCTCCGGTGGGCAGCAGGAGATCAACTACCGCTTCAACACGTTGCTGCACTCGGGCGACGACATGATGAAGTTCAAGTACGTCATCAAGAACACCGCCTGGGCCAACGGCAAGACGGTGACCTTCATGCCCAAGCCGATCTTCGGCGACAACGGGTCGGGGATGCACACCCACCAGTCGCTGTGGAAGGACGGCAAGCCGTTGTTCTACGACGAGAGCGGCTACGGCGGTCTGTCCGACATCGCGCGCTGGTACATCGGCGGCCTGCTCAAGCACGCCCCGGCGCTGCTGGCCTTCACCAACCCGACGGTCAACTCCTACCACCGGCTCGTGCCCGGCTACGAGGCGCCGGTCAACCTGGTCTACTCCGCGCGGAACCGCTCGGCGTGCATCCGCATCCCGATCGCCGGCGCATCGCCGAAGGCCAAGCGGATCGAGTTCCGGATCCCGGACCCGTCGGCCAACCCCTACCTGGCGTTCGCGGCGCAGTTGATGGCCGGCCTGGACGGCATCAAGAACCGCATCGAGCCGCCGGAGCCGGTCGACAAGGACCTCTACGAGCTGCCCCCCGAGGAGCACGCCGAGATCAAGCAGGTGCCGGGATCGCTGCCCGAGGTGCTCGACGCGCTCGAGGCTGACCACGACTTCCTGCTCGAAGGCGGCGTCTTCACCGAGGACCTCATCGAGACCTGGATCGAGTGGAAGCGCAAGAACGAGGTCGACCCGATCCGCTTCCGCCCGCACCCGCACGAATTCGAGATGTACTTCGACATCTGACCATCAGATGCCGTCTGACCTGCGAAAACTCCTGGTTGTAGGCCTCCTAGTCCGCAGCTAGTCCGCAGGACGCGAGAGAGTCCGCCCGTGCCGCCAGCACTGCACCAACGGCAGCGCGGGCGGACTCGTCTGCGTCCGGCCAGAGATGGGAGTACGTGTTGAGAGTGGTCATCGCGTTCTTGTGCCTGAGCCGTCGCTGCACCACCTTGACGTCCGCGCCGGAACCGATGAGCAGCGACGCGAAGTAGTGGCGCAGGTCGTGGTAGCGGAAGCTCATGGATAGGCCTTCGACGGAGCCGCGGGCGGCCCGTATGCCGCGCTCGATCGCCCACGGGGACGAGGGGCGGCCGACTTCGTCCGTGACGACCGTCGCGCCCCGGTAGCGCTGGACGTAGGAAGCAAGCTCGAGCGAGAGTGCCTGGGGAATCGGGACCGGCTGCTTCGACTCGTCGGTCTTGAGGTCGAGATCCGGGTATTGGATGGCAGGTCGCACCGCGCCGCCGATGAAGTCGACGTCGGACACCCGCAGCGCCGCCGCTTCGGAAATCCGCAGACCGGCGAACGCGCCGAGGAGAACGGCTGGGCGCAGATGGTCGGGCATCGCATCGTGAAGCGCCCACACCTGTTGGGTGGTGGCCACGTAAGGTCGCTGGGCGCCCTGCGCCGGTGCGACCTTCCGACCGCACGGAGACCTCGGGATGATGCCGTCATGCGCGGCATCTCCCAGGACCTGCGCGAGCCGACGGTATGTCGCGTAGACCGTGCTCGGCGCCAGTCCTGCATCCTTGAGCCCGGCCGTCCAACGCTTGACGTCCGACGGCTTGACGTCGGCCAGAGCGTAGTCACCGAAGGCGGCCCGGATGTGCCGAAGATGCACCTTCGCCTGCCGGACTGTCGAGGGTCGGTTGACGGCATACCCTTCGAGCCACCGGTCGCACCACTCCCCGACCGTCATCCTGGCCGTCTTCGGGTCGACGTGAGTTCCGGAGACGAGCGCCGCAGTCTGCTGGTCGAGCCAGCGCTGCGCGTCTGCCTTCCGGGCGAAGTGGCGCGCATACTCGCGGCCCGAGGCGTCTCGGTAGCGGGCCCGCCACATGCCGTCCTTCCGCTTGGCGATGCTAGCCATGGCCCACCCTTAACCGCGCCCGTCGTCTGGCCTGGTTCGCAGCCTGTCGGCGACGCTGACACTCCGGGCGTGAGCAGAAGCGACCGTCCCCGGCCCTAGGTGCACGCTTGGGGGTGAAAGGCATGCCACAGATCGAGCACTCCAGGGCGGTTGGGGGGACTCCTATGCCCATGAGGAGTTCTGCAACGTAGATCGCCAGGGTGGAGTTTGCCACCAGAGCAAGCTGCGGCCGTCGCTGCCTCGGCCACCGAGTCGACATGACCAACCCGGAGGCCGCGACCGTCCCATCAAGCGCCGACCGAAGCAGCGCCCGCGACCTGGGAAGGCTGATGGAGCCGCCTTCGCTCTCGGCTCGAACGATGGCTTTCTGGCTCTCCGGGGTCTCCGAGAATGCCAAGATGTCGTCGGTCAAACGACGTGAGAGACCGCGACGCTGGGTAGCGAGCTGAGTGGATGCATCCCGCACTGCATCAACGAAATTCGCGAAAGCAATCACCGTTGCTAGCCGCACTCCGAGACTCTCGGCAACGCTGGGGAACAGGCATGAGTGACTGTTTGGCCGCTCGGGATGCCACATGGGGCGACCATGCGGTCCACAGAAGTCGGGCATGGCCATATTGGCGATGTGCTCACGCAAGTGTCCCGCCGCGCGCGACGCGTCGCGAAAGGTGGCCGTCACGCACAAGTCGTCAAGCCACTGAGCCGCGGACGTGCGCAGTCTTTGGGGGCGAGTTGAGAAGTCGTCGTCCCATACGACACCTGAGGGAAGGACACTCTCGGGCTTGCCGGTGCAGGCGACCCACCACTCTCCATTGACGCTGACGACCTCAGCCATCGGATATCGCTCCGCTCCCCACGACACGAGATCCAACGTCATCGCTCCTGTCATCGCACATCATCGCTACCTGCGTGACAAGTATCGCCCTGGTGAGCCACGCTGTCAACGGTGGTTCGGGGCAAGAGGCCAGAACCCAGACTGATCGGAAAGACATCGTGGGGAGCTTCTTGACCACGGCAGAGGTCGCCGAGATCCTGCGCACGCCGGCGGAGACGATCCGCTTCTGGCGCCACCTGGGCAAAGGGCCCGCCTCGTTTAAGGTCGGCCGTCGGGTGCTGTACGCCCGCGAAGATGTCGAGCAGTTCATCGCAGAGGCGCGCAAGGCGGGCAGATCCGCGTGACCGCCCCGACACGACATCGCCCCCCGGCGGCAGACCGAGGGGCGCACGCGTCTATGGTGGGCGACCGGGTCAGTATGCCACGCGTGCTCGCGCGCCGCCGTGCGTCACTGGAACTATGGCGCCTGCTCGGGCGCCCGGTGCGCCCCGACGTCCGCGCGACGTACGGCATTCCCCGGTGACGGCGCGCGTCGTCGAGGTCGACGGGAAACCCGCGCTGCTCACCTCGCACCCCGTCGACTCGGACGACCCGCAGCGCCGGATCGACTACGAACTCGGGCGCCGCGACGAGCGCGAATATGGCTCTGCTGCAGCCTATTTGCGCGGCTGGACCGATGCCGATGCGCACGCCGAGCAGCTGCATCGCCGCGCCGCCGAGGTCACCGACATGGTCGCGCGCGACATCGTCTCGGGTCGCCCGGTCGGCCGCGAGCAGCGCCTGGCCGCGATGGCCACCGCCGCCGAGCGTCTGGCCCAGATGACCGGTGGTGCCGCATGAGCGCCGAGGTGCACTCACCCGCCCCGCTGGGGGCGGCGCCGATGGATGACCATGACGGCTACGGTCGCCGGGTACGGCTGGTGCCGGCGTCGAGCATCCCGGTGCGGCCGGTGCGGTGGCTGTGGGACCGGCGGATCCCGCTCGGGTCCCTGACCCTGCTCGCCGGCCGCGAGGGCATCGGGAAGTCCACTGCGGCAGCGGCATTGGCCGGCCAGGTCACCCGCGGCACCCTGCCCGGGCACTACCGTGGGCACCCGCGCGCGGTGCTCGTGGCGGCCACCGAAGACAGCTGGTCACACACCCTCGTGCCGCGTCTCATGGGTGCCGGCGCCGACCTCGACCGCGTCTATCGCATCGACGTCGACGCCGACGGCCTGGCCGCGAGCCTGTCCCTGCCACGCGACGTCGACCAGCTCGCCGAAGCCGCCCGCGAGGTCGACGCCGCGCTGCTGTTGCTCGACCCGCTCATGAGCCGGCTCAGTCACACGCTCGACACCCACCGAGACGCTGAGGTGCGCCAAGCGCTGGAGCCGCTAGTGCGCGTGGCAGATACGACAGCGATGGCCGTGCTCGGGCTCATCCACGTGGCCAAGTCGTCGACCACTGACCCGCTCACCAGCGTCATGGGGTCCCGGGCCTTCACTGCCGTCGCGCGCGCGGTGCTGTATGCCGCCATCGACCCGGACGATGACGCCACCCGACTGCTCGGGCTAGCCAAGTGCAACCTCGGGCCACTCGACCAGCCGACCCTCGCCTACCGCATCGAGCCGACCCGGGTGGCCGACACCGACGAGGGCCCGGTGACCACCGGCCGGGTCGTGTGGCTCGGCGAGCGCGCCCAGACCATCCGCGAGGTCATGGAGGCCGCCGCCGACACCACCGAGCACCGCACCGCAGTGCAGGACGCAGCCGACTGGCTGACCGACCACCTGACCGCCCAGGGTGGCATCGACACGTCCGCCGACATCCGGACCGCCGGACGCCGGGCTGGCCACTCGGATAGCGCCCTGGCCCGAGCCCGCCGCAAGCTCGGGGTCGTCGCCGAGTCGTCGGGATACCCGCGCCGGACGTACTGGGCGCTGCCCGGCACGCAGCCTGGCCAGTCCAGTCATGTCGCGCGCGGGGAGAGTGATACGACTGACATGACTGACATGACTGAGCCAGTCGTGTCAGTCGCGTCAGTCATGTCAGTGGTGTCATGCCCCCCCGCGCGCGCGTGCGCGCGGAACGAGGGCGCGTCGTGATGCGCGTTGACGTCGTGACTCTGTCCGACGGCCGCCGTGCCCTCGTGGTCGACAGCCCGATCCCCGACGACGTGCCCGAGGCAGTCCGCGAAGGCCTGGCCCGTCGCGCGGTCGTCAACCGGGGCGGCATCTGCCCGTGCGGTGCGCGTCTGGCGCTGCCCAACCGGGCGGCACGTCGGCGGGGTCGGGTGGTGCGGGTGCTGGTCGAGCACGAGCTGGACTGCCCGGCCGCCGATGACCGCATCACCGAGGCGTTGGGTGGACCGTGGCTGACCTGACCCCACCCCAGCGCTTGCGGCTGGCGCTGGCCGCGCTGGTCGAGCAGGGCGAGTTGCCGCCGTGTTCGGACGGCTCGGGCCGGTGGGTCAGTGAGGACCGGAACGACCGTGCCACCGCCGCGGTCGACTGCGGTTCCTGCCCGATCCTCACCCCGTGCGCCGCTGCGGCCGATGCCGTGCGGGAGTCGTTCGGTGTATTGGGCGGCAAGGACCGGACACCAAGGCCGGGGCGGGGTGTGGCATGAGGTGGGCTGGGCTGGGTAGCTGGGCTGGGTACCCCCGCGCGCACTGCCGTGCCAGGCACAGGCAAGGCCGGTGTGTGTCGTCCAACACGAAGACCGATGGGCACGCGCCTGCCCAAGCAGTTGCGCAGAGCAACGGCTTCGTCTGCGTGTTCGGTTCACGGCCTCGGCTCGCGGTTCGCCGGTCGGCATCGGCATCGGCTGCGCCCGGCTCAGGCCCCATCGGCATGGTCGGCCCCAGCGACCCCCGGTCACCCACGGGGGGTGGGGCCGTGACGCATCGGCAGGGTCGGCTGCCCTGACCCGCGCGAGGTGAAATCGGCGCCGCACGAAATGGGGACCCCCCCGCACACCACACACAGAGAGAGAAGCCATGACTGTTGTTCCGCTGCCCAGCCCGGTGCCCGAGCACGCCGAGGACACCTTCGACCCGACCGCCAACGAAGCGGCATACCTGTTGGCCTGCGACGCCGTCATGCGGGCGTTGTCCGACGCGATGGACCACGTGATGACCGGTGAGCGGGGCCCCACGACGATCGCCGCGTTCGTCAAGGGCGAGGCCTTCTTCGTGGTCACCAACCGCGAGGTGAAAGTGCTCGCGGTGCCGGCCGACGCCCCGGCCGACGCGCCCGGCTGCTACCTGTAACCCATCGAACAGGCGTATCATGGTCCCAACGCACCACCCGGGTTCCTGCCCGCGGGCCAGCACGGCTCGCCCACGGAAGACCAGGCACCCGGCCCGGATCGCTAGCAGCAACAGCTCCTCGCGGTGGCGTTGGACCAGCCCGGCCAGCAACGGCTCGCCATTGGGCTACCCCCAACCTTCCCCACCAGCTCAAGGAGCACCCATCATGACCAGCCTGCGCGCCTACGTCCGCGCCCGCGGCGACATCACCTGCAACGGCCAGGCCGGCAGCATCCGCTACCGGTTCGGCGACAAGGTCCCCGCCGACCACTGGAGCGTCCAGGACTCGACCAACTTCGAGCCGGTCGCGGTACAGCCCGAGGAAGCCGACATCCTGGACCGGCTCAGCGCCACCCGTGACGAGATGGCCGCCATCTCGGCCCGCAACCACGGCGCGCCCCAGCACTGGCCCGCCGGTCAACGCGAACGCTACGAGAACCTCACCCGCGCCGAGGCCAAGCTGCGCACCGACGCCAACGCCGCCCGCGAGGGCCACATCCTGCGCCTGGCGCAGGCGGGATACATCGAACGCGCCACCCCCTGCGGCGACGAACAGCAGCCCGGGTACGGCCCGGACGCCCGCCGCAGCCAGCTGCGCACCGCGGTCATGCGCATGGTCGAGCAGGACGTGCGCACCGGCCTGCTACCGACCCACGCCGCCGAACGGATGGAATCGCTGCTGGCCCTGCCCGGCCACGGCCAGGCCAACCAGGCCGCCCGCTGGGCCACCGTCACCGGCTCGGCCGCCTACCGCGGCGCCTTCATCAAACTGCTGGCCGACCCGACCAACGGCCACCGGCTCTGGACCGCCGAAGAAGCCGACGCCTTCCGCACCGCCGAGGCATACAAGGTCGAGGCCCGCGCGATGGGCATCGGCACCGACGCCGGCGGCGGGTACCTGCTGCCCTTCCAACTCGACCCGGCCATCCTGCTCACCAGCAACGGGTCCACCAACCCGCTACGCCAGGTCGCCCGCGTGGTCACCATCACCAGCGACGAATGGCACGGCATCACCAGCGCCGGCGCCACCGCCGAATGGAAGGCCGAGGCCGCCGAAGTGGCCGACGGCTCCCCCACCCTGGCCCAACCAACCATCCCCGTGCACTTCGGCGACAGCTTCGTGCCCTACTCCTTCGAGCTGGGCATGGACGGCATCAACTTCCTGTCCGAGCTGCAAGCCGTGCTCCTGGACGCCGCCGACCAGCTCATGGCCACCGCCTACATGCGCGGCACCGGCACCGGCCAACCCGCCGGAGTGCTCACCGGGCTCTCGGCCGGACAGAAGATCGCCTCCACCACCGCTGACACCATCGTCGCGGCCGACGTCGTCAAACTCCAGAACGCCCTGCCGCCCCGCTTCCAACCCAACGCCCAGTTCCTGGCCAACCTGGCCACGATCAACACCATCGGGTCGTTCGAGACCAGCAACGGCTCGCTACGGTTCCCCGAAGTCGCCACCGGACGCCTGCTCAACCGGCCACTGCTCGAGGCCAGCACCCTCGACACCGCCGGCACCACCGCCGCGGCCGGCAACGACAACGTCATCCTCTACGGCGACTTCACCCAATTCGTCATCGTCGACCGCATCGGCACCACCCTCGAACTCATCCCCCACCTGGTCGGCGCCAACCGACGCCCCACCGGCCAACGCGCAGCCCTGCTCTGGTTCCGCACCGGCTCCAAGACCGTCATCGACAACGCCTTCCGCCTACTCACCGCCTAACCCACACACCAACGCTCGGGGCGTCAACCTCACCCAGGCCCGGTCAGCCAGGCCACCGGGAAGGATGGTGACCACCCACA
>RRZU011159634.1_pt1 | contig 10195 bp, 10 predicted proteins | sample 2165561 | NCBI WGS metagenome assembly RRZU01 (sample SAMN10456909, study PRJNA506462) | wastewater metagenome | isolation source: wastewater sludge | place: USA: Moscow, Idaho
CAAGCAACAATAAAGGAAATTGAAGCAATCATAAACCGTACAGATGCCGAAATAGACAGAATGGTCTATCAATTATATGAATTAACCGAAGAAGAAATTAAGATAGTGGAGAATTAGGAAATGGGATATAGGAATTAGGAAGTAGGAGAAGAAATGATTAAATCCTACTTCCTTAATTTAATAAATAATTGCCTACATTTGCAATATTATAGAGGATTATACGTAACTTTGAGTGTAAATTGAAAGGATAAGATATAAATGAAGTATTATAATATAATTGACGATGCAGAAAAGCATATAGCATTATATGTATTAAGTAAATTCCCAAACAAGGTTTGCGATAAGCATAAGTTATTTAAAATTATGTATCTTGCGTATAGAGATTATTTAGCGGCATCCGGCAAGCAAATGTTTGAACCGGGATTTAAGAAATTAGAATACGGCCCTGTACCATTCAATTTATATCCAAAGTTACATACTATTAAAGAAGATATACGAATTGTCAATAAATACTCCGTACAAGCATTGTCTGAGCCTGATTTAGACTATATAGCCGAAGCAGAACGCGAATTTTTAGATAGGGCAATAGAAGAATACAAAGATAAATCCTTTGCTGAATTAACAGCTATTTCTCATGATTGTGCTTGGGATAGTGCTTCGTCTAATCATCAAATGGATATTTATAGTATTGCTCAGGCTGGCGGAGCAGACGAGGATATGATAGAATACATTAGATTCCACAATGAAGAAATTATTTTCGGTGCGGAATGTGCGGTAGCTTAGGTGATTTTTTCCCAAATGAATTAAAAAATCAATTTGCTACCGAGCAGCTAAAAGTCGGAGCAGTTATCAAAGCATTCTCGAAGGAAGCCGGAAAAGTAAAAAGAATGATTATCGTAGGCATAGATGAGCAAAATATTTATTTATCATCTGTGCTTATCAATTCCAAATTAAGCCAAATACATTTAAATAATCCAACTTTATATGCTGATATTTTGGAATTCGAACCAAATGAAAACAGAAAATATTTAGATCATAAATCATATATTGATTGCTCTGAAATACATATTGAACCTATACACAAATTTAAAGAAGCTATTTCTAACAATCCAAATGCGTATTTAGACTGCGTAAGTAACTCAGATTTAACACTAATACGAGATACAATCAAAAACAGTAAGAATATTAAAGCTCATATTAAAAAACGTTTTGGGTTATTCTATTGATTCACAATTCTTTCTTACTCCCTTGGATATTTTCTTTCAAGCTATCCTTTTTTCGTTTATACCGGAGCAGAAAGAGCAACTGCAAGCTCGCATCAGCTACACAGACAAGAAAATAGACCAATTAGTCTATCAATTATATGAATTAACCAAAGAAGAAATTAAGATAGTGGAGAATTAAATTAGGAATTACTCTGCTATTCAAACATCCGATGACTGCGAGTCATCGGATGTTTAAGAGCTATGGGATGAGTGAATGTGCTAATTCCAAGTCCAATACCATGGTCGACAGCTAAAGCTATCGGTTGCAACAAATAGCTTTAGCTATTTGCCGACAATTTTGTTATTCAGATGGACGCCACCTCGCAGGTGGAGTCCATCTAAACCCCAAAAGGAAAGTTCTGCATCCACTCGAAGACTCGCTGTGCAGGAATGAATACTCTGAACGATATTTTTAATAAACAACAATATATACATATCTCCTCATTATCAGAATAAATTATTAGACATATTGAATTTGATTCACTATTTAGCGTTTTAGCGGAATATTTCGTCATAATTACAAAATGTTCTATGATATATCAACAATTATGAATATATTGCGTTTCTGTATTTTGACAAATTAAGAATTGTAATTATTTAATAAGAGGTATTATGGGTTGTCGAAAATTATTAATGCTTGGCTTAGTGCCATTCATCATGCACAGCGAGAGTTCTGCTCAATCCGGAGGAAGTTTGGGTACGTTTTCCGGGAATTTCCAAGTAGATGGGCAATATTATCTTGAAGACTCAAAAATAGGAGCCGAAGAAGTCAAAGAAAAGTTTCTAAGCAATGGATACTTTAATTTGAATTATCTAAATGGAAATTTTTCTGCCGGATTAAGATACGAAAACTACGCAAATCCGATATTAGGATTTGACCCCAGATATAAAGGTAGCGGAGTGCCATATAGATTTATCAGGTACAAAAATGATATAGTCGATGTAACAGGTGGAAATTTCTACGAGCAATTCGGTAGCGGTATGATTTTCCGCACGTACGAAGACAGACAATTAGGATTAGACAATGCCTTAGAAGGTATCAGAGTAAAGCTATACCCTACCGAAGGCGTAGAGCTAACAGCATTAATTGGCAAAATGAGAAACTTCTGGAATACGAGCGATGTAATTATTCGAGCCGGAGATGTAAATCTTGAAGTAAATTCACTATTGCCAAGTTTGATGAGCGACGACCTACGCTTGAGCTTAGGAGCTTCATTAGTCAGTAAATATCAAGTGGATAAAGACCCAAGCTTAAAATTACCCGAAAACGTAGCCGCCGGAGCATTTAGATTTAATCTCTCCGGCAATAGCTTTTCGCTAAGCTCTGAATTTGCATACAAGCCGAACGACCCGGTAGCTACCAACAACAAAACTTATAACGACGGTCTCGGGCTATTGGTTCAAGCATCATATTTCGAAGATGGATTAGGCATTTCGCTGAATATGCACAGGATTGACAATTTCGATTTTCGTGCCGACCGCACTGCCACCGGCAACATACTCAATATGAACTATTTGCCGCCAATCAGTAAGCAGCACACTTATAGTTTGAGTTCTATGTATCCATATTCTACCCAGCTAAACGGCGAAGTAGGATTGCAAGCAGAAGTTAACTATACTTTCAGCAAGGAATCAATTCTCGGCGGTAAATATCCTTGGGATTTGAATTTTAATTTCTCTTATATCAATTCCATAGATACTACTCATATAGACCAATATACTTACGATTCACCATTTTTCACTATCGGCGATAAAAACTATTTCCAAGACGCAAGTCTCTATGCAGGCAAAAAATGGAATTCAGACCTAAAATCCAATTTCGGGATTATTTACCAAAAATATGATAGAGATTTAGTAGAAAAAGGCGGAACTCCCACTTTTGGTAAGGTTACGTCAATTTCTGCCGTTATGGACTTCACTTTCAAATTATCCGCAAAGCATTCTTTAAGAACGGAAGTACAGCACCAATGGTATTCTCAAGATTCAACTTTACACAGTAAAGACTATACTAACGGAAATTGGGTAGCAGGCTTAGTGGAATATACTATCGCTCCTAAGTGGTTCTTTACTTTGCTGGATGAGTTCAATTACGGCAATGAATACGACGAAAAACAATTGCACTACTTCACTGCTGCTATGGCATACATACATTCAGGTACAAGAGTGCAGCTCGGCTATGGCAGACAGCGTTCAGGGATATTGTGTGCCGGCGGTGTATGCCGTCAAGTACCATCGTCTAATGGATTTAATTTAAGTATATCAACTTCATTCTAATTTTTATAAAGGAATCACTCACATGAAAATATATAAACTACTTACTCTGGCTTTGTTTGCTGCAATTCTAACTACTTCTTGCGATGTGATAGAAAAGCCATACGAACAAAACGACGGTCCAATTGTTTCTGATACCGGAGTTGTTCGCAAAATCCTATTAGAAGACTTTACTGCATTTCGTTGCCCTAACTGCCCTGAAGCCACAACAGAAATCAAAAAACTTCATGAGCTATACGGCGATAGATTAATCACTATAGCCATTCACTGCGGTTCATTAGCTATGCCACAGAAGGGAACTATTCATACTTACAATTTCAGAACTGCAGAAGGCAAACTGATTGACGAGTTCTTTAAAATTTCATCTATCGGACTCCCCAAAGGTATGGTTAATAGATACGGTCATCCGAGCGAAAAGCATGTCTTAAACTTGGGCGAATGGTCCGGAATAATTAATGAATATTTACCTACCAAAGCAGATTTAAAGATTGAGATTACTCCATCGCACAGCTCTAGCACAATCGGAGCGAACATCAAATTGAAATATCTAAATGATACCGAAGGTGGGCATTTATTAGCCGTAGCTTTGCTTCAAGATAGTATAATAGATGCTCAAACAATTGGTGCGAGAGAAGTAACAGATTATATCCATAATCACGTTTATAGAGCTGCATTTAATACGGCCTGGGGTGAGCTATTAAATCCTGACGCAACTTCAATCAGCAAAGGTACAGAATACAACAAATCCTATTCGCTACCTATCAAATCTGATACAGTTCACCCATGGATACCTAAACATCTAAAAATCGTAGCTTACGTATATAAAGCAGATACTTACGAAGTATTGCAAGCAGAAGAAGTACACGTACAAGAATAGTATATTCGATGCGTATTTACAAAGAATCCGTTATCTTACAATATTCTGAGATAACGGATTTTTGTATTTAATTAGCAAGACGACTAACAATAAAACTAAAGCCTATTGCCGATCAATACCACGTCTAAATAGTCCCTTGGGTACTGTAAATAAATTCGGGGGCAAGGATTCATCTTGCTTAGCTTCATGCTTTATAGTATTTTTTGGAGCAATAGATTTTAACAATTCCGGTTCTAAGTATATTACCTTCTGCGAGCTTGGTTTAAGTGCCTTAAACGCTTCGCGCGTATTGTTAATCACAGCTATTGCAGTTGGCAATATGGAATAATCCAACTCTTCATTATTTGAGTACGGAGAGCTATTATGCTTATTATACTTAGGAAAAACAGAGTTATTCACAATTCCACTCGGTACGTAGTTTTCAACTTCATTATCATTACTATCCTCGATGATTACAATTCCCTCGGCAATACTATTATCGGGATTAATCTCTTCAGATAATTCATTTGCACTTAATCCTTCAGTCTCACCGGATGTAATAGCAAATTCGGGAATTGGAGTATTGGAATTGATTTTTTTGGTTTGTAATACTAATTTATCACCGAGTTCAATAAATTCTAATATATTCGATGCAGTCAAAACAGTAACTATATCCGCAATAGATATATAAATCTCAGAGTTTCCGGTATTAGTCGAAGAACTGTATGCCGGCTTAGATAATTGCACTATGTATTGTTCTGTACCTATATGCGAAACAATAAAGAGCGACCCTGGAATAATTAACAAGCCTCTGCCCGATCCATCGGTTAATTCATTTGAATTTATTCGAGAAAATTCAGGAAGATAAACCCGTCTAAGCTCATTCAGCGAAATGTAATCCCCGCTTGGAGTATTCATGATGTTTGGATTTGGGGATTTACCACCAGGCAGTATAATATTGTCCATTTCTGTGGCTAAAACCATATTCGGAAATATAAGATACAAAGAGAATATAAAACTGAATAGAGTAAAAAATACTTTCAGCAATATCAATCTATTTCTCCGACTAACTATTTTATTATCAAGAGTTTCCATACTTTTTCCCTTTATTTTGTAATTCATCTAATCTACTGAGCTATGCTTCCTGCTTTCGCTCAAGGGATATTATCGTCATTTATTTATAGAACTTTAAAAAAAGAGGCACATCAAATGACGTGCCTCTTTTTGAGATGGGCGAAGTACGGGGCTCGAACCCGTGACCACTAGTGCCACAAACTAGTGCTCTACCTACTGAGCTAACTTCGCCATCAACCATTGATGTTAATCATCTTTGGAATTCAAAATTAAGACTTTTTTCCGAGATATGCAAATACTTTTTTGCTTTTCTTTTAAATTTCTTAAATTTTCTCATTAATACACTGAAGAATTATAATTCATAACTTCCCCAAAAAAATAAAAATAAACATTGTATTATTTACTATTTTTTTCTTATTTTTGAAAATATGGAAAAGCAAACATTTATATCGAATAATGAGCAAGAAACTATTGATTTAGGTAGTTCTTTTGCTAATAAACTGAAGCGTGGCGACATAGTGGCACTTTATGGCGACTTAGGTACAGGTAAAACTGAGTTTATTAAAGGCATTTGTCGTTATTTTCAGGTGCAGGACTTAGTTACCAGTCCTACTTTCACTATTATGAATCATTATTTCGGCGAACTTGATTCTACCCCATTGGATATATATCATTTAGACTTATACAGAATTAAATCATTAGATGAATTAGCGAATATTGGTTTCGCTGATTGTATTTATGAAGAAAACTCGATTAAACTGATTGAATGGGCAGAGAAAGCCGAAAACATCTTAGACGAAAATGCTAATTATTTAATAGCTATTTCGCAAGATGATGAGAATGAGAATATGCGAACCATCACCATTAATAGTTAGACTAAACCATAGAGCGGAACGATTAAGATTTACTTAAACGAAGAGATTCTTCTTATGCTTTAAATAATCATACATTTGCTTTCTCGCACGGAACAAATGAGCCTTCACCGTGCCAAGCGGCAGGTTTAATTTGACAGATATTTCATTATAGTCTAAATCCTCCTCATGCCGGAGTTTCATAATTGCTTTATAGTTATCCGGTAATTTATCAAATGCCTCCTGCAAGGCTAATTTTTTTTCGTCGTTAATCAACTTCAAATCCGGCAGATAGCTATTATCCTCAATTTCGATTTCTTCTTCCTCATTAGAATCAAAATGCTTCTGATTTAATGAAATAATTTGTACTCTTTTTTTGCGATGAAAGTCAATACAATTATTAGAGGCTATGCGATAAAGCCAAGCCGAAAACGAAAAAGCAGGCTGAAATGAAGATAGTGCATTATACGCCTTGATAAATGTTTCTTGAACTAAATCTTGCACATCTTCTTCGGACTTAACCATACGACGGATCAAAGAATATACTATAGAATTATACTTCCGTTGTAAAATAGCAAAAGCAGAATTATCACCATTCAAACAACTCCGAATAGCTTCTAAGTCCTCATCTATATTCTTCTGCTTTTTAATATCTGCTTGCATAATTTCGGTTATTTAATTTCGTGCATCAATGAGTCTAATAATGATTTCAAACCTTTATTTCGATTGCTCACGGCATTTGCTATCTTAACTATTTGTGCGGATTCACTTATTTCTAAAGTATCATCCGTTGAAGAATCTAATCCAAAGCTATCACTTAGGTCATTAACTTCGATATCGTTATCTAATAGTAAATCAGCATCCAAACCAGAAGAATGTTTGTACCCGACTTGATTAACCTCTACTTCCCCACCATCGAATAATGGTACTTCGTCAATTAATGATTCAGAAAGTTCATCGACGTTATCGGGAAAATTATCGGACATATTGGCTGAAAAGCTGGCTAAATTTAAATTTTGGAAATCCAGATTGGTGTCCTCTTGAACTTTTTCTTCGTTTGTTAGTAAAGTCTCTGTATAAGTATCAATTTCATCAGGAATTGTCACCTGCACTTCGGTATCATCCCAAAATCTTTCGGTATTTATATCTTGATTTAATGCTATGTTTTCCTTCAAAGAATTTGCAATATTCATATAGTTATGATTCACTTGTTCAATTTCTTTAGTCAGATTAGTTATATTGTCATCACCGCCACCATACATATTGTCAGCGTCGTATAGAGATTTATATACAAACCCTAAAAGATATTTTTTAGAGATTAGCAATAGTTCTCCCGAGCGAAATAGAGATTCCAATTTAGTGGAGATACTCATCATATTCTTATCATCAAAAAATATAATTACAGCTTCTACCGGAATTTTGGCTGTGTCTTTGTGATCGGCATCAGAATTAAAGAACGAGAACAATGGTCCCATCAGTTGCACTAAACCTTCTGGCGATAGTTCCGCCATCATACTATTATCAATTTCATTGATAATTTTATCAAACACAGACATATTAATCAGATCATCGTGAGTATTGATTAATTGATTACGGCGTACATAATCTACAAATCCGTCTATTAGATACTTATAATCATCTAAATAATTCAATCTCTTGATAATTTCGTGGTAAGTCTTGGTTTGATCCCAGCGATATACGAACCATTTTAATGCAGTCCGCGGACGGCATAAGTAATTAAGCCTTGATTTAACTGCAGAACTAATGACTAATGGCAATGATACGGTCGAGAAACGAGAATTTTTTTTGTATAACTCGTCCATTTGTTTCAAAAAAGTATTTAGCTTAGGGTCGTCGAAATTAAAGCGCAAATTAGCGGTTCGAGCAATTTGCTCTTCGTACAACCACCAATCTACTTCAGCAGAAAAGTACGTTTTATATGCTTGCTCAATTTTGGGATTGAAAATCATTTCAAACAGATTTACATAATCTGAAGTTAAATTGATTTGCTCCGCTAAATTTTGTTCTTTTTGCTCTATATATTTTTCAAACATAATTGTTCGACCCTGTATAATTATAAATGTAAGCCAATAGATTTCTAAAATAAGGTTTTTTTATTAAATATGGAACTCTTTTTTTTTCAAACTATATATTTTTTATGCCATTCAGCTATTTGTCCTAATAAATCAATAAAGGCGATGAATATATACAAAGTATTCATCGCCCTTCAACTGAAATTTTAAATAATTATTTTACAAAATAACCTTGCAATTTCTTAGCTATGGGCTTAATTGAAGCTAATACTTTATCTATTGGCACAAATATATCTCGCGCTTGATGAGAAGTGATTTGCAATTTCATACTCACATCAATTATGTAGGCATTAATAATGAAGCGTTCCGCTTTGAACACAAAATTCCCTGTAATTACATAATCAGCTTTTAGATTTTCTACTACCTTCCACATATCGGAATCAAATTGAGGATTAGAAGGGTCTAAATTCAACTCGGCTAATATCATTTCTACGCTATCGTATGGCACTACATACATTTTTGTATTGTTTGGATCTATTTCCACGAAATGCTTTTGCAAGGAATCCTGCAAGGAATAACACCATTTATTCAATTCCATTTTACCATCCATATTCTTGAACGGTAAGAATGCAACTCTCGGAGACTGTGCAGATAATCCCATGATACTCATTAAATAAACTATCGATAATAGAAAAAGCTTTTTCATAACTCACCTTATTTTAAATAATAAACTCTGGCAATACAATTTATGAAAAATATTAATCAAAAGCAAATATAAAACAGAATAAATTTTTTAATTTCATTCAGGATTACTATTTACTATTTTTTTGTCTTATTAGAAACACATGTAATTTAACGGAAATACACTTCAATATAAACATTATCTATAGCCTCAGTAGCTATATCTAAAATCTTAGAATTTGGATAGGAATTTTTCAGTTTGCTGATTAATTTGGTAGCCTTCACATCAAGAATACTTGGGATCTTTATATAGATATCAGTAGCAGTTTCTTCGCTAAGGATTTTAATTATGCTGGCGATTGAATCATCATTGGCATCAACCGAAAGTATAGATAATCTACTATACGAATTCCCAAATAGTTTGAATGGTCTATTATTAAGAATTTCTTTTTCGGTGAAGTTAATCTCTATTTGCTTTTCTACTTCGAAATTTCCTCGAGTGATCACTGACCCACGAACTATCATAGTTTGGTAATTTGAATTTGTATTAGCTAATATTTCGGACAGCTTAACTGCAAAATTCTCAACTGTATTATTTAGATTGTATGTATAAACTAAGTTCTCATTAACAATAAACTGAACGAAGCCTGATGCCATTATTCCATTTGGCTTAGCGAGAAATTGTAGTTCTAACTCTTCGGGGAAATATTTTTTAACTACATTTGCTGCTTTAATAAAACTCTTACTATCCACATCGTAGCGATAGTCTATATTTATTTCACTTTCAATACGCACTAAATAAATCGTGGAAGATAAAGACAAATTGAATTCAGAATCATCAAAATCAATTTGGGATTTATAATTATAATTCGCTCTGTATAAGTCCAAGCCTCCCTTACCTCCGTGTCTGTTAGAAGCAAATACACAAGTATCGGCATTAATAAATACCAAGTCCGACTCATCGAATTCAGTATTTAAATCAATTAATGGAAATGGACGCTGCCATATACCATCTACTTTCACAGTACGATATAAATCAAATCCACCGCGACCTCCTAAACCATTTGATGCAAAATACAAAGTATCCGGAGATTTGAGAAATGGAGTGATTTCGTCTCCACGAGAATTTATCGCAGTGATTGGCATTAAATCCCCCCATGAACC
>RRZU011251230.1_pt1 | contig 10195 bp, 5 predicted proteins | sample 2165561 | NCBI WGS metagenome assembly RRZU01 (sample SAMN10456909, study PRJNA506462) | wastewater metagenome | isolation source: wastewater sludge | place: USA: Moscow, Idaho
CGTTGCCCTTTGGAAACCTACGATTTTTTGAAAAAAATCGAGTAAAACTTTAATTTTTCCACTAAGTTGACGACATTGACCGTAAGCTGGTTAACATCAAAAACATTTTAACTATTTTTGAGTAAATTTCACTTAATTGTTATGTGAAAAAATTACATTGAAAATTGTTAAAAACAACGAAAAAAAACTATTTAAAATAAAATAAACTATTTAGTATTGACAAGGCGTTTGATAAGTGATACAATATGATTAAAGAAAGAGATTTATTGAAAATTTAATAATGGGCAAACTTATCGAAAGATAAGGACGCAAAGCCAAGGGTCTAATCCGTAAAATGGGATGATAGCCGGTTGCACAATTATAAAAGTTGTTATCTTAATTAATTTAAGATTTTATGGTTGGTAATTTAGACTGATGCCCTCAAAATAGGACATCAGTCTTTTTATTTTAATTATGAGAAAACTTAAATATAGAGATATGAAAAATAAAAATGATAAAACAAAAACACTATTTCATCAAGGGGGTTTTATTATGAAAACAAAAACCAATAAAATGATAGCTGTGGTAATATCATTATTAATGATTTTAAACATTTCATTTATTTTAAAAGTTGAAATGTTTAAAGAAACTAAAGTTCATTCTGAAACTATATCTTTTGATGATAAAGTGATAAATGAATTAATTAAACTAGAAACCAGAATAAATGTAAGTGAATATAAACTAACAACAGCAGAAGCAATGGCTAAGTTTTGGCAGGTGATTTCAGATAACCCTAGATTGTTTTTTGTAAAATTAGTGAATAATACTATAGCTTGTAGTTACTTTTTAGATGAAAACGGAAATAAAAATGCCAACAACTTGATATTAACTTATGAAGCAGATGTAACTCTTGAAAAAGTACAAGAACAATTAAATCAATTTGATTTAGAAGCAAGTAAGATATTAAGTAAAGTAAAACCTGGAATGTTGGATTATGAAAAAGTAATGATAGTTCATGATTATATGGTTTTAAGTTATGGTTACGATATTTATACAGGCGGAATTACAGCTTATGATATGATAGTTAATAAAATAGGTGTTTGTCAAGCATATGCATCCGCATTTAAACATTTTATGGATATATTGGGAATAGAGTCAACTATAGTAACTAGTGCAGCTATGAATCATGCTTGGAACATGGTTAAAATAGACGGTGAATGGTATCATGTTGATGTAACTTGGGATGATCCCATGCCAGACTTAGTAGGAAGAATTAATCATAATTATTTATTGTTAAGTGACGAAAAAATGAGAGCATCGAATTACCATAGTTGGGAGGCTAAATATCAAGCAACAAGTACAAAATATGATAACTTCTTTTGGAGAAATGTAAATTCGGAAATATACATAGAAGAAAATAATTGGTACTATTTGAATTCTAAGGGTTCATTTGAAGTGTATAATTCACAAACTCAACAAACAAATGTAAATATATATATCCACGTTGAAATGTGGCCATATTGGGATGAAAATACTGGAATGGGAAGTTCGACGACATTTTGGATGGGTAATTATTCGAGTGTTATAGTTCATGCAGGAAAAATGTACTACAATACACCAACTCATATATATCAGCTTAATTTAGATGGTTCAAATCAACAAGGTCTACTTTATGTAAATCCACAATTAGATCATGGTTATGCATATGGGTTAAAAGTAGAAAATAATGTTTTATACTGCTGTATAAAAAAAGACTATACTTCTGAAGCTAGATTTATAAAAGTAATTGATTTACCAGAAGGCGAAACTTACATCATATCCAAGGATTGGGATAATATTTATGATAGTATAAATAATTCAACAAATGGTCAAATTATAAGTGTTGATAATCAAAATTACAAATTACCTCAGGCAATATTAGATGCATTAAAAGGTAAAAACGTAACGTTGGATATACATTTAGGAAAATATAGCTGGATAATTAATGGAGCACAAGTTATTAATTCTATAGGCGAATTTAATATGGAAATATCCACGAACTTAGGGTTAGTTCCAAAGAGTAAAATTGATCAAATGACATATGGAGCACAAGTTTTGGAATTAAATTTAAAACATGATGGCGAATTTGGATTTGATGCAACTATAGAATATTATGTTGGAACAGAAAACGTAGGTAAAGTAGTAAGTATATATTATTATAATAAAACATTAGACAGAATGGAAAAGATAGGCTCATCAAATGTTTCAACTAATGGTGGAGCACAAATGAATATAAATCATGCATCTAGTTATGTTATGATTATAGGTGAAAAAGAAATAAATAAAGGCGATTTAAACCTAGATGGTAAAATTGATAATATGGATTTAGTTCTAATGTGTCAGTATATGATTAAAGACAGAGAATTACAGGGACAAGCTTTATTAAATGCAGATATAAATTCAGATGGATTAATTATGATAAACGATTTAGCTTACTTGAGACAACATATAATGGGTGATTTCGTAACTTTAAATAATATTTTTTAAGATTTTTACACACAAATAGTGTTTTTCTCATATCTCCTTTTTTAGAAGTCAGGATGAATTTATTCATCCTGATTTTTTTTGAATGAATATTTAAAAAATAATATTTCATACGAATTATATATTATGTAATGATATTGAAAATAAATATTCAATAATTTATTAAAAAAAATTTAAGGAGATGTTTTTATGAAGAAAATAATCAAAAAGATTACCGGTGTAATTATTTCATGTGTAATGCTTACAAATTTATTTGTAGTATCTGCTGTAGATGAGGTAAATATATCTGAAATTACAGTTAGTAGTCAAAATGCAAGCATAGGACAAACTGTTGAAATAAGTGTTGATATATCTACAGTTCAAGAATTTGGCGGAATGCAATTGGAACTTTCCTATAATAACACGCAATTAGAGTATGTCTTGGATAGTGGTGTTATTAATGAAACTCTTGGGACAACGGCCATGGTAAAAACCTTAGATTATGGGGTTGTTGATTCGGAAACTTCGAAATTGGCATTTGTATACGCTGCAACAAAGGGGTTAAGTGGAAACAGAAATATATTTAAAGCAAAATTTAACGTGCTTGATACAACTGCTAAATCATTGGAGCTGAATATTGCAGGTGAAGTTATAGATGCAACTTTAGATTTGAATGCAATTCCAGTTAAGTTTTCAAAAGGATATATAAAGTTAGAGCCAGAAGTAACAACTACACCAGAAGTAACAACTATGACAGAAGAAACTACGGTAACAGAGGAAACAACTACACCAGAAGAAACAACGATGACAGAAGAAACTACAGTATCAGAGGTAACTACCACTATCACAGAAGTTACCACAACGCCAGAGGAAACAACTACATCAGAAGAAACAACCATTACAGAAGAAACTACAGTATCAGAGGTAACTACCACTATCACAGAAGTTACCACAACGCCAGAGGAAACAACATTATCAGAGGTTACTACTACAGAAACGACAATAGAACCAGTAGCTGGAACAGGTGATATGGATGGAAACGGGAAAACAACCGTGTTGGATTTAGTTATTATGAAAAAAATCATACTAGGTATAAATGATTTTGAAAATGTAAAACCTGAAAATGGTGACATGAATGGAGACGGAAAAATAGCAGCAGTTGATTTAGTTTTAATGATACAAATATTACTTAAAATTTAAATAAAAAAATAAAAAGCCACATAAATCCTACGATTTATGTGGCTTTTGTAATTAAGTTAAGAAATAAATTATATTATTGACTTGTCATCAAATCCATTATTTGAGTAGACCAATTTAAAGCCTCTAAATAAGCCTTGTTTAATTCAGGCTCAGATATATTCATTTGATTGATTAAAATATCTGCATGTTCCCATTCAGCGTGCTCATATGCTAACATAAGATCGTATACAGGCATCAAATCCCCAGTTTTATAAATAAGGGCTTCCTTTATTGCATCTGTAATTGCAACATTCTCCAAAGCTTCCTTTATTGTTTGATCAAGAATAGCGTCTATAACACTAAACAAACCCATTATGGAGGCTTCGTATTTTTTTCTGAAAAAATTGCCATGCATAGCTATAGATTCACAAAATTTTGAACGAACAAGTGAAATTCTCATCAGTTCATCGGGTTTTGATGAGCTTAGTTCTTTTATCATGAGCACATGAATCCATCTATGGATTGATTTTAGGCCCATGTAAGTAAGAGCATTTTTAATAGAATATATTAAATCTTCTCCAACATGCATACTAGATACTTTTACTAATCTATATGCTAGATTAACATCAAGTTCAATTATTTCAGCGAGTTTTTGGTAAGATGGTTCAAGTTGATTTAATTCTGCAATTAATCTTGTATACTGATATTTTGTTGATGAAACATCAGAGGATTTTTCGACAATATAAGGTTTGCTGAAAAAATATCCTTGAAAAAGCTGAAATCCCATTTCTTTTGCTTGATTAAAATTTTCTATATTTTCTATTTTTTCAGCAAGTAGAATTTTTTTCTGTGCTATAGCTTTCTTGACATCTTTGTATATAGTATCCAAAGGTGTTGCTAAAATATCAAACTTTATTATATCGGTTAGAGGCACTAGAGGATACGTATTGTAAAAACTTACAAAATCATCAAGTGCAATTTGATATCCTCTTTGTTTTAAATATTTTATTCTTTGGATTAGTTTATCATTCATGGTTACGTTTTCGAGCACTTCAATGACAAGGTCACTAGGCCCTATTAACTCTAAAGAATCAGAATGAATAAAATCTGAATCAAAATTTATAAAAGAAATTTTATTGTCAGAAATTTTGTTTAAACCTATTTCATATAGTCCATTTAAAACAGCAGCAGAAGACTGAACGGAAGAAACTCCGTCATATTGTGTTGAATTTATACTTTTTCTATATAGTAATTCATAACCATAAACCTTTAGTTCACGATCAAAAATGGCTTGTCGGGCTATATACATTTTTATTACCTCAACTTAAAATTATGTAAATAATATTATTTAATGAACTGTATAATTAATTATATCATTTTAAGTTTTAAATTGTCAATGTATTTACAAAGTATTGTTGAATTTTGTGTAAATTAAACAATAAAATAAAAATATTTTATTTGTGTATTAGTTTGAAAAAAAATTGCAGGGTTTCGAATTTGCGGAGTTGACTCGGTTTTCTGTTGCACTAGACCTTTGGGATATATTTTTTAGTCTTAAAAATAGGTTTATTAAGTGACGATGTTATTATTATTTTATATTAATTTTAAAAAACTATTGAAAAATTTTATGAAATTTGGCATAATAATAAGGTTAGATAAAAATTATAGAAAAGTAGGTGTACATTTATGGATAATGTTATTATTCTTGCAGGTGGTCAAGGAAAAAGAATGAAAGCTGAAATACCTAAGCCAATGTTTGAAGTTTTAGAAGTTCCTATGTTAGAATGGGTTATAAAAGCATGTGAAAAATCGGAACTATCAAATATATGTGTAGTTAAAGGATATATGGCAGATGTTATAGATACATATTTAAACGGAAGATACGAGACGGTTTTGCAAGAAGAAAGATTGGGAACAGGACATGCAGTAATGCAAGCTATATCATTTATGGAAAAAAACATAGATGGTAATACTTTGGTTTTATGTGGTGATGCACCATTTATTGATTCGGAAACAATAATCAAATCAAGAGAAATGCATGTATCTGAAAATAATTCTGTTACCGTTATAACAGCAGAACTTGATGAGCCAAAAGGCTATGGAAGAATTGTTAGAAATGAACAGGGCCTAGAATGTATAGTAGAGGGAAAGCATGCTACATGTGAGCAAAAGAAAATAAAAGAAATAAATTCCGGAACATATTGGTTCAAAACTGCGGATTTGATAGAGTCATTAAATTCGATTACAAGAAATAATTCTCAAGGGGAATATTATTTAACAGATACTGTATTTATTGCACTAGAAAAGGGCTATAGAGCAAATGCTTACATATCTCAAAATGCAAATGTTGTAAAAGGTGCGAATGATAGAAAAGGTTTATTAGAGTTAAACACAATAGCTAGAATGAACGTTATAGAAAATCATATGGAAAATGGTGTCGAATTTACTTGTTTGGATGGTATTGAAATTGGAACAGATGTTATAATAGGAAATGGAACAAAAATTTTATCTGGAACAAAAATAAAGGGTAAAACAAAAATAGGAAGCAATTGTGTTATAGGCCCAAACTGCTTAATAGTTGATTCTGAAATAGACAATAGTGTGAATTTAAACTATGTTCAAGTGTATCAATCAAAAATAGAGGATGAAGTGAAAATAGGTCCTTTTGTTCATATAAGACCAAATAGTTACATAAAAAAAGGTGCCAAAATAGGTGATTTTGTTGAAATAAAAAATTCAACTATCGGTGAAAAAACAGCAGTTGCACACTTGACATATATAGGTGATAGCGACGTTGGTTCTGGTGTAAATTTTGGTTGTGGAGTAGTTACAGTTAACTATGATGGAGCAAAGAAAAATAGATGTATAATTAAAAATGGTGCGTTTATTGGATGTAATACAAACCTAATAGCACCAGTTACCATAGGCGAAAAAGCATATACAGCTGCTGGAAGTACTGTTAATAAAGATGTTGCAGATTATGCCTTAGCTATAGAACGTAATAGTTTAGTGATAAAAGAAAACTTTGCAAAAAGAAAATTAGGTTTATCAGAAAAATAGGTTGCTATTCAGTCACTAAAGGTAAAGTTTACGATTTTGTACGAGTTTCGACTATGCGGAGTCGACAGGGCTTTCCGGTCACCCTGGACCTTTGGGAAAACATCTTTGCATTATACATATAGCTAAATAGTAAAATGTTATTGTTATATACTAAACCCCCTTTTTCTTATTAAGAAAAAGGGGGGAAATAGTGCTTGAAAAAGGAGAAATAAATGAGTATTTTCGATTTGTTTGATAAAATATCTACAAAAGAAACTATGGGACAAGCAGAGTTTCTTATAGTTGGATTAGGAAATCCTGGTTTGCAGTATGAAAATACAAGACATAATATTGGGTTTATGGCTATAGATACTTTAGCTAAAAAAAATAATATAGATGTAAAAAAAGTGAAATTTAAATCTCTATATGGAGAAGGGAATATAGAAGGGAAAAAATGCGTTTTGCTTAAACCATCTACTTATATGAATAATAGTGGTGAAGCTGTTGTAGAGGCAATGAATTTTTATAAAATAAAAATGGAAAATGTTATAATAATTTATGATGATATTTCTCTAGAACCTTCAAAATTACGAATTAGAAGAAAAGGTAGTGCTGGCGGGCACAATGGAATAAAAAGTATTATTTATCTAACTGGTAGGGATGATTTCCCAAGAATAAAAGTAGGTGTAGGCAATAAGCCACATCCAAATTATAGTTTGGCAGATTGGGTTTTGTCAAATTTTAAGCCTGAAGAAATACCATTGATAAAAAATGTTTGTGAAGATGTTTGTTTATGTATTGAATTTTTCGTAAAAGATGCGATAAATGAAGCAATGAATAAATTTAATTCTTAACATTAAGTCTTAAATTTTAATACTATAAAATTGAAAGGAGAAAAAATGAAAATATTTAAGCAAGTTTTTGAAAATTTGTATGGATTTAAAGAAATTAAACAGTGTATAAATTCCAAATTAACACCAGTTTCTGTTAGCGGTCTTTCTCAAATTCATAAAGCACAATTAATGTTAGCATTGTCTAATGATGAAACTATGTTGCTTATAGTAGATGAAGACGGTCATGCTAGACGTATTTGTGATGATATAAATGAACTTGCTGGCGAAAATATAGCGTTTCCATTTCCATCAAGAGAATATATTATCACTGAAATGGAAGTTATATCAAGAGAATATGAATATTTGAGGTTATCTACATTATCTAAGATAATAAGTAACGAATGTAAAGTTGTAGTAGCGAGTATAGAGGCTGTCATGCAATTTACAATTCCGCCAGAATTTTTAAAACTTAAAATAAAAACTTTAGAAAAAGGTTCCGAAGTAGATGTTGAAGATTTGAAGAAATCTCTAGTGAAATTTGGATATTCTAGAAGTGATAAAGTAGATGGTCCATCACAGTTTTCTATTAGGGGTTCAATAATTGATATATTTCCAATTCAAAGTAATTTCCCTGTTCGTATAGAACTTTGGGGAGATGAGATAGACAGTATTTCATATTTTGATATTGAAACTCAAAGAAGAAATAACTATATTAATGAAATAAGTATTACACCAGCAAAAGAAATTCTTTACAATGCAGAAAATTTAAAAGTTGAAATAGAGAAGTTAAGCAAATCAATAAGGTCTAAAAACAGTGTTTTAGTAAAAGAAAAATTTGAACATGATATTGAAAAAATCAATTCAAATATTTATATTGAAAATGTTGATAAATATATAAATTTGATTTATAAAGAACCATCTACTATTTTTGATTATATAAATGGAATAGTTGTTTTAAATGAGTATAGTGGCATTTTAGAAAGAAGTAAAGGTGTAATTGCACAATATAACGAGGATGTTAAGATTTTACTTGAAACAGGCGATTTATGTAGAAACTTATCTAAACATTATTTTGATTTAGACTATATAAATGATGTTATTTCAGATAAGATGTGCATATACTTAAGTTCTTTTATGCATGGATTAGAAAGAATTAATTTTAAAAAATTAATAAATATACAGGCTATGCAAAATGCTCCTTGGGGTGGAGAAATACGTCAGTTGATAGAAGACTTATCTGCACTTTCTTCAAAGGGATATAGAACTATTTTAATGGCTGGAACTGATAAAACTTTACCTATAATAATAAATGACTTAAGAGAAAGTGGAATCGACATATCTGCATACAATCCTTCTAAAGAAATTTTAGAAGGTCAAGTTGCGTTGATTTCAGGAAGTGTATCATCTGGTTATGAATATCCAGAAATAAAATCAGCACTAATAACACAAGCAAAAGCAATTAACTCCAAAAGAAAAATTAAAAAGAAGAAAAAAGGCGAAGAAATTCGCAGTTTATCTGATATTTCTCAAGGGGATTTAGTAGTACATACTTTACATGGTATAGGAAAGTTTATGGGAATAAGAAAACTAGAACTAGAAGGTATTACTAAAGATTATATTACAATACAATATGCAGGAAAAGATGTTTTGTATGTTCCTGTAACTCAACTTGATATGGTTTCCAGATATATTGGTGCACGTGATGAATCTGGCGTAAAATTAAACAAACTATCATCTAACGATTGGCAAAAAACAAGAAATAATGTTAAGCGTGCTGTAAAAGATATGGCGTCAGAACTTATTGCTTTATATGCCAAAAGAGAGCAGACAAAAGGATTTAAGTTTTCTTCTGATGATGAAATGATGAGAGATTTTGAAGAAAGGTTTCCTTATATAGAAACAGATGATCAAATGCAAAGCATTGAAGAAATAAAAATAGACATGGAAAGATCCAGACCTATGGACAGACTTTTATGTGGTGATGTTGGATTTGGTAAAACAGAAGTTGCTTTTAGAGCAGCTTTCAAATGTATATCTGATAGTAAGCAATGTGCTATTTTAGCACCAACCACAGTTTTGGCATGGCAGCATTATCAAACAGCTTTAAAAAGATTTGAGCATTTTCCTGTGAAAATAGAACTGCTGTCACGGTTTAGAACAACAAAGCAAAAAAATGATATAGTAAAAGAATTGAAAAAGGGCAAAATAGATATAGTTATTGGTACACATAGACTAGTTCAGAAGGATGTTGAATTTAAAGATTTAGGACTGGCTATTATAGACGAGGAACAAAGATTTGGTGTAGCACATAAGGAAAAATTTAAAACAAATTTTGTTGGAGTGGATATGCTTACCTTATCCGCAACCCCAATACCTAGAACTTTAAATATGGCTATGAGTGGAATAAGGGACATGTCTGTACTTGAAGATCCACCTCAAGACAGATATCCTGTGCAAACGTATGTAATAGAATATAATTTAAATATTATAGTTCAAGCACTTTATAAAGAAGTGAAAAGAGGTGGACAGGCATATTATATACATAATAGGGTTGAAAGCATAGCTAGTTGTGCAAGTAAATTGCAAGAGCTTATGCCAAATGTTAAAATAGCTTATGCACATGGTCAAATGACTGAAGAAGTTATGTCTGAAACGTGGAGAAA
>RRZU011347914.1_pt1 | contig 10195 bp, 7 predicted proteins | sample 2165561 | NCBI WGS metagenome assembly RRZU01 (sample SAMN10456909, study PRJNA506462) | wastewater metagenome | isolation source: wastewater sludge | place: USA: Moscow, Idaho
GAGGGTTTTTCATGTTTTATTTTGGACATAAATGTTCCAAATATAGATGGAATTAATATTCTAAAAAAAATAAGAGAATATTACAAAATTGTTCCAGTAATAATTATAAGTGCAAGTGTTGAATTGGATGTAATAAAACAATCGTACGATTTTGGCTGTAATGATTATTTGAAAAAACCATTTTTTATAGATGAATTAGAAATAAAAATTGAGAAACTTTGCAATATTCAAGATAGTAAAATCTATTTTGACGAAAACTCATATTTTGATTTTAAGTCAGCAACAGTTGTAATTGATAATCAAGAAACAAGATTAACAAAAAAAGAGAAACTTCTAATTAATTTATTTCTTAGTAAAAAAAATCAGGTAATTACTTACGAAAGCATTGAGAACTATGTTTGGGAAGGAAGTTTTGTCTCTTTAGAATCAATACGAAGTTTAATAAGAAGAGTAAGAAAGATACTTAATAAAGAGTTTATTCATACGGTTGTAGACACCGGATATATTTTTAAAACAGCCTAAAATATCATATTATTATCATTCCGTATAGTTAGAATTTAGTAATAACAAATCTAAGGAGAAATGAAATGTTAAAATTTACAACAAAGTTACTAGTTACATCGGCGTTAATTGCAGGTCTATCAACAGCAGCAAGTGCGGCTGAAAAAGTTATTAAATGGAAGTTAGCAACAACATGGGGTTCAACACTTACTCCATTTATTGATGCACCAGTAAATATGGCAAAACTTGTAGATGAAATGTCTGATGGAAGATTCGAAATCAGAATTGATGCTGCAAATAAACATAAAGCACCACTTGGTATTTTAGATATGGTAAAAGGTGGTCAATATGAAATGGGACACTCTGCATCATATTATTGGAAAGGTAAAGATGTTGAACTTTTACCATTTACAACTATGCCTTTTGGTATGACTGCACCTGAACAATATGCTTGGTTCTACTACGGTGGGGGAATGGAACTAATGCAAAAAGCATATAAAAAACATGGTATTTTATCATTTCCAGGGGGAAATACTGGTAACCAAATGGGTGGTTGGTTCAGAAAAGAGATCAACACACTTGATGACTTAAAAGGTCTAAAAATGAGAATTCCAGGATTTGCTGGAGAAGTTCTTGCAAAACTAGGATTAACAGTTACTAATATAGCTCCAGGTGAACTTTACACTTCACTAGAAAGAGGAACTATTGATGCGTTAGAATGGGTTGGCCCAGGTATGGACGTAAGTATGGGATTCCACAAAATTGCACCATATTATTACACAGGATGGCATGAACCAGCAACTGAATTACAGTTTTTAGTAAATGAAAAATCATTTGAAAAATTACCAAAAGATTATCAACAAATTCTATTAACAGCAATGAGAGTATCAGCTTATGATATGTATATTCAAAACTATGACATGAGTGCTAAAGCTTGGTCAACAATGTTAACTGAATTCCCAGATATCAAAGTTAAAACTTTCCCTAAAGATGTTATGGATGCTATGAAAAAAGCTAATGCAGACTTATTAGAAGAGGTTAAAAAAGAATCTCCAATAGTAAAAGAAGTATTAGAATCTCAAGAAGCTTACCAAAAACAAGCAAGAAAATGGACAGAAATGTCTGATTTCTTATACTTAAAAGACAATTTATAAAAAACTCTAACTCTCTTTAAATAGAGAGTTAGCTTCTAAAAATAAAATAGATATAATAAGTTTAATAAATGTATAAACTAATTTATATTTATTTAACTTATCTATGAATTCAAAAGGATTATTATGCTGTTAAAACTAGAACGTGGTTTTGATAAATTTGCTGATGCAATTGGTTATCTAACTGCATTTGTATTAGTACTAATGATTTTAAATGTAACTTATGACGTTGTTATGAGATACTTTTTTAATACAGGTAGTATTGCAATGCAAGAGATGGAGTGGCACTTATTTTCTGTGGTTATTCTATTAGGAATATCATACACACTAAAAGAAGATGGTCACGTAAGAGTGGATTTAATCTATGATAGATTGACTGAAAAGAAAAAAGCTAGAGTTAATATGATTGGAGCAATTCTATTTATACTTCCAGTTGCACTTTTAATAGGAATTGAATCAATTCCTTATGTTGTTGAATCTTTTAATTCAAATGAGCAAAGTGGCGATCCAGGTGGTCTTCCATATAGATGGATTGTAAAATCATTAATTCCATTATCATTCTTTTTACTTATCATCACAACTATTGGATTTTTTATAAAAAATCTAAATATATATAAAGGTCTTCATGGATCAACTGAATATAATTTAAAAGGTGAAATTGAAAATCTTAAAAATGAATTAAATAAACATAAACATCATGTTGTTGACATAGATGATAAAGGAGAAAACAAATGATTGGTATAATTATGTTTTTTGCTTCATTAGTAATGCTACTTTATGGTTTTCCAGTAGCATTTACTTTTGCAGCAGTATCTTTATTATTTGGTGTAATTGCAGGAATTGTAGAGATTGGTTTTGATGATGGTTTAATTGAAGGTTTAACAGAAGGAATAAGTGAAGGTCTTTCTATGTTTGACTTTATGCCATATAGAATTATGTCAATTATGGAAAATACTGTTTTAATGGCAATACCAATGTTTATTTTCATGGGTATTATTTTACAAAAAACAGGACTTGCTGAAAAACTTTTAGAATCTATGGGATTCTTATTTGGTGAAATCAGAGGTGGAGTTGCTATTTCAACTGTTTTAGTTGGTACATTATTAGCAGCTTCTACTGGAGTTGTTGGTGCATCAGTTGTTGCAATGGGTGTTATTTCATTACCTGTTATGATGAAATACAAATATAATACTCCACTTGCATGTGGAACTATTTGTGCATCTGGAACACTTGGTCAAATAATTCCTCCATCAATTGTATTAATTATCTTAGGAGATGTATTTAGAGTTCCTGTCGGTGATTTATTTTCAGCTGCTGTTTGGCCTGGACTTGGATTAGTTGCAGCTTATATTATATTTATTTTAATTGTTTCATATTTTAAAAAAGATATGGCACCTGCAATTCCAAAAGATCCTTCTCGTGGTTCAAAAATGAAACAAGTAATTAAAGCATTAATAGATATTATTCCGTCATTAACACTGATATTATTTGTATTAGGTTCGATTTTTGCTGGAATTGCTACACCAACTGAATCTTCAGCTATTGGATGTTTGGGTGCTGTATTATTAGCTGTTGCTTATAGATCATTTTCACTGGACATGGTAAAAGAAGCAGCTTTTGAATCTGTAAAAGTAACTTCAATGGTATTTGCAATTTTAATTGGTGCAACTGCTTTCTCTATGGTATTTACATATACAGGTGGAGATGAAATAGTTGAGCACTTTATGATGAATTTACCAGGTGATGAAAAAATTGCATTTATATTATTTACAATGTTAGCAATATTTATTTTAGGATTCTTTATTGATTTCGTTGAGATTTCATATATAATTGTTCCTATATTAGTTCCTATTGCTATGAACTTAGATATAAATCCAGTTTGGTTTGCAATATTAATTGCTATGAATTTACAAACTTCGTTCTTAACTCCACCATTTGGGTTTGCACTTTTTTACCTAAAAGGTGTTGTACCAGATAGTGTAAGAACTGTTGATATTTATAAAGGTGTTTTACCATTTATATTTATACAAGTAGCAGTATTATTATTGCTTGTATTTTATCCAGAAATATTTGGAATTAGTTCAAGTATGTAAACAAAAAGTTAAGGGGCAAAAGCTTCTTAACTTTATTTAATTAAGAAGCAAAAATGCAAAATAAAAACTTTTTAAAATTACTCTCTAATATTGTTTTTAAAATAAAAGATAAAATGTTTGCTTTTATTTACGACTCTCAACAAAGAATCTATACCGTACCACGCCTTGAATGATAAATATTTTTTTCATAATCAAAAAAATATATATATAAAAAAGGATAAAAAATGTTAGAAGCAAAATATCAAGATTTTTATGATCAAATAATTCATAAAATCCCAAAAGAAAAAATTTTCACAGACAAGCTACATACTTTAGCTTATGGAACAGATGCATCTTTTTATAGATTGATTCCAAAAATTGTAATTAAAACTGACAATGCAAAAGAAGTTCAAGATATTATAGAATTATCAAACTCTATGAATTTAAGCATAACTTTTAGGGCAGGGGGAACTTCTCTTTCTGGACAAGCTATTAGTGATTCTATTTTAATAATTACTTCAAGAAATTTCTCTAATTTCAAAATTGCTAGTGATGTTAGTTATATTTCATTAGAACCAGCACTTACAGGTGCTCAAGTAAATGGATTACTTGCAAGATATTCAAAAAAGATAGGTCCAGATCCAGCTTCTATAAATGCTGCTATGATAGGTGGGATTGCTGCAAATAATGCATCTGGAATGTGTTGTGGGATTTCACAAAACTCGTATAAAACTTTAAAATCAATGAAACTAATATTTTCTGATGGAACAAAACTTGATACTTCATGTGAAAAAAGTAAAGACTCATTTAGAAAAACACATGGTGAATTTTTAAAAAATTTAAAATCATTTTCAGATGATACAAAAGCAAATGAGGAATTAAGAGCAAAAATAGAAAGAAAATATAAAATTAAAAATACATGTGGTTACTCATTAAATTCTTTAATTGATTTTGATGATGAGTTTGAAATATTAGAACATTTAATCATTGGAAGCGAAGGAACCTTAGCCTTTATTGAAGAAATCACATACTACACAGTTGAAGATTTAAAAGATAAGGCTAGTACTCTTATTTATTTTAAAGATATTAAAGAAGCATGTTCAGCAGTTACTAAATTAAAACTTGCAAAAGAAGCAAAAACAATTAATGTAGAAGCAGTTGAGTTAATGGATAGAGCAGGACTTGCAAGTATTGAGAATGATCCAGCAATGCCAGTTTTTATTAAAGATTTTGATGAGAAGGTAACTGCACTTTTAATTGAAACAAGAGCTATAAGTGATGAGCAACTTGATATTCAAACTGCTCAGATAGAAGAATTATTAAGTGAATTTTCAGTTGTTAGAGATATTTATTTTACAAAAGATGTTGCAGAATATACTCTTTATTGGAAAATAAGAAAAGGTCTATTTCCAGCAGTTGGAGCTGTGAGAGAAACTGGAACTACAGTTATAATTGAAGATGTTGCTTATCCTATTGAGTGTTTAGCTGAAGCTACATTAGAATTACAAGAATTATTTAAAAAACATAATTACAGTGAAGCTTTGATTTTTGGGCATGCACTTGAAGGTAACTTCCACTTTGTATTTACACAAGATTTTTCAGATCCCAAAGAAGTAAAAAGATATGATGACTTTATGAATGATGTAGTTCATAGTGTTGCAGTTAAATACCAAGGGAGCCTAAAAGCAGAACATGGAACAGGTAGAAACATGGCTGCATTTATTGAAGTTGAGTGGGGTTATGATGCTTATATGATGATGAAGAAAATAAAAAATTTATTTGACCCTAAAGGATTATTAAATCCAGGTGTTATTATAAATGATGATGCACAAGCCCACTTGAAAAACTTAAAAACACTTCCTGCAACAAATGAAATAGTTGATAAATGTATTGAATGTGGTTTTTGTGAACCTACATGTCCATCAAATGAACTTTCATTAACACCAAGACAAAGAATTGTTGTAAATAGAGAAATCTCAAGACTTGAAAGTATTGGAGAACATAAAGAAGCAAAAGAGTACAAAGATTTATATCAATATGATGGAATAGAAACATGCGCAACATGTAGTTTATGTTCATCTGCTTGTCCTGTTAAAATTGATACAGGAAACTTAACTAAACACTTAAGAGCGGAGCAAATTTCAGATACATCTAAATCAATTGCAAATTTTGTTGCAAATAATTTTTCAGCAACTTTAAAAGGTGTAAGAATTGGTCTTCATTCTGCAAACTTTATTCACAAAGTTTTAGGAACACCTAGTATGGAAACGGTTACTAAAACATTTAGAGACTTAAGTAGAAATACTCTTCCTAAATGGAGTATTACTATGCCAAAAGCTACAAGTATTAATATTAATTTTGAACAAAAGGTTAGTAATAAAAAAGTAGTTTATTTCCCTTCATGTATAACAAGAAGTATGGGATTAAATGATGCATCACAAGAGGAGAAACAATTATTTGATGTAACAGTAGAACTATTACAAAAAGCTGGTTACCAAATTTTATTCCCACAAAACCTTCCAAACTTATGTTGTGGTATGCCATTTTCATCAAAAGGCTTTAATGATGCTGCACATACAAAATCAGCTCAATTGGAAGATGCATTATTACATGTAAGTGAATTTGGTGAATATCCAATTTTATGCGATACAAGTCCTTGTACTAAAAAAATGCTTGAGAGTTTTTCACATAAATTAAATATTTATGAACCAATTGAATTTGCTTTAGAATTTTTAACGAAAGAGTTAGAATTTACAGCAATTGAAGAACCAATTACAATTCATACAACTTGTAGTTCAAGAAAAATGGGATTAGAAGATAAATTTAACTCTTTAGCAAAACTTTGCTCAACAAATGTAATAATTCCAGCAGATGTAAAATGTTGTGGTTTTGCAGGAGATAGAGGGTTTAATTTTCCTGAATTAAATAAATCAGCACTTAGATATCTAAAAGAGCAAACAAGTGGTGCTAAAATGGCATTTTCTACATCTAAAACTTGTGAAATTGGATTAAGTGATGAATCAGGTCTTGATTATAATTCAATCTTTTATCTAGTTAATAAAGTAACAAAATCTAAAAATTTATAATCTTTTTTCAATCAAAACAGATATTTACTATTTTTTTGGTAAAATGTCTGTTTTATGAAAGAGGGAATAATAATGTACAAACTTTTTTTATCACTACTTGTGAGTTCAGGAATATCATTCGCTGCAATGGTAAATGGTATAGCAATAATTGTAAATGATGAGCCAATAACTCTTTATGATATAGACAAAACTATGTCGGTAAATAATATAAGCAAAAATGAAGCGGTAAGCTATTTAATTGACAAGATTCTTTATGATCAATTGGTTCAAGAAAATAATATTACAGCAGATGTTTTCGATATAAATGATTATACGGAAAAACTTGCTAGTTCAAATGGTATGGATGTTTATACATTCAAATCAGTAGTTAAACAAAAATATCCAGATTATGAAGTTTTTGAAAATGAAGCAAAAAATGCTGTAATAAGACAAAAACTTGTTCAAAAAATTGTAAAAGGTCAATTAACAATTGCAACAGAAGAAGATATGAAACTTTATTATGAAAAAAATAAAAATCAATTTTTAGCTGCAAGTAATTATGAAGTTGTTCAATATGCATCAAAAGACAAAGCTGCTTTAATTAGCACAATCAAAAATCCATTGGTTATATCTAATGAAGTTACAAGAGAACCAATAACATTAACTATTGATAAATTACAAGGTCAAATGCAGTATTTATTAAATGAGACAAAAGAAAATACTTTTACTCCAGTTTTCACTGCAAATAAACAATATATGGCATTATTTATTGTAAAAAAACAAGGTTCTGCACCACTTTCTTACGAAAGTGTAAAAGCAAAAATCTTTAATGATATTATGAGTACAAGAGAAAAAAAATATTTAAAAGATCACTTTGAGAAACAAAAACTTACAGCTGATATTAAAATAGTAAGATAAAGGGAATAGAAAATATGTTTGAAGTAATTATAGGGTTAGAAGTACATACACAGTTAAATACAAATAGTAAGCTTTTTTGCTCTTGTGCAACAAGTTTTGGGGAAGAACCAAATACAAATGTATGTCCAACTTGCTTAGGATTACCAGGAGCACTTCCTTCACTAAATAAAGAAGCTGTTCACAAAGCAATCATGCTTGGAACTGCATTAAAAGCAAAAATAAATCAAAAATCTGTATTTAATAGAAAGAATTATTTTTATCCAGATTTACCATCAGGTTATCAAATATCACAATTTGAAGTTCCTGTAGTTGGTCTTGGTGAACTTATTATTGATTTTGCTGATGGTAGACAAAAAGTTATAGGTGTTACACGTGCTCACTTAGAAAATGATGCAGGGAAAAGCATCCACTCAGGATCTGTTTCTCAAGTAGATTTAAATAGAGCAGGAACTCCACTTTTAGAAATCGTTTCAGAACCAGATATGAGAAGTGCAGAAGAAGCTATTTTATATCTTAAAAAACTACACTCTATTGTAAGATACTTAGGTATTAGTGATGCTAATATGCAAGAAGGATCTTTTAGATGTGACGTAAATGTTTCTATTAGACCAAAAGGTGATACAAATCTTTATACAAGATGTGAAATCAAAAATATGAACTCATTTAAGTTTATAGAAAAAGCAATTGCATATGAAGTAAATAGACACATTGAAGCATGGGAAGATGGAGTTCACTCGAAAGAAATAGTTCAAGAAACAAGATTATTTGATCCAAATACTGGAGAAACTAGATCTATGAGAGGTAAGGAAGATGCCGCTGATTATAGATATTTCCCAGATCCAGACCTTTTACCTGTAATTATTACAGATGAAATGTTGGCTAAATATTCAGTAATTCCAGAATTACCAGATGAGAAAAAAGAAAGATTTGTAAAAGAGTTTGGACTAAAAGAATATGATGCTTCTGTAATAACTGCATCTTTAGAAATGGCTAAATATTTTGATGAAATGATGACTCAAGGAATTAATGCTAAAAATGCTGTAACTTGGTTAACTGTTGAACTATTAGCAAGATTAAAAGAGGGTGCTTTAATCGAAGATTCAATTATTGATGCAATTACATTAGCAACAATAGTAAAAAGAATTGAAGATGATACAATTTCAGGAAAAGCAGCTAAAGAAGTACTTGATTATTTATTTGAAAATGAGTCAACAAATGTTGATGAAGCAATTGAAAAACTAGGACTTAAACAAGTAAGTGATGATGGTGCATTATTAACTATTATTGATACAATTCTTGCAGCAAATGAAGATAAAGTAGCAGAATATAAATCAGGTAAAGAAAAACTAATGGGATTCTTTGTTGGTCAAACAATGAAAGAATCAAAAGGTACTGCTAATCCTGCCAAAGTTAATGATTTATTGAAACAAAGATTATCATAATATGAAAAAGAATTCTATTGCAGTTATAGGTGCAGGTAAATGGGGAAGTGCTCTTCATTTTGCACTTAGTCAAAAACAGGAGGTTTTTATAACATCAAGAACACCTAGAGATGTAAAAAACTTTGTTGATTTACAAACTGCATTGGAATGTGAATATCTAGTAATTGCAATACCAGCTCAAGAAATTAGAGCTTGGTTAAAAGAAAATTTTGTTTTTAATGGACAAAAGATATTAGTAGCTTCAAAAGGTATTGAAGCATCTAGTGGTGAGTTTTTAAATGAAATTTACGCTCCTTTTGTTCCTGAAAAAAATATTGGATTTATTTCAGGACCTTCATTTGCAGCTGAGGTTATAAAAGGACTTCCATGTGCTTTAGTTATAAATTCTAGTTCAAAAAAACTTTATAAAAAGTTCGAACCTTTTTTCCCAAATTTTATTAAAACTTATTATAGTTCTGATGTAATAGGTGCAGAAGTTGCAGGTGCATATAAAAATGTTCTAGCAATTGCAAGTGGAATTTGTGAAGGTTTAAATCTTGGGAAAAATGCTCAAGCTTCATTAATAGCTCGTGGTTTAGTGGAAATGCAAAGGTTTGGAAAAGTTTTTAAAGCTAAAAAATCATCATTTTTAGGGCTAAGTGGCGCTGGAGATTTATTTTTAACAGCTAATTCTACTATGAGTAGAAACTTTAGAGTAGGGCTTGGATTATCACAAGATAAAAAATTAGAAGATATTTTAGAAGAATTAGGTGAAGTAGCAGAGGGTGTTCAAACTTCTGTTGCTATTCAAAATCTTTCTAGAAAATATGAAATATATACTCCCATTGCAAATGAAGTAAATCTTGTACTTCTAGGGAAAAATCCAAAAGATAGTCTAAAAGATTTACTTAAAAGTTAAATTATAAATTTATGAATAAATTTATAATTTTTGCTTCTTTTTTTGTAGTTACATCCTTACATATTTTACTTTTTCTTTATTATAGAAATACACCAATAATCACATCATTGCCAAATATAAGTAATCCAACTATTCAATTTCAATTAAC
>RRZU011407578.1_pt1 | contig 10195 bp, 8 predicted proteins | sample 2165561 | NCBI WGS metagenome assembly RRZU01 (sample SAMN10456909, study PRJNA506462) | wastewater metagenome | isolation source: wastewater sludge | place: USA: Moscow, Idaho
ATCCCGACCCCCGAGGAGAAGGAGAAGTTCAAGGCCGCGCAGAAGGCTGCCGCCGAGCGCAAGGCCGCTGCCGCCAAGGCAGCCGCCGAAGCTAAGGCTGCCGAAGCCGCGAAAGCCGCCGAAGCGCCCAAGGCCGAATAAAGGTTCTTAAAAAAAGAGGAACGCGAAAGCGTTCCTCTTTTTTTATTCTTCCAAAAGCGGCGCTGACGCTTTTGGAGAAGGTTTGCACTGCGCTGCATGCACGCGCCAAAGGCGCGCACACTCCGCTCCGTGAGAAGTGTAAATCGCCACGCGCCGGTCGCGGCGATTTACGATTTTAATTTTTCCGTGCCTGCGGGCACGGAATTCTGCGAAGCTGCCGTGAAATGGAAAAGCGTCGCAGACTTTTACCCACAAGGGGTATGCGGCATCCGTAAGGCAGCGAAGCTGCCAACGGCTGCCCAGGACTGCCGCGCACGGCGGCAAATAATGTTAAATCTTTTTTGGCGCGACAGAAAGTGAATTGCCGCAGAGCAGCAAGAGAAGCCGCCCTGGGGCGTGTGCGTGCCAAAAAACTCTTCTCGCGCAGCGAGTGTCGAGCCGTAGGCGAGGCACAGAGCGGAGTGAAAACGCTTCAAAAGGCAGGCCTTGGCCTGACTTTTGCGTAGTTCACAAACTGTTTACACTGCCTCCTATTGACAATGGGAAATGTCGGTGGTACACTGCGTTTAGCACTCAAGGGAAAGGAGTGCTAAAGCTACGAAAGGAGCGCGGCGTATGGACTTGACCGAGCGCAAAAAGCAGATTCTCAAGCGCGTTGTCGAGGATTACATCGCCGCGGCTGAGCCGGTCGGCTCCAAGGCGCTGGCCGAGGAGATGGGCGGTTCGGTGAGCTCCGCGACCATCCGCAACGAGCTTGCAGACCTGGTCGAAATGGGCTACCTTGAGCAGCCGCACACGTCCGCCGGACGCGTGCCGTCGCCGAAAGGTTACCGCTTGTACGTCAACGAGCTGATGGAAAAGCGCGAGGTCTCCGAAACAGAAGCGGAGGAGATCAACGAGCAGCTAAAGTCCAAGCTCAGCGGCACGGACAGCGTGATCGCCAAGGCGGGGCAGATGGTGTCGAGCATCGTCAATTACCCCGTGTACAGCGTGACGGGCGGACGGCGCGAGGCGAGCGTCAAGCGCTTCGAGCTCATCGCGGTCGATGAAATGAGTTTCATCGTCGTGGTGATGGGCGAGGATAACCGCGTGAAGAGCCAGCTCCAGCGCTCGGACCTCCCGTTCGACAGCCAGCGGCTTGCGGACGTCAAGGAGCTTTTGAACACGCACTTCACCGGCCGGAGCGCCGATGAGATGAGTGCAAGGCTGATGAGCCTTTCCGAGCAGCTTTCGCCCGAGCTATTTTTAGTGGTGTCCAAGGCGGTCGAATATGCGATCGGTGTGCTCGAGCAGAGCGCGCAGCGCAATGTGGAGACCGCGGGCGCGAGCCAGATCTTGAAAATGCCTGAGTACCGCGATGTCGACAAGGCGCACGATCTCGTGACATTCCTTGTGGATAACAAGGAAGAGCTTCCCGTGCCGGATGACGGCGCGCCGCTCAAGATCCTGATCGGGCCGGAAAACGTGAACGAGGCGCTCAAGGAAACGAGCGTGGTCGTCGCCAGCTACGATATCGGCGACGGGATGCGCGGCCTCGTCGGTGTGGTGGGTCCCACCAGAATGGACTACGCCACCGTGACGGCGCGGCTGAGTTATTTTGCAGACAGCCTGACGCGGATGTTCGGCAAGAACGAGCTTCCGCCCAAGGAAGAAGATAAGGAGTAAGAAATGGGTAAGAAAGACAAGCAGAACGCGGCGGAGAGCACGCCGGAAAAGAACACGGCGCAGCAGCCCACAGCAGACGAGGCGGCCAAGACCGCAGAAACTGCCAAGGCTGACGAGACCGCCGAAAAGAGCGCGGAGCCCGAGACCTTCACCGTCACGCGCGAGCAGATGGAGAAGATGGAAGGCCTTGCCAAGTCGCTTGCCGACGAGCAGGACAAATACCTGCGCCTTGCCGCCGAGTACGACAACTACCGCAAGCGCACCGCGAAGGAAAAGGAAAGCCTTTACGCCGACGCGAAGATCGACACGATCAAGGCGCTGCTGGGCGTTTACGATAACCTCGAGCGCGGCCTTGCCCAGTATGGCGACGAGGAGTCGCCCCACCGCAAGGGCCTTGAGATGGTGTTCAACCAGTTCAAAGAGAGCCTCAAAAAGCTGGGCGTTGAAACGATGGACGCCGCCGGAAAGCCCTTTGACCCTGAAAAGCACAACGCCGTGATGCATGTGGAAGACGAAAACTACGGGGAAAACACCGTGGTCGAGGTGCTCCAGCAGGGCTTCACGCTGGGCGATAAGGTGCTGCGATTTGCCATTGTAAAAGTGGCCAACTAAAAGTTCCTCAAAAATGTGTGGCACACATTTTTGAAAGGGCTTGCAGCCCTGTGCAGCGCACTCGCTGCGCTCGCACGTTTCAGGGCTGAGATGTGTTTTTTCTGACGCGCACGCCCCAGGGCGGCTTCTCTTGCCGCTTTGCGGCAATTCACCTTCTGTCGTCAGAAAAAACGATTTGGATTTGTTTCGCGTCTGCGGACGCGAAATGAACATATAAAGTGGTTAACAAAAAAATTAAGATAGATCTTAGGAGGACAACATTATGTCTAAAGTTATCGGTATTGACCTTGGTACTACCAACTCTTGTGTGGCCGTGATGGAAGGCGGCGAAGCCGTCGTCATCCCCAACGCCGAAGGCAACCGCACCACCCCGTCCGTCGTCGCGTTCAGTAAGACCGGCGAGCGTATGGTCGGTCAGGTCGCAAAGCGTCAGGCCATCACCAACCCCGAGCGCACGATCTCTTCGATCAAGCGCGAGATGGGTTCTGATTATAAAGTCGAAGTCGACGGCAAGAAGTACACCCCGCAGGAGATCAGCGCGATGATCCTGCAGAAGCTCAAGAGCGACGCTGAGGCTTACCTCGGCGGCCCCGTGAGCGAAGCCGTCATCACCGTTCCCGCTTACTTCACCGATGCGCAGCGTCAGGCGACCAAGGACGCCGGTAAGATCGCCGGCCTCGAGGTCAAGCGTATCATCAACGAGCCGACGGCCGCGGCCCTCGCCTACGGCGTCGACAAGGAGCAGAGCCAGAAGGTCATGGTCTACGACCTCGGCGGCGGCACGTTCGATGTCTCCATCCTCGATATCGACGACGGCGTTATTGAGGTTCTGGCCACCGCGGGCAACAACCGCCTCGGCGGCGACGACTTCGATGAGTGCATCATGAAGTGGATGGTCAGCGAGTTCAAGCGTACCGACGGCGTCGACCTCAGCGGCGACAAGGTCGCCATGCAGCGCTTGAAGGAAGCTGCCGAGAAGGCCAAGATCGAGCTCTCCGGCGTGACCTCCACCAACATCAACCTCCCGTATATCACCGCTGACGCCACCGGCCCGAAGCACCTCGACCTGACCCTCACGCGCGCTAAGTTCAACGAGCTGACCGCGCACCTGGTCGAAGCCACTGCCGGCCCTGTCCGTCAGGCGCTCAGCGATGCGGGCCTCACCGGCAACGACATCCACAAGGTCCTGATGGTCGGCGGCTCCAGCCGTATCCCCGCCGTGCAGGAAATGGTCAAGAAGCTCACCGGCAAGGAAGGCTTCAAGGGCATCAACCCCGATGAGTGCGTCGCCATGGGCGCTGCTCTTCAGGCGGGCGTTCTGACCGGCGATGTCAAGGGCCTGCTGCTGCTCGACGTCACCCCGCTGTCCCTCGGCATTGAGACCATGGGCGGCGTTTGCACCAAGCTCATCGACCGCAACACCACCATCCCCGTGAAGAAGAGCCAGATCTTCTCCACCGCCGCCGACAACCAGACGAGCGTTGAAGTCAACGTTCTGCAGGGCGAGCGTGAGATGGCCGCTGCCAACAAGAGCCTCGGCCGCTTCCACCTCGATGGCATCGCTCCGGCTCGCCGCGGCGTGCCTCAGATCGAGGTCACATTCGATATCGACGCCAACGGCATCGTGAACGTCAGCGCGAAGGACCCCGGCACCGGCACCGAGCAGCACATCACCATCACCTCTTCCTCCAACATGAGCAAGGAGGATATCGAAAAGGCCGTCAAGGACGCCGAGCAGTACGCCGCTGAGGACGCCAAGATCAAGGAAAAGGTCGAAGTCCGCAACCAGGCCGACCAGATGGTCTACCAGAGCGAGAAGACCCTCGGCGAAGTGGGCGACAAGATCCCCGCGGACGAGAAGGCCAAGGTTCAGAGTGGTATCGACAAGCTGAAGGAAGTCCTCAAGGGCGACGACACCGACGCCATCAAGAGCGCGACCGAAGAGCTCACGCAGATGTTCTACCAGATGAGCGAGAAGCTCTATCAGCAGGCGAACCCGCAGGGCGGCGCACAGGCCGGTCCTGACATGGGCGGCCAGAACGGCGGCGCGCAGACCGGCCCGAACGGTCAGCAGTATTATGATGCTGACTACAAGGTCGTGGATGACGACGAGAACAACAAGAAGTAATTTGAAACCGATCGACGCAGCGGGGACAGTTTATACTGCCCCCGATTGCGGCGTTTTTAGGAGCGTAGTCTATGGCTGAAAATAAAAGAGACTATTACGAGGTGCTCGGCGTTTCCAAGGGCGCTTCGGAAGAAGAGATCAAAAAAGCATACAAAAAGCTCGCACGCAAGTATCACCCCGACATGAACCCCGGCGACAAGGAAGCCGAGGAGAAGTTCAAGGAGATCAACGAGGCGAACGAGGTTTTGAGCGACCCAGACAAGAAGGCGCGCTACGACCAGTTCGGCTTTGCGGGCGTTGACCCGAATTACGGCGCAGGCGCCGGTGGCGGCGCTTACGGCGCGGGCGGGTTCGACTTCGGCGACCTCGGCGATATCTTCGGCAGCTTCTTCGGCGGGGGCTTCGGCGGCGCGCGCGCGAACCCCAACGCGCCCCAGCGCGGCGAAAGCCTGCGCACGAGCGTGAACATCAGCTTTGAAGAGGCGGCCTTCGGCTGCGAGAAGGAAGTCAGCATCGACCGCATCGAGCAGTGTCCTGACTGCCGCGGCTCGGGCTGCGCCAAGGGAACGACCGCCGAGGTCTGTCCTGACTGCCGCGGCAGCGGCGTGGTCCAGCAGCGCCGCCAGACGCCGCTGGGCTATATGTCGACGTCGGCACCCTGCCAGCGCTGCGGAGGCAAGGGCAAGATCATTCATCAGCCCTGCCCCAAGTGCGGCGGCAAGGGCATGATCCGCCACCGCAAGACCATCAAGGTCAGCATTCCTGCGGGCATCGACAACGGGCAGACCATTTCGCTGCGCGCGCAGGGCAACGCGGGCAAGAACGGCGGCCCCGCGGGCGATCTGCTGATCGTTGTGTCCGTGCGTCCGCACGAGATCTTCCGCCGCGAGGGCACGAGCGTCCTGTGCGAAGCGCCCATCACGTTCACGCAGGCGGTGCTCGGCGCGGAGCTTGAGATCCCGACGATCGACGGCAAGGTGAAGTACACCATCCCCGAGGGGACGCAGAGCGGCACGACGTTCCGCCTGAAGGGCAAGGGCATCCCCGGCCTCAACGGCCGCGGCCGCGGCGACCAGTACGTCACCGTGTATATCGAGACGCCGCGCAACCTGAACCGCGAGCAGAAGGAAGCGCTCAAGAAGTTCAGCGAGTCGCTCGGCGAGAAGAATTATGAGGAACACAAGAGCTTTTTCGGAAAGTTCAAGCTGTAACGAATAGAAGATGTATTTATCCGATTATCACACCCACTGTTCGCTTTCGTTCGACTCGAAAACGCCGGTGGAAGACATGGTGCGCGCGGGCATCGCGCAGGGTTTGCAGGAAATGTGCCTGACCGACCATGTAGACCTGTTCCGCCCGAGGGAGACGGCGCACTGGGAGCACGATTTTTCGAATCGTGAAGAGACCTTTGCGCGCGCCGACCAGGCGGCGGACGGGAAGATCATCGTCCGCCGCGGTATCGAGCTCGGCGAGGCGATGCGCGACTTTGCCTACGCAGACGAGCTGCTCTCGCGTTTGCCGGAGCTCGACTTTGTCATCGGTTCGCAGGATCAGCTGTCGGAAAAGTACGATGGGAACGACCTCTGCTTCATGCCCGAGGCCACGGAGCAGGAGGCGCGCGAGCAGATCGCGGACTATTTAACGCTCGTTCTGGAGACGGCCAAGTGGGGGAAGTTCTCCGTGCTCGGCCACCTGACGCTGCCGCTTCGCTACATGAACGAAAACCACGGTATGCACATGAGCTTCGACGGCTTTGAGGACGAGGTGGCGCAGGTGTTCCGCGCGCTCATTGAAAACGGCTGCGGCATCGAGTGCAACGTCAACCGCGGCAACACGCCGCTGCCGGACGCCAAATGGCTGAGGCTCTATCACGAGCTCGGCGGCGAGATCATCACCATCGGCACCGACGCGCATACGCCGGAATTCGTCGGCATGCGCGCCCGCGAGACGCAGGAGCTTTTAAAGAGCTGCGGCCTCAACTATGTGTGTACGTTTGAAAAGAAAAAACCGGTCTTTCACAAAATCTGACTGACAAAAGGAGAAACACTATGAAGATCGCATTGGGCTGTGACCACGGCGGATACGCCATGAAGGAAGACATCAAAAAGCAGCTGGAGGGCCTGGGCCACGAGGTCAAGGACTGCGGCACCTATTCCACCGAGAGCTGCGACTATCCCATTTTCGGCGAGGCCGCCGCGCGTGCCGTCGCGAGCGGAGAGTGCGAGTACGGTATCGTCGTGTGCACGACGGGCATCGGCATCTCCATCGCGGCGAACAAGGTCAAGGGCATCCGCTGCGCGCACTGCGCCGATACGCTCGAGGCGCAGCTCTGCCGCCAGCACAACAACGCGAACATGATGGCCATCGGCGCGGGCTTCACGGGCCCGAAGCTGGCCGCGGCCATGGTCGAGACGTTCCTCTCCACCGCGTTTGAGGGCGGCCGCCACGCCCGCCGCGTCGCGCTGATGGACGCTATCGAGGGCTAAAGCATACAAAAACGGAAAATCAACAAAAACCGAAAGGTTTTTGTTGATTTTTTTGCTCTCAAAAGGTAAACTGTTGCACGAGAAAAAGGAGGCGGATGCAGACAATGGCAAGAAGAACGAGCGGAACGAAGGGCTATACCGGTTATCGCGGGCGCAGGCGCGGCAGAGGCGTGCTGGCCGTGGTGCTGGTGGTCATTTTGCTGCTGGCGTGCGGCTTTTTGTTTGCGCAGCGCTATATGGTATACGATGCGGACGGCTCGGTCCGCTTTGAGTTCCCCTGGATAAAGAAGACCCCACAGGACGACACCGCAAATGGCGGCGACAGCGGCGACGATAAGAAGCAGGACGACCTTGAGATCACGGTGCAAAAGCCCGTCATCAAGGATACCTACGCAGTCGAGCTGGGTGCGGACGCGCTCGGCAGCGATTGGCAGGCAGCGCTCGATGGCCTTGATAAGGACGTGAACGCCGTGGCGGTCGAGCTCAAGGACGCGAGCGGCAAGATCCATTACGGCTCTAAGGTGCAGGGCGCGATCGACTGCGGCGCGGTGGCTGGCGGCAGCGCATCGGACACGTCCATTCAGGGCCTTGTCGACTCGGACTACTATACGATCGGCCGCATCAGCACGCTGCACGACAGCCTATACGCCTACGAGCACATGACGGACGCCGCCGTGTGCCAGCTGACGGGATTCGTCTGGTACGATACGAACAGCACGCACTGGCTCGCACCCGAAAAGCAGGCCGCGCGGGCATATGTGAGCGATATCGTCACGGAATGCGGCAAGATGGGCTTTGACGAGCTGCTGCTCGACGATTTCCACTACCCGCGCGAGGGGCGCATGAGCCGCATCAAGACGGACGAGCGCACCATGACGCAGCAGGAGGCGCTTGCGCTGCTCGCCGACGACATCCACACCGCGCTTGAGCAGGCGGGCTACAAGGGCAAGCTCTCCGTCAGCGTGGACGCGGACATCGCGCTTGCGGGCAGCGAGGCAAACTCCGGCATCGTGATGAGCGAGCTCACGGAAAAGTTCGACCGCGTGTACGTCAAGGTCACGGCAGACCAGCTCGAGAGCGTCACCGAGGCGATGAAGGCCTACGACGTCGAGTTCGTCCCCATCGTGACGGAGGCGACGGACAGCGGCAGCTATCTCATTGAAAAGTGAAAAGGCGAAGGGCGGGCCGCTGATACCTCAGCGGCCCGTTTTTTGCGCAAAAAGGGAAAAGGGCACGGGGCAGCGAAGGCTGTCCCGTGCCTTTTTTTGATGTGGAGAAAGACGAGGGGGGACGCCCCGTTCGAGCGTTGGAAAAAGCGTTGATAACCGCTTTGAGACATAATGTACAAAAGTTGAATGAATTTGACGTAAGTTAAACACTTTGTTTTGTGCAAAATAGATAGCATACTGTTGACCATACCAAAAAAAGGGCTCTCGAGGGCCGTTGCGCCCGCGCGGGAAAGAATATGCCCGCGGGCGAAAAAGAGGATATGAGACGCCCGCTCTCCGGTGAGTGAGAGACCTGCCGCAGCGCACAGAGCGGCGGAAACGGGCCAATACGGAACATACAGCAAATTCTGCACAGGAGATAGAACATCATGCTTGAAAACAACCACACGATTCACCTGACGCTCAACGGCGAGAGCCGCGCGTTCACGGTGGAGCCGCAGGAGACGCTTCTGCACGTGCTGCGCGAGCGCGCGCACCTGACGGGCGCGAAGAAGGGCTGTGACCTTGGCGAATGCGGCGCCTGCACGGTCATCATGGACGGGCGCGCGGTCAACTCGTGCTGTGTGTTCGCCATCGAGGCGGACGGCAGCACGGTCGAGACCATCGAGGGCATCGGCACCGCCGACGAGCCGCACCCGCTGCAGCAGGCGTTTATCGACGCCGGCGCCATCCAGTGCGGCTACTGCACGCCCGGAATGATCATGGCGGCCAAGGCGCTGCTCGACCGCAACTCCCATCCCACGCGCGAGGAGATCCACGCGGCCATGTCCGGCAACCTCTGCCGCTGCACGGGCTACACGAAGATCGAGGAGGCCATCGTCGCGGCCTCCAGGGTCATTGAACAGTACGCGAACGGAAAGGGGGCGCAGCAGTGATGGAGCAGCATCATTTCGACATTGTCAACCACGCCACGCCGCGCCTTGAGTCCATGGATAAGGCGCTGGGCCGCGGCAAGTACACCGACGACTTAGAGCTTCCCAACATGGCCTACGCCGCGCTCGTGCGCTGCCCGTATTCCCACGCCAAGGTGCTGAGCATCGATGTGAGCGAGGCGGAAAAGGTTCCCGGTTTTCTCGGCTGCGCCCTGCCGGAGGAGGCCCCGCAGGCCTACTTCAACTGCTCGGGCAACCCGCCCTCTCCGCTTCTGATGGCGGATGAAAAGGTGCTGACGTCCGAGCCGCTGACCATCGGCGACCGCGTGGCCGTCGTCGCCGCGGAGACGGAGGAGGCCGCCCGCGCCGCTGCCGAGGCAGTGAAGGTCGAATACGAGAACCTTGCGCCGATCCTCGACGTCAAGGCCGCGCTCGCGGATAATGCGCCCGCGATGCAGCCGCATCTTTCCGACACGAACGTCGTCCAGCGGCGCGAGGTGTCGCAGGGCGACATCGCTGTGGGCGAGGAAAAGTCCGACATCATTCTCGAAGACCACTTCGTCACGCCGCCGATGCAGCACACGATGATCGAGCTGACCTGCTGCATCTGCGACTTCAGCGACGGCGAGCACATGACGATCTACAGCTGTTCGCAGACGGTGTTCCAGGAGCGCCGCATTCTGGCCGAGCTTTTCGGCCTCAAGGAAGTCGATGTGCACATCATCAAGCCGCTTGTCGGCGCGGGCTTCGGCGCGCGCCAGCAGCTGCACGCCCAGCACGCCGCAGCGCTCATCTCGCGCAAGATCAAGCGCCCCGTGAAGCTGCTCTATTCGCGCGAGGAGGACTTCTACTCCGTCGTGCGTCACGCCTCCGACGTTGATCTTCGCATCGGCGCGGACAAAAACGGCAAGCTGCAGCTCTTTGATACGACGTTCCGCCTGAACGCCGGCCCCTACACCACGCACACGCCGACGGTCGTGGCCGCCGCCGCGCGTAAATTGCAGTACAACGTGCCGAACTACTCGTTCATCGGCCTGAGCGTCTTCACGAACCATGTGACGG
>RRZU012110193.1_pt1 | contig 10194 bp, 7 predicted proteins | sample 2165561 | NCBI WGS metagenome assembly RRZU01 (sample SAMN10456909, study PRJNA506462) | wastewater metagenome | isolation source: wastewater sludge | place: USA: Moscow, Idaho
TTACTTTTTATATATAAAACAAATCAACAATAGAGCCTGTTTGATTTATACATTCCGACACTTATAATCGAACCCAAAGAAAACTATAGCGGTCTCTGATAGTTGCCAAAAAAGATATATTTTTGTTGTATCGTTATGACTGCATCAATTGATTTATCCAATAAAGAATTTAAGAATGCTCTCGACCTGATTGAACGGAGTAATCAATCTGTTTTTCTTACAGGACGGGCAGGTACGGGAAAATCTACATTTCTACGGTATCTCTGTCAGACTACAAGAAAAAAACATGTTGTTTTGGCTCCTACAGGTATAGCAGCAATAAATGCAGAAGGATCCACGCTGCATTCGTTTTTCAAATTACCTTTCAGACCCATAGCTCCCGATGATGCGGATTTGAGCCTTATAGGTGGACGCATCTTTGAGTTTTTCAAATACAGAAAAGAACATCGCAAGATTATACAGGAAGTGGAACTGATAATCGTTGATGAAATATCGATGGTAAGAGCTGATACAATAGACTGTATCGATAGGATTCTCCGTGTTTATTCAAACAATATGCGTACTCCCTTCGGAGGTAAACAGCTGGTCTTTGTAGGTGATGTGTTTCAGCTAGAACCGGTTATTACTCCTGATACAAAAGAGATAATTAATAAGTTTTACCAGAATGCATTTTTCTTTTCGGCCAATGTATTCCGTGAAATAAATCTTGTACCTATTGAATTTACGAAAATCTATCGTCAGACAGATGAGACGTTTATCTCGATTCTGAATAACATCCGGAATGGAAAATCGAACAGCTCAGACCTTACTTTGCTCAACAATCGAGTAAATCCTTCTTTCAACCCCAGAGAGGAAGACATGTATATCACACTGGCTACCAAACGTGATAATGTAGATTATATCAATGAAAAGAAGATGTCTGAACTCGACACCTTTGAATTTGTCAGTCATGGTATAAAGGAAGGCGACTTCCCCGAATCGTCGCTTCCTACCGCTCAGGAACTAGTGCTCAAGGAGCATGCGCAGGTTATGTTTATACGTAACGATATGCAATGGCCCCGCCGTTGGGTAAACGGCACCATTGGCATTATATCGGGAATAGATGAAGATGGTCAAGTATATGTTCTCAAAGATGACGGAATAGAAGTAAGAGTAGAACTGGAGACCTGGCGCAACTACAGGTATAAATATAATGAACAGAAAAAAAAGATAGAAGAAGAAATAATAGGGACTTACACACAGCTACCTTTAAAGGCCGCATGGGCAATCACTATCCACAAGAGCCAAGGGCTTACATTCAACAATGTGATTGTAGACTTCAGCGGAGGAGTATTTGCCGGAGGACAAGCCTATGTTGCTCTGAGCCGGTGTACTTCATTAGAAGGCCTTATCCTTAAAAAGAATATAAACAAGACTGATGTGTTTGTTCGTCCGGAAATTGTTGAATTCAGTAAGCAGTTCAACAATCAGCAATTAATAAATAAAGCGTTGAAAGAATCGGATGCGAATTATCTTTACAAAGAAGCCATAGAGCAATTCGATGACGGGAACTTCGATAACTTCCTTACCAACTTCTTCAAAGCGATTCATGCCCGCTACGATATCGAAAAACCATTGCAACAAAGATATATCAGAAAGAAGCTAAACATTATAAATAAGCTTAAAACAAAAAATAAGGAGTTGCAAGATCAATTATACACACAAGGTGAAACGCTAAAGAGATTGGCAAGAGAATATTACCAAATGGGTAACGAATGTGCTGTTACGTATAAAGATTATCGGGCAGCACTGGCTAACTTCAAGAAAGCTTTGGATTTAGATCCGACCTTTTTGGATGCATGGATTAGGATGGGAGTTACCTATTATGATCAGGAAGATTATTATGAATCCATGAACTGTTTCAACAGAGCGGTAGAACTGAGTCCTTTATCGTTTAAGGCTCTATACAACAGAGGTAAGAACAGACTAAAAATAGATGAAGCGGAATTAGCTCTAACGGATCTGATAAAAGCATCCCAGCAAAAACCCCGTCATGCCTCCTGCCACGAATACTTGTCCCAAGCCTACGCCGCTATAGGTAATATTGAGATGTCGGACAAGCATTACCAGATTGCAAAGCAGCTAAGAGGTATAATAGACGACGAATAAATAAAATGTAGGTTCGGAACAATGTACCGACAGGAAGAAGATATATTTAAAATTGATCTATATTATCTGGCTGGTAACATTTTTGCACTCCACTCATCGTCTGACTGCCGATATGATTTGGGTGACTTACCTACCGTTTTTTTAAAGATACGGCTAAAATAATAGGGATCATCAAATGCCAATTTTACAGCTATCTGACTGATTTTCATATTTGTACTTTTCAACAATTGGCAAGCTCTCTGTATTTTGAGCTGGTTAAAGTATTCTACCGGAGCATATTGGATTTCTTTAAAGAAAAGACGATAGAAGTATGACTCTGAATAACCAAAGTATGTTGCCAGATCTTTTAAGGTTAGCTTATTTTCCAGATTTTCATACATATAATGGGTGGCCAAGCTGATGAAGAAAGTCTTTTCAGCTTTAACCTTCGAATACTTGGCCAGCCTGTAGGCCGGAATATATAAAAACGTACTGATCAAATGATTAAAACTCAGATTTATGTAATTTATAGTACTTTCTGTAATCTCACTTTCCATTACATTCAATAGTTCATCAAAATAGTTGATGCGATCATTTATTCTGGAATTATCTCCTATTCCGATTGGTAAAACGCCCTGCAACTTTTCGCAAATAGCTTCAGACTTCTTCCCTTTAAAGTGAACCCAATAGATAAACCACGGATTATCCTTACTCGAACCATATTTATGGGGTATTTCTGCCGGAAGTACAAAAAAATTATTTTCACGGACTATATGCTTTTTCCCGTTTAATACGAACCAGCCTTCACCTTTGGTACAATAAATGAGGATATGCTCTCCACATCCAGATTCTCTGGATATAAAATGATTCTCTGCTTTTGGGAAATATCCCATCGAATGCACTACTAAATCTGAAGTTAATGGATTGTTTAAAGCTTCTTCTATCACATAAAAAGGATATATAACAAGTCTTTGCCCAGTGAATCCGTGCTTTATTTTGATCATAAATAATGATTAAAGTGTGATCATAAAAGTAAGAATAAAATATTATTCATATAACTTTTTATTCTTACTTTTTTAGAAGCTGTGCTGGAAGCCAAATTACTTATCGAAAAACCAACCAACAACTCCGAATTAATGCTTACTCACTTCGGCTTCTCTCCAATTATCTTGGTAACCGCTTAATAAATCGACAAAGCGTTTTGTTATCAGGTGAGGACGTGTAATGGCACTTCCCACAACTACAGAGTGAGCCCCAAGAAACAGAACCTTCATGGCATCTTCCGGAGTATAAATATGGCCTTCCATTATCACATATGCTTTGTCTTTAAAGTCTCGGCACATACGTGCAAACTCCCTCAAATCGGGATATTCTATATGCTTTGTCTCTGCTGTATAGCCGTACAAGGTCGGCCCCACAATATCGGCTCCCATTTCTATAGACCGGACGGCCTCGTTGTAATTAGATACATCGGCGAATATAATAGCCTCAGGAATTTCTTTTTTTAATATTGGAAGCAACTCATAAGCAGGTCGACCCTCGTGCGTTATCTGTTCTGTACAATCCAGCGCAATAATCTCTGCTCCGGCCTCCCACACCTGTTTTGCGGCTTCCAAAGTCGGAGTAATAAAAACATCTGTGTCATCGTGCCATATTTTATAAAGCCCGATCACAGGCAAATTGACTTCCTTCTTGATAGCCCTGATCTGATCCGGTGAATTGGCACGGATTGCTACTGCACCACCCCATTGGGCTGCTTTTGCCATCTTCACTACGAAATCGACAGAAAAAGTGGGATCGTCGTGCTGAACCTGACACGAAACGATTAACCCCCCTTTGAAAGATTCGATAAGTTCTCTTTTCCTTGCATCCATAAAGTTATTTTTTCAATTTACATGATTTTCTCCAAAAACGCAGCACCGATGATGCCTGCATCATTCCCCAGCGAAGCACGTACCACAGGGGGAACTCCGATCTCATCTCCGGCATGGGTATATATCTTAAGCTTTTCGTTTACAGGTTTCAAAATCAGATCTCCAGCATGGGCTATCCCTCCTCCGAGCATGATAACTTCAGGCCGGAAGATAACAACAAGACTCGAAATTCCTGCCGCCAGATAGCTGGTATAATCATCCAGTAACCTTACGGCAAGAGGATCTCCAGCAATGGCAGCATTGCATATGATTTCTCCGTTTATATTGTTTGCATCGCCTCCGGCAAGCTTGAGAATCAAACTTGACGGTTCTTTTCTCACTGCCTCAAGTGTCGTTCTTATGAGTGCGGTTGCGGAGCAATAGGCTTCCAAGCAGCCTTTTTGTCCGCAAGTACACAGCGCCCCGTTATATACAAGCTTAGTATGACCTAATTCCGCACCCATATTATCTGCACCTGCGTATATTTTATTATCGATGATTATACCTCCACCTACACCTGTACCGAGCGTCAACATCAAGGCAGTACTGTATTGGCTTGCCGAACCGGCCAAAATTTCGCCATAAGTGGCTCCATTGGCATCGTTGGCTATATAGGTAGGCAGTTGTATATGCTTCTTTAGATAGTCGTATATTGGTATATTTTTCCATCCGAAACAATTGGCATGTACCAGTAAATTTGTTTTAGGATTAATATTGCTCGGCATGCATATACCCCATGATGAAATATCATCCAAAGTCAGCCCTGCTTTTAGCACAGCCTTTTTACTGACGTCGGCCATGTCAAAAACGAGCTCTTCCACCGTGTTTCCTGCTTTTGCGGATATCCTTTCTTTAGCTATAATATTATAGTTTTCATCAACTATACCGGCAACAAAATTAGTTCCGCCGACATCGAGTCCTAAATAGTATTTGGAAGATTTTTTCATATTGGTTAACATTTTAGTTGGTTTAGATTTAATACAAAAATAGATATTGCCGTTTTAAATAAAAATGTAATATAATCGACAAAAAGGATGGAGTATTATTGCATACACCCATAATTCTCCAGTTAGCGGCACTTTACAGAATACCCCATGCAACAATAGTCCATCTTTTTGAGCGGTTATCTGCATTGTCTGCAACTTTCCACATTACTATATTTGTACAAAATTCAAGTATACAGTATATTGTAACCATTCATCTATTAAACAACATGTCAAAATTTAATGTAGAAACAGTGCAAAATGTGGAAATAAGCAAAAAGCTTGCCTGTGAAAAATCATTGCTCGAACAGTTGGTAATTATGGAGCAATATACGGCTGTCCACCAAAAACATTCCAATTCTTCTAAAGAAATCAGAGAAGTGGAATGCCTGAAAGCTTTATACCCCGCGCTTTTTCGCAAAATTGCCGATACAGACCTCATTGCCGGCCGGTTTGATGTGCTTCCTATCGGTTTTGGCGCAGTTACCTCTTTAGGAGGAGTGGGACACTTTTGTGTATTCCGTAAATTACGGGATTTTCAACAAAAACTTGATAAAAAAGACAAACTCCGTGTTGATACCTTATACAATTATTGGTTGGATCACGATCTGAAAACTCAATATAACAGGGATGTGATCACAGAAGATACCGTTGGTATGTTTATCGACTGTGAATATCCAATGATAGCCACAGCTCGTCTGTCGGGAATGATGCTCGACTATCCCAAACTGTTGGACAATGGAATAGGCGGTCTTCGCAAGATACTGATCAGCAAGCTGGATAAACAGCCTGACAATGACTTCTACAAAGCTGGAATCCAGTGTTTAGATATTTTTGTGGATTGTGCAACCGCCCTTCAGCAAGATGCCATTCTGCAAATGGCCGTCACTGATAATAAGAAGAGACATGATGAATTGGAACGAATGCATATGGCTCTCGAAAGTATCAAAGAAAACCGTCCGCAGACATTTCACGAAGCAATACAGCTTTTCTGGTTATACGCTATGTTGGCGGGAGTTATCAACTACGGCCGATTGGATGATTATCTGGGGCCGTATCTGGCAACTGACTTAAAAGCCGGACGCCTGACCATGGATGAAGCTTACGATTATATCCATTCCCTGTGGACAATGATCGAGAACCGCCGCACGACGGTAAACGGACGCGTTATTGTCGGTGGAAAAGGCCGTAAGCACCCTAAAGAAGCTGATCTGTTCCTTCATCTGGCTATGAAGGTTGCTAAAAACTCGAAATACGTGGAGCCTCAATTTACATTGCGTGTTGACAATGACACTCCCGAAGAAGTATGGGATGAAGCCCTCGATGCTTTAGGTACAGGTGCAACATACCCTACTTTGTACAATGATGAAGTTAATGTTCCTGCTGTTGCTTACGGAATGAGAGTAGATGAAAAAGCTGCAGAGCAATATGTTCCTTTCGGTTGTACCGAATTTGTGATACAGGGACAGAGCACTGGAACACCCAATATATGTATCAACCTCCTCAAGATTCTTACCATTTTTATGAATGACGGAATTGATCCCGTAGATGGTAAAAGAAAAACGGGTTCGATGGAGATCAAAAGGCTGGAAGATTACAATACATTCGAGGCCTTCTATAACGATTATAAGAAATTTCTCGATTATTATCTCGATTTATCGGTTCAGGCGCAATACTATTCTTATGAGGTAATGAACCGCCACGTCAGCTTTTTATTTGCCAGCCTACTCACCGACGACTGTATCGAAAGGGGAAAAGCATTACTGGATGGCGGAGTACGTTATCTGGGAGGAACAAATGAAACTTACGGAAACATCAATACCTCCGATTCACTGTGGGCGATAAAAGATTTGGTATTCGACCGCAAGAAATATACCTTGAGCCAACTAAATGAAGCTATGCTCGCCAATTTTGAGGGATACGAACAAATCAGAAAAGACTGCTTGGATTGCGATAAATATGGCAATGACCTCGATACTGCCGATACGATGGCTAACGACTTGTACGAGTTTGTTGCCAAAGGTGTACGCGACAGAGGAATTGCTATCGGCATGCAGTATTTCCTTATTGTAATAAGCAATAATCAATTAAATACAGAATGGGGTAACAAGACCGGAGCATCACCCGACGGAAGACTAGCAGGCATGTATATGAATCCGGCTAACAATCCACAGGGAGGAGCGAACAAGAGCGGACCTACAGCCATGCTGAATTCCTTAACCAAATTTGACGCTAAATATCACGGAGGATCTGTTCAAAACATCAAGTTCTCTCCTGCCATGTTCAATGAAAACAGGGAATTGATAAAATCATTGTTCAAAACCTATTTCGCCAAAGGAGGATGCCATCTGATGGTTACAGTCGTAGACAAGGGTATATTGGAAGACGCAGTCAAACATCCTGAAAAATATCCCGACCTGATTGTACGCGTAAGCGGTTTCTCTGCCGTTTTTGTCGATCTGTCACCTAACATTCAGGAAGAATTGATGAGTCGTGTTTTATACGATAAATAGACGATGGAAAAGAGAGTATCCATCATGGAAATTGAGCGCTTTGCCATTCACGACGGCCCGGGAATCCGTACAGTCATTTTTCTTCAGGGATGTCCTTTGCGCTGTTCATGGTGCTCGAATCCCGAATCACAAAGAATAGTACCTCATCTGTTGCATCTAAAAAACAAGTGTACAGGGTGCGGTACTTGTGCAGAAACATCCATTCATGGCAATATTAAAATGGAAGGAGGTTACCCTGTATTCGATCGGGAAAAATGTGTTACCAGCAAAGCCTGTGCCGAAGCCTGTGTATACAATGCCATAAAGTTTGTAGGAGAATTTGTCTCTGTATCCGAAATTATGCAGGTCGTATTGCGTGATCGGGATTATTATGAAAACTCGGGAGGAGGTGTAACATTTTCGGGAGGAGAACCTTTTGTCCAATTCGATGGATTGATGGAATTACTGACTATGTGCAAAAAAGAAAATTTACATACAGCCATAGAAACCTGCGGACAAACTGATCTGGAAAAGGTAAAAAAGGTTTTGCCTCTGACTGACCTGTTTCTGTTCGACATTAAGCATACTGACAAGCACATGTTGGAAAAAGAGACGAAAGGCGATCTGGATACAATACTGACAAATATGCGTTTTATAGCCGGGCTAGACCCGACTAAAATCATTATCAGAACCCCTGTCATTCCTGGATATAATTTTGATAAAAAAACGATCAGTGAAATATTTAATCTAGCAAAAGAAAACAACATACAGCAGGTAAGTTTGCTGCCCTATCACACATTGGGGATGGACAAATACGGACAACTGGGAATCAAATATACATACCCTTACGAGAATATGTTGTCGAAGGAAGATTTACTTCCTTTTAAACAATTAGGGGAAAAAATTGGTTTAAAAATCCAGATAGGAGGATAAATCTGATCTGGTTGCCGATTCTATCAGAAAAAAGATATTGTAACGGCAACAGCAAATATTTGCTATTTATAACGTTAGTGGATAAATAGAAATAAAATTGATACATACACACAGTCGATAAGATAGTTAAAAAACAAAAATAGTCCATCTTTTTTAGCAAAATTAGTCTATCTTTTATATTACCGACATTGACTATTTTTGTTTCAAATACCATGAAAGCCAATTCAGATTTGCGAGCGAAGCGTTTTATCCTATGGCTTTGAATTATCTATGATTTTTTTTGTTTTAGTATAAATAATTAAAAATAAGATATGGATCGTAAACAATTTATTTCTCGTTTAGGCATGATCGGAGCAAGTGTAGTTGCCGCACCTATTATCGGCTCATCTGTGGAGGCCTCGGCCTTATCATCCGACGTAGCATCATCATCCTCTGACAAAAAGATACGTGTAGGAATTATCGGATGCGGAAGCGTATCAGGTATGTATTTGCCGCATCTTACCAAGTGTCCGTATGCTGAGGTTGTGAGTGTTTGTGATATTATACCACAAAAAGCACAGAATGTAGCAAAGAAATACAATATAACCAATTGGTATCCTCACATTGACAAGATGTTGGCGGGAGTTCCTTTCGACTTGCTTGTAAACCTGACAGATATGCAAGAGCATGGACGGCTGAATCGCATAGCTTTGGAAAAGAAAATCAATGTTTGGAGCGAAAAACCTATGGCTAACACATATAAAGAAGGGCGCGAATTGTATGATTTTGCCAAAGCTCAAGGTGTACGCATTTGGGGAGCCCCAGCCGTAGTCAATAGTCCACAATTTGCCTTCATGGCCAAACAAATCAACGAAAGTAAGCTTGGTCGTGTTGCTGCAGCACATGCACATTATGGTCATCAGGGACCTAACTGGTCGGCCTTCTTTTTTGAAGAAGGAGGTGGTAGTTTACCCGATCTGGGAGTATATAATATATCTACTTTAACCGGACTGTTTGGCCCGGCTAAATCGATTGTGGCAATGACCAGCATCGTAGATCCTACCCGCGACACAGGCAACAAAGGGCATATACAGGTTGTAGCCGAAGATAATGCCATGATTATCATGGAGCACCAAAACAATATACTATCTCATATTCAATGTGGTTTCAATTATTTCGATCCGTACGGACATGAAGGCACAGGTCAGGAGCGTCCGACAATCTCCGTGGTGGGGAATACGGGCAATATGCATATGATTGGTTACGACTGGAAACCTTTCGGTGTGGATATGGCCACAATGGCAGACGAAAAAACTCACCGTTTTGCTACCGAACGGGGTACATTCGTGTGGGAAGAAGGTGCATCTGTTATTTGCGAATCGATGGTTACAGGAAAAGAACCGCTGATTAATGCAGAACATGCCTTACATGTACTGGAAATTATAGAGGCAGCGCGCCTGTCTCAAAAAGAAGGACGGAGAATTTCTCTGAAGTCGTCTTTCAAATGGCCTGTTGTAGTATGATGCTATAACACCCGAAAAGGTAGGACAGTATTGTATACCGGCGAGGTAAGTATCAAATAAATATCAGGATAAGCATTCTTATTTTCGACCTGCAATAATTGAAACTATTGTAAAACACAGATTCTTCGCCTGATTAGATATATCTTTAGGCCTGAAATGCAAATCAGTTACGTATCTGCTTTTAATACAACATCACCCCGATAATTGAAATTTGGAAAACTGAATAAAATAAGTTCTTATGAAA
>RRZU012907719.1_pt1 | contig 10194 bp, 9 predicted proteins | sample 2165561 | NCBI WGS metagenome assembly RRZU01 (sample SAMN10456909, study PRJNA506462) | wastewater metagenome | isolation source: wastewater sludge | place: USA: Moscow, Idaho
CGCTTAGAGGCCGATCTGGATCAGTTGTATAAAACGCTGGAACAAGAGCGGGTAGCGAAACTGAATGCGGAGCACAGCACGAAAGCACTGACCGCGAAACTGGAAACCGAAGTCGCAGCGCGTAAAAAAGCGGAAAACGATTTACTGGAATTGTTGCGTCGGAAAGAAGAGAGTGCGGTGCGCGGTTAATAGTTACATCGATAATCAAATAAAAAAAGCGGTGGTGCAGTCAGCCCACCGCTTTTTTATATTGAATCGTTTATTTACCGATGCAGAATCTGAAATCTGTTTTAATTTCAGCGTGTTGTGATTGATTCGGGGGCTATGCGGGGGAAGCGAAAATAGTGTGAAATTTGTGACGGATCTCGCGAAGAATTTGCTCCGGTTTTTCGGGGCACCCCTCCTCGGGTTCTTTGGTTAATCATAAAGCACAAGCAGGAGATCCTCAAAGGCCATGGATGCTTCTCTGGATGCAACCTGGCACAACACATCAATTGTCATTCCCTGCCCTTTTGGGGCAGATCCGCGAGCGATTTTTCAGTCAGCCTGAGCTTATCTTAAGCCATCACCATCACAGGATGATCCGGATGCTTGTGCCTATGCCTATTTAATCAGCTCAATACTTAGGGATTGCTACAGACTCTTTGGGGGCGGCTAGCTGTTGTGAGTCATGATGTGAGGTTAATTTATCCTGACTTTCATTGTCCTATACGCCACGTTTTTACTGGGTTATATTAAAACAACATAGACAAGAAGATGTCAGGATTTCTCTTATGTCCATATCGGCTAAAGTTACCCAGCGCATACAACGGATGAAGCGAGGTGTTCCTTTCGCGATTAACCGTTTTTATGAGTTAGGCAGTGAGACGGCGGTGCAAAAGGCGCTGAGCAGGCTCGCTGAGGAAGGGGTTATCAGTCGTGTGGCCAAGGGGATCTATGTTCGACCCAAGTCGCTACCGAGTCTGCCATCTATCACGTTGAAGCCCAGTGCGGTGACTATTGCGCAGGTTTGGGCAAAAGAACATAACTACACTCTGGTATCCCAGGGGATGGAAGCGGCATATCGACTCGGTTTTCAGACGCAGGCTCCGGTTAAGACCATATTCTGGAGTGATGGCCCTTCGCGGCGTTTTGTGGTTGGTAAAGAGGTCGTTGAGGTTCGGCATATTGCCAGGGGCAAGCTGCGCTGGAATGATCGACCAGAAGGCGAGCTGCTTCGAGGCTTAAGTGTAACCTCTGCATCAGAGGTGGAATTACCTGTCCTTCATAACGCCTTCAAGCGATTGGGGCTCACAAAGCATGATTGTCAGGCGGTTGTGCAGCGGCTCAAGGCTTCATCTTTGCCAAAGGCGTGGCAGCAAAAACTCTCTGAGTTAGAAACAAGGATGAGTGTTTGAATGAATGTGTTTGAACTATATCAGGATGCTAGAAAGCAGGACGAATTGAGAGCGCTCATTGAATTTGGCGCGCAAGAGCATCCATTGGGTCTTAATCAGGGGTTTATCGAGAAAGATATCTGGGTTACTGAGATCCTTCGGTTGCTCTATGACGAAAAGCTGTTGGGAGATGTGGATGTTGCCTTTAAAGGGGGGACCGCATTAAGCAAGTGCTGGAGCGCCATAGAGCGTTTCTCTGAAGACATTGATCTGTCGATTCACTGGGCTGATCTGGCAAATACGCAAGATGAGCAAGCCGATTGGTCCAGTACCACGCAAAATCCCAGCCAAAATAGAAGATTCCGGCAACGGCAAGAGGAACGCCTTACGGAGTGGTCTCGCGAGCTAGTAGCGCGACTGAATACCCGTTTTCATGATTACGGTATCAGTGATCTGAGAGCAGAATTGGAAATGGATTCTCACGGTGAGAAGGTGGATATCCACTTCCCCAGGATAGTAAACAATCACAACGCATATCAGCTGGATCATATTCTCCTGGAGTTTGGCGGCCGTAACCGGGGAAGACCCTCGGAACCTCGTGCTATCCATACCTATCTCTCGGAAGTTCCCCAGATTGCTGCCGCATTAACATTACCCATAGGAACGGTGGCCGCTTATGATCCCAACTACATTCTTTGGGAGAAACTTACTGCTCTGCATCAGTTTTCGACCCAGGAACGAGCTCCCTCTTTCAATCGCTTGGCGCGTCATTGGTACGATGTGGATTGTTTATTGCGACAGCAGTTCTTCACGGACTCTGAGGGTGGCATGCAGGCTATGCGGGATGTTGTTGAGATGAAACGGTTACGTTTTTCAGAGCGGGGGGTGGATTACGGAGATGTTATGACAGGACGATTACAGCTAGTGCCAGACGATTCCCGGTTGAGAGAGCTTGTCATGGATCATCAGGCTGCACTTGCCGGTGGGATGTTTTTTTCCGAGCCCGCTAGTTTTGGTGAGATCGTTGAGCGTCTACGCTCCTGGCAGGAATGGTTCAACACGCTAATTCATTCCAAAAATCTTTAATTCCCTGCCCGATTTGGGCGTTTCCGCGAGAGATTTTTCTGTTTTCCCCATGCGACACTAGTCCTGTCAGCCGCAATCCGGCTTTGTCAGGGTCAGCTGAGCCCTCAACACACACAGCATCTTATATGCTACCTCGTAGCAAGATCGAAAGATCAAAGGCACTACCACCCAAGTTGTATTTCGCAACTGAACGCACGGCAGGCTTTTTGTGCCGTAGCTATCTCAAATTTAGCTTGTGCTAAACCATCAAAAAATGGCCCAAGAGGGTCAAATCATAATCTCCTGCCTTGAGCTATATCCTGATCCCCCTGTGTCTTTTTGCTTAATCCAGCGCATCAGGAATCCACCGGCCGTCTCTGTGTGTTTGCACAGAGACGGCCGCCGCGAAGCGGCGTCGCGCCAGATTTGGCGCGGCTTACCGCCTACCTAATTCCCCACGAAAACTCACGAGACCTGCCAGCCGGACCTTGCAGCAGCGATGTTTAGCCAGCTGCCGGAGCGCGAACCCCCGCCATAGCAGCAGATCCTCGAACAACTAAGGAGGAGTCCAAAAACTCATAATTATCAGTGGCTTACGACAAGCGCAGTCGGAAATACGCGCACGAAACACTTACCATTTTTTAGGGGATAAGCCAGTTTTTTACCTTTAATATCAATGTGTTGAGGTTTGGTATGGGTCGCTTTTCACGGAAAAATCCATTTAGCAGAAATTTTGGCTTAGGCAGTCGTAGCCTGGATGTGGCGGGACTGCATGCCCTGCGCGAGGGGATGCGCTCTCACTCCTCGATCGCGACCATGGCCGATCGCTGGAAAATTTTCGCTAATTTCTGCAGAAAAGAATTAAAAATCAGCGACATGCGCAGGATTGGCATTGGGCATATTCGTTCATATTCTGACCATTTGCTGCATCGGCTGGATGCGGATGAGATCTCCCCTGCCACGGCGCAAAATTATCTGTCTGCTGTCAATCGGGTCCTTGAGATTGCACGAGGGGATCGCGTTGTCCGCCTGGATCCGGTGCATGACGCCGGGTTACCACGTCGTAGTGGAGTGGCCACCGAAAATCACGCAATGGAGCCAAATGACCATCAACGCTGGCTGGCATCAGTACCACCTTTGCTAGCTGCGGCCATGATGCTGCAGCGGGAGTTTGGGCTGAGATTTGAGGAGTCGGTGAAAATTGATGCTAAAAAAGCCCTAAATGAGGCTATGTGTTCAGGCGTGGTAAGGGTCTCCGATGGAACCAAAGGAGGGCGTTCGAGGCTTGTTCCGGCGGGGTCTGAGCAGATCGCGGCTGTCCAGCGTGCTGCTGAGCTGCAAGGTTCGCACTGGTCGCTGATCCCTCCCGATCAGTCCTATGCAGTCTATAGAGAGGCCTGCTATCGGTATGGAATAAGGTTTCATTCGGAGCGACATGCCTATGCGCAGGCGCGCTACCTAGCCCTGACCGGAGCCAGCTGCCCTGTAGCCGCAGGGGTGGCGCACGGTGCGCCGCACCACCGCTATCTTGCGGCAGCGCTCGGCCTGCCACACCCAGAGGCAAAGGCGCTGGATAGTCGGGTCAGGCTGCAGATCGCCGCCGAACTAGGGCATGGGCGAGTCTGTATTACTAACGCCTATTTGGGGTAACTCATTATGAATCAATGGATCTTAGCGCGGGTTGATGTGTTTTTACGGCATGGTGGCAAAACCAATCGCCGAGCCATGGTGCAGCGGCTGATAAAAATTTGCGAGGAAATTCAATCATATGAGGCTGGCGTCAAACTGCCGCCCCAAATCGGCAGGGCACATATACATCGCTACTGGCGCCGCCAGCAGCGGCTATCACCGGTGACCCTGCGTGATCATTTTTATGCTCTGCGCCTGCTCTGGGATCTACTGGGCCGGACGGGCGAGCCACCTCGGCCACCAAAGATTTACGAAAACCTGCCCAAAAAGGGCGGGTAACGAAGCGAAAACTATCAGAGACCCAAGATAAAGTGGAATACAGAGCTTGGTAGAGGGGCACACTGCTATGACCGATCATGAACTACAACTGCTGCAGAGTGTGCTGGCGGAACTGATGCAGGTTAGGAAACTATTGCAAAACAAGGAGATCAATATGAATGTTGATACACATCCGGATTCTGCAGAGCGAGATCTACTCTCTATCGAGGAGTGTGAACGTCTGTCGGGGCTCAAAAGGAGTTATTTATACCGTCTAACTCATGAGCGGCGGATCCCCCACTGCAAACCTGGCGGCAATCGTGTCTATATTCGCCGTGACGATCTGCTGAACTGGATGGCGGGCAACAAAATCAAAACCAGCGAAGAAATAGATCGGGCTGCCGCACAGCATATGGTGGGGAGGAAAAAGTGATATCACTGAGCCCATGCCGTACCGCTGTTAATATCCATAATATATGTCTTTTTCCCACTGCCGCCACGATATTGAATACACGTTACCTCATATACATTCTCTCTAACCTTTAGCGGATGAATATCAGTGACATCTGCGCAGAGTAGGCCGTTAACATTAAGAATGGTTGCCGTTAATTCATTCAGGTCTTCAAGGGATGGTGACGGTTCTGATGAGGTTTTATCGTCGGTAGTTGAAACGTTTTGTGTTGTAGGAATATCTTTTTTGATAGTGTTTTGATCTGTATTTTCATTGGTGATTTTATCCAGACCATATACAAATAAACACATAAGCAATACGTCTCTTGCTCTAAGTTTATAGTCTTTTTTCCAAAATGGAATTTTTCCTGCCGAAGTCTTATATATTACAGCGGAGGGGGGCGGAGCATCAATAATGCTTTGGCATTTTTTTATGGCATCTGAGTCGCTATCAGCATCAAGAACCTTCACCACGGTATAACCACTACTCAATAATGAATTTACTATTGATATTGAGTTTCCTTGCTGTTGTTCAACAGCTTTATATGTGTCACCTTTTTTTACTACCATATAAATGGGCATACGTTTACCAATGATCAAGTTGATGATTATCAATTGATAGTCATAGGGGGTTAAAGTTCAAAGTGTCTAGGTTCTGTTTATATTGGTTGCATAGATTTGTTACTTGTGTATGTATTCATTAATCTTAAATGTTACCGGCTGCTCCTTTTGTCCATCAGGATATGTGTTTTCTATTGTGATATTATTTCCATTAACAGAAAATTTCATAATGCCATCTCCTTCTGGATTGTCTCTCCAGCGACCAATCTTATCAATATTGGTCCCAGGTAATACACGCCATAAAATTCTGTTACCTTCAAATTTACACTCGTTTGCCCAGCGGGTTTTGTCATCCTTTCGTATATAATGCACTTTTACAGTTGGTGAGCTTGTTGTGTATGGTTTATCTGTTTTTATTATTGATGGTTCTCGGCCAAAGGTGTTGGCGATTGCTTGTATGCATATATTAGTGTAGGTCTTTTCAGATAACTCTTCTATTATTGCTGTGTTCGCATTATTGTTGAATGAATGCTCGAAAGAGCTTTTTAATGAATCAGGCCAATATTGATATGAGTAGATAATAGCGACCCCACCTAGGAATAGGCATCTGGTTCTACTGAAACTTGTTTTAAATGGTGTGCTATTGATTTTGCTATTTGATTTCATTATTGTTGTTATTCTGATTAAGTCTTTTTCACTTACTTTGGCTTCAAATTTCTGCCCTGATATTAGCTCCACATTTATGAAGTGAGTTTTACCGATAACTCTGTTCTCTTCAAGGCTATTTATGGCGCCAATGCCAAATGAAAATTTCCATAATAACACCTTATCATAAAACATTGATTCGAGCGTGTTTGACTTATATGTTAAAGATGGAATGTTTCCATTAATTACTTCAAGTTGCATTTATGGAGCTCCAAGTTGATTGTGTTCTCTGTTTTTTAACGATTGCCCTGTTCTTTTTTAAAAACAAACACAAAGTGTGTTTGGGGGTGCTTTATGAGAAATATACGCATTAACATGCTTAACTTATGGTGTCGCAAATAATAAGTGGAGATATTATTGAGTGTTGGTATTTTAATGATGATACTATAACTATTGCTTTTTTATGTCAATTGACCTTAGTAGTTTTTCTTGTATATAGTTATACTTGTTGTGACAGTTTTCTTTATTTTCTTCGTGAACGCTTTTCTTCAGCGCATCCAATTGATTGATTGCTTTGTTTATTTCTGAAACACGCCTTTCTTCATTGTTTTTATATATCGTATTTATATAGCTTGATATTGTTATTTCTTTATTGCCATCACAACCATCCTCAATGAAGTTTTCACCGAAATCACTTATGGTTTTCATAAATGAAAAAGCAGTGTCACTGACAACTACTCTCCCAAAAACGGCTTGTCTAGACTCTAATTGATATGCCTTTATGAAGGCAGGCCCAAATGTAGGGCCGTTTTCATCATGTATCATTTTTCCGATGGATATTCCCCCTCTAATAAGGAAGCCTAGATTGAGGGCATTGTTTATGAATTCCGCAACCAGCAAAGGAAAAAACTGCGATGCAATAATGTTTTCATTTTTCACTGAAAAAACAAAAGAGTCTGAAAATTGTGTGAATGAGTATTCATAAACACTCTTAAGATGTTCAATGTCGCCCTCTTTGCAAGAGGAACCATCTCCATTTACAAAATTACCAAATACTTCTTTTGCATGATTACTGTTACTGTAAGTTTGTAGGAAAGATTTGATTTCATTAAATCTTGTGTGAGATATTGAAGATTCATTTATTGCTTCTTTGAAGCCAAGTATATCCAAAAATGCTACAAGCCTTTCTTCGTACATTTTACCCTCATAAAAATTCATCTGAAAAATAGTGATGTGAAAGCATGATTCTCCATTCTAAGTGACACTTAATAAGTGATACGTTTACACTTTAATATGGAGCTGCTTTTCTATTTTCTTTCGCAAGCATATTGGTTTGAGTTCGTTGTTTTTAATACACCAAAATTGAATATTTGTTTTTGTTTATTTTTGCGCTTTGATAGTTTATATTGGAACCGAATAGCTCTTTTATGAAATGAATGTCATCTTCTCTGGTTTTTGCGCCAAAGACTATAGCTGTGATAGCGTTTTTATTATATCCATATAAACCATTCATTGTTGTCGCTCTGTTTATAACAGGGTCTGGTCGAATGACTAAACGAAATTCATTTTCGTTACTAAAGATGCTAGGCTTTGTGGCGAATATTTTTATTAACTCAGGTCCTTTTTCTTCGTAATCAGTAGATGTTAGTTTTTCTTCAATAACCTTTGGTATAATTCCAAATGAGTCATCGATGCTGGTTAAGTATTTCACTTTGAAGCTGTACAACCAATGGTTTTTAAATTTTTCAGTGATGGAGGATGCTATTGAACTAATTAGCCTTTCTGTATCAAACTCTATACAAATACCTTTCATTCCATTTGCATAATATGACCAGAGTGTAAGGTTGTTATTGGTGTGGCTAAAGCATGAAATTGCAGACATTTCTAAGTCTGATATCAACGCTCTTTCGAAGTTCTCACGTCCATCAAGTAATAGTGATGGTTCATATGGATCGTTAAATTCTCTGGGTGAATTAAAGTATAGCTTGTTGTCTTTCAATGCTTCTTTATGGTGCCCTTCAAGGCAAATATATCTGTATACTTTATTTGGTAGATCCTTGCCATAAGGAAAATGAATATGTTTTTGGGGGCTCATTAATATCTCGATACTGCTCTTTTATATGGTTCAACTATTCTTCATTAGTCTGAAGTTTGATGTTTAGTGGAATCACGCCCAGAATTGAGTGATCATTGGTGCCTGGTTGCTTTAGGCATGGCTACCGCAGGGAGGTTGCTTAACACACACCGGATGTGGGGGGATAATGATAGGGCTTTGATGTTATACCGATCTGGTCTTGCTGGAAATATGCCCACACCCTGCTGCAATTGAAACCAGTCGTTATTCAGTCTCCGGGGCTTCGGCGAAGATATCTGGGAAGCTGCGCATAGCATCGACACGGCGCCGATCCAGTATGTCGGCGTAGATCTCGGTGGTGCGCAGTTCACTATGGCCCAGCAGGCGGGAGAGGGCATAGATATCTACCCCTCGATCCAACTGGTTGACGGCAAAGGTATGGCGTCCGGCATGAAAGGTCACATGTTTGGTGATCCCGGCCTTTAGCGCCCATTGCAGCAGGGCCACATTGGTGTAGGAGCTGTATTTCAGCCCCTTGAATACCCGCATAGTGGCCTCCTGGCGTTCACCCATCAGGCGCACCGCCGAATCGGGCAGATCCAGATATTGCAGGGCGTTACCCTTATTCTGCAGCTTCTGTTGCTTGAAGATGATGCGCAGGTGCCCTGGTTCGAACTCCTCCACCTCTTCCCAGAGCAGTTTCTGGATATCAGACCAGCGTAACCCTGTAGTACAGGAGAAGAGGAAGGCGCGCTTTAACACCTCATAGCGGCACTCGGCTCTGGCCAGTGCCCGAACTTCATCCAGCGTCAGGTAGGTGCGCTGGTTGGTTTCCTGCGGGATGCTGCGGGTCTGGCGGGCTGGGTTGTCATAGATAATGCCATCCACTTGCGCCTGATTGAGGGCGGCGCGGATCTTGTTGAAGTAGCTGGAGGCGGTGTTTCGGGAGAGCGGGGTATCGGACTTGGTTCTTACCTCGTTGAGCAGGTAGGCGCGAAAACCTTCCAGAAACGCCTTATCGACCTCATCAAAGGCCAGTAGCGGCCGTTTGGCGTAGCTGCGCAGGTGAATGGCGGCAGATTGCCAGATGGAATAGTTGGAGACGCTGCCATCGATCTTGGAGGCGGCAACTTTGTCGTAGTATTCCAAGAAGCAGGCGGAGAGCTTGGTGCGATCATCAATCTTGTGTTTGCCGGTTTCGGATTCCAGCATGCGCTTGGCGCGGATCGCTTCGGCAATGCGCATCACTTCCTTATTGTGCGCTCTTTGTTCCGGGGTTCGAGGTTTGTCATAGATGAACAGATTCAGGGGTTCACGAGAGCGTTTTTTGCTGCTTTTCCCCTCCTCATCCGTGGTGACGCCAAAGTAGTACACCAGGCGCAGAGCCCGCTTGCCTTCTACATCCGCCGTGCGTTTCTCAATAGATACCTTCATGGCTTTCCCCCAAGTTTCCCCCGTATGGCCCCCAAAGTATAGCCGTGGGGGCTATACGGGGGAAAATGTAGCAAAGCGGGGTAAAGCCATGAAAAGCGTTTTGAAGTAAAAAGCTTATAAATCAGTTAGATGCTTTGATTTTGTTACGCACTGTTTTGCTTTATTTTGCTACTTCACTTCCCGATACAAAACGACGAGAAAATCCGCCCTAGCAGATCATCCGCGCTGAATGCGCCGGTGATCTCACTTAAGGCTTCTTGTGCCATGCGCAGCTCTTCAGCAACCAACTCACCGGCCCGATAGACTTCGAGTTGCACCTTGGCCTCTTCCAAACGAGCAGAAGCGCGTTCAATAGCATCCAGATGGCGACGACGGGCAATAAAGCCGCCTTCCAGCGTGCTCTGGAAGCCCATGCAGGCTTTCAGATGCTCGCGCAAAGTATCTAAACCCAGCCCGGTTTTCGCCGAGATCGGATATACCGCATAGCCAGTTTCTTCGCTGACCGTCAGAGCTTCACCGGTTAGATCAGCTTTATTGCGGATCACGGTGATGCCGAGGTTTTCTGGTAACCGATCAACAAAATCCGGCCAGATGTCATGCGGATTACGCGCGTCGGTAGTGGTGCCATCGACCATAAACAAG
>RRZU010389164.1_pt1 | contig 10193 bp, 6 predicted proteins | sample 2165561 | NCBI WGS metagenome assembly RRZU01 (sample SAMN10456909, study PRJNA506462) | wastewater metagenome | isolation source: wastewater sludge | place: USA: Moscow, Idaho
AACCTGCCGCAGATCGGCCCAAAGGGCGATGAGCGGCTGCAGATCATCTCGCGCGATGAGCCTTATGCGAAATTCTTCTCGGTCGAGGAGATCGTCCTGCGCCAGCGCCGTCATCGCGGCGACTGGTCGCCCGAGATGCTGCGCGCGGGTCCGGTGGCGCGGGGCGACCGTCAGCCATGGTTCTATGAGACGGTCGCCGGCCGCGTCGATCCGGGCGAGACGCCGGAACAGGCGGGCCTGCGCGAGGCGATCGAAGAGGCAGGGCTGCATATCCGCCAGCTGATTCCCGGCCCGCATAACTATCCCAGCCCCGGCATCATGGCCGAGTTCCTGTATTTCTATATCGGCATTGCCGACCTGCCCGACGATGCGGCGGGATTCGGCGGTCTGGACAGCGAGGATGAGGATATCCGGTCCTATATCCTGCCGCGCGCGGAACTGACCCGCATGGCCATGGCGGGCGAGATCCGCAACGGCCCGCTGCTGTCGCTGGCGCTATGGCTTGAGCTTGGCCACAAGAAAATCCGTCAGGATCACGGATAGCGGGCGGGGTTTTCAGCCGAACCCGGCCCCGGCCTGCGCGGGGCGGGGTTGCCGCCGTCCGGCGCAGGCGTGTAAACCATGGTGATGATTACACTGAAAGGCCCCGCCATGCGCATTTGCCCCGACCTTGCCTCTGCCATCGGCAATACCCCCCTGATCCGCCTCAACCGCGCCTCGGAAGAGACCGGCTGCGAGATTCTGGGCAAGGCCGAGTTCATGAATCCCGGCCAGTCGGTCCAGGACCGGGCGGCGCTTTACATCATCCGCGACGCGGTGGCGCGGGGCGATCTGCAACCCGGCGGCACCATCGTCGAGGGCACGGCCGGCAATACCGGCATCGGGCTGGCGCTGGTCGGGGCCTCGATGGGCTTTCGCTCGGTGATCGTGATCCCGGAAACGCAGAGCCAGGAAAAAAAGGACATGCTGCGTCTGGCCGGCGCGGAATTGGTCGAGGTGCCGGCGCAGCCCTACAAGAACGCCAACAACTATGTGCGCTATTCCGGGCGTCTGGCCGAGGAACTGGCCAAGTCTGAGCCGAATGGTGCGATCTGGGCCAACCAGTTCGACAATACCGCCAACCGCCAGGCGCATCTGGAAACCACCGGCCCCGAGATCTGGGAACAGACCGGCGGCAAGGTGGACGGCTTTGTCTGCGCCGTGGGCTCGGGCGGGACGCTGGCGGGCGTCGCCATGGCCCTGCAGCCCAAGGGGGTCAAGATCGGTCTGGCCGATCCCGAGGGCGCGGCGCTTTACAGCTTTTACACCAGCGGCGAATTCGACAGCCCCGGCTCGTCGATCACCGAGGGCATCGGGCAGGGCCGCATCACCGCCAATATGGAAGGGCTGACCCCCGACATGGTCTGGCGTATCCCCGACAGCGAGGCGCTGCCGGTGATCTTCGATCTTTTGGAATATGAGGGGCTTTGCCTTGGCGGCTCGTCGGGGATCAATGTCGCCGGCGCCATCCGCATGGCCCGCGAAATGGGGCCGGGTCACACCATCGTCACGGTGCTGTGCGATTACGGCACGCGCTACCAGACCAAGCTTTTCAACCCGGACTTCCTGCGCGCCAAGGGGTTGCCGGTCCCTGACTGGATGGCCCGCAAACCCGCAAAGCTGCCCGAAGTCTATCAGGACTGATCCCTGCCATGTCCCGCATTCTTGCCCTGTTTGTGGCGCTGTTTCTTGCGTTCGCCCTGCCGGTTTCCGCCCAAGAGCCGCAGGCGCCGAATTATGACGCCTGGAACAAGCTGGCCGATCAGGCCGAGCAGATCCTTGAAACCGGACAGGCCAATGAGGCCCGCCTGCAGGCGATCCGCAACGAGGTCGTCAAATGGCGCGATCAGTTCAAATCCAATGAGGGCGTGAACTCGACCCGGATCGCCACGCTCAAGGACCAGATCGCGGCGCTTGGCCCGCTTCCGGCCGAGGGCCAGACCGAGGCCGAGGACGTGGCCGGCCGGCGCAAGGAACTCAATGACCAGCTGGCGCAGTTGCAGGCGCCGGGGCTGAAGGCGGTCGAGGCCTTTGGCCGCGCCGACAGCATCGTCTCGCAGATCGACAAGGCGGTGCGCACCCGCCAGACCTATGCGCTGATCCGGCGCACACCCATGCCGGTGAACCCGGCGAACTGGGCGCCGGCGATGACCGAGGCGATCTCGGTCGCAACCCACATCTACAGCGAAGGCCGCACGCGCTGGAAAGAGGGCGGCGGCCTTCAGGGCATGGCCAGGAACGGGATGCCCTTCGTGATCGGCTTCCTGCTGCTGGCGGCGCTGTTGCTGACGCGCGGGCGCAGATGGGTGGATGCGCTGCCCTCGCGGCTGTCATCGCGGGTTGGCGATCGCTCGCGCGCGGCGCTGCTGTTTGCGGTGTCGCTGGGGCAGATCGCCATTCCCTTTGCCGGGGTCCTGCTGGCCACCGGCGCGCTTTACGCGACCAATGTCTTTGGCCCCTGGGGCGAGCCGCTGCTGTTTTCGATCCCGGCGGCGGGCCTGTCCTATTTCGGCGGCATCTGGCTGGCCCGGCGTATTTTCCCCGAGGACGATTCCGGAATCGTCCCGCCGCTGCCGCTGTCGGCCTTCCACCGTGCACAGGCCCGCTTTCGCGCCGCCATGCTGGCCCTGTCGCTGGCGGTGCACCAGCTTTTCGCCCGTTCGGTCCTGCCGCTGGCGGGGTTCAACAGCGATGGCGACCGCGAGATCGGCACGGTGCCCGAACGGCTGAGCGACGCCTCGGCCGGGGTCTGGCATTTCATCATCCTGCTGGTGGCCGGCTTCTATCTGTTCAACCTGTGCAATATCCTGCGCCGGATGAAGGGCAAGGAGGGCGCGCCGACGCCCTATCGCGTGCCCGTCGGCTCGTTTCTGGGCCGCCTTGGGCGGCTGGTGGCGGTGGGCGCACCCATCGCCGCGGCGATGGGCTATGTGACGGCGGCCAATGCGGTCATGTGGGCGACGGTGCTGACGCTGGCGCTGGTCGGGCTGCTGATCGTCCTGCAGGATTTCATCGCCGATCTTTACGGTCTGGCGGTGGGCGGCAGGGGGGCGGCGCGCGAATCGCTGATCCCCGGCCTGATCGGCTTTGCGCTGGTCCTGCTCTCCGTGCCCTTCTTTGCGCTGATCTGGGGGGCGCGCGGCAACGACCTTTCCGAGGCCTGGGGCAAGGCCAAGGAAGGCATCTCGCTGGGCGGCGTCAGCCTGTCGCCCATGGGCATCCTGACTTTCCTTCTGGTCTTTGGGCTGGGCTATTCGGCCACCCGCTTCGTGCAGGGCGCCTTCCGCAACACCATCCTGCCCAAGACCCATATGGATGCGGGCGGCCAGAACGCGGTCGTGTCGATCATCGGCTATATCGGGATCGGTCTGGCGGCGATGACGGCGGTGACCTCGGCGGGGATCGACCTGACCTCGCTGGCCTTTGTCGCCGGTGCGCTGTCGGTGGGCATCGGTTTCGGCATGCAGCAGATCGTGTCGAACTTCGTCTCCGGCATCATCCTGCTGGTCGAACGTCCGGTGGCGGTGGGCGACTGGATCGAGGTCGGCGGCCGGCAGGGCGTGGTCAGGAAGATGGCCGTTCGCGCCACCCAGATCCAGACCTTTGACCGCAACGAGATCATCGTCCCCAACTCGGACCTGATCACCCAGCCGGTCACCAACTGGACGCGCGGCAACCTGACCGGGCGCATCATCGTGCCGGTCGGCGTGGCCTATGGCACCGATACCCGCAGGGTCGAGACGATCCTGCGCGAGATCGCCGAGGACCAGCCCACGGTGATGATCAATCCGCCCCCGGCGGTGCTGTTTCGCAGCTTTGGCGCCGACAGCCTGAACTTCGAGATCCGAGCGATGCTGTCGGACATCAATGGCGGCGTCGGTGTCACCTCCGAGATCAACCACGCCATCGCCAAGCGCTTCGCCGACGAGGGCATCGAGATCCCCTATGCGCAGCGCGACGTCTGGATCCGCAACCCCGAGGCGCTGGTCAAGGCCGAGAAGGAGCTGAGCTCTGACGAGACCGGGGCCGATGCCCCGGGCAAGCCCGAACCGGTCCCGCAGACTCCCGAAAAGCGCCGCCCGATCCAGCCTGACGAGGCCCCCGAAAGCGACGGCGGCGCGGATGACGGTGACGCGGACGGCGAACGCTGAGACCTTGGCCGGCAGGGAGATCTGGCGGAGGGCTTCGGCTTTGCGTATCGCTGGCTTTGGACGACACAAGTCGGGTTGGGCTGATCTTGCGCGGGTGCCATCTCGGCATGAGCCGGGAAGCCGTCGCCCGTGCGGGGCCTCTGCCGTTCAGGCGGCGTCGCGCAATGGCTCGGGCGACTGCGTCTCGCCGTCATCGGGCAGGCCCTCATGTGACAGCAGCACCGCGATCGGTCGCAGCCAGGGGATATGGGCGCAGACGATCATCGCCGCAACCATGATCGGCACCGCCAGAAACGCCCCGGCAATGCCCCAGATCGCCCCCCAGAAGGCCAGGGACAGGATGATCCCGAACGACGACAGGCGCAGCGTCTGACCCAGCAGCAGCGGGTCCAGCACATTGCCGATGACGAATTGCACCGCGGTGCAGGCGCCGCCGATCAGCAGCGTCTGCGTCGGATCGCCGGTTTGCGCCAGCACCAGAACCACCGCGATCACGGTCGCGATGATGGCGCCAAGCGTGGGGATGAAGTTCAGGATAAAGGTCAGCATGGCGACCGCGCCCGCCAGCTCAAGTCCGGCGGCGCGGAAGATCGCCCAGATCAGCAGTGCCGTCACCAGACTGATTCCGGATTTCACCAGCAGATAGCGGTTCACCCGCCGGGTGATCGAACGCACGATGTGCAGCACCCGGCCGCTGCGGACCGGGTCGCCCAGAATACGCTCGAGCTTGATCGGGAACCACGCCCTTTCGGCGAACATGAAGGCGGTGAACGTCACTGTCAGCACCGCCCCCGAAATCAGGTTCGAGGCCTGTCCCGCGGCCGAGCGCATCCAGCCTGCGACATTGATGCTGCCAAAGAAGGTGCTCAGCCCCTCGCGGGTGCGGGGACTGAAGTCAGAGGTCAGCCGGGTCAGCACCTCCTGCGCGCGGTCGGAATAGAGGATCGCGGTCGAGACCACCTCGTTGACCTGCGCCACCACCGCTGTCGCGGCCCACAAGAGGCCAAAGCCGATGGCGATCAGCGCCAGCGTCGTCGCCAGCCAGCTGGGCACCTTGAGCCGCGCAAAGGCGGAAATCGCGCCGCCGGTCAGCGAAAAGATGATGATCGCAATCGCCAGACAGATCAGCATGAAGCGGGCCTGCACCAGCAAGAACAGGACCAGCGCAAAGGCGACGATCCCCAGAAACCCTGTCTGTAGCCGCTCTCGCAGCAGTGATTCACCTGTTTGCAAGGCCGCCCTCATGCCCGTGTTGCCAGTCCCGTCCGGGGCGACAGCATGTCTGCACGCGCGCCCCGGTCAGGTTTCAGGCCCGCATATCAGGCCTCTTCGCCCTCATCTTCGCCATTCTCGGCGATGCGTGCAACGGAAACCACGGTCTCGTCCGCGCCGGTATTGAAGACCCGCACGCCGCCAGCCGTCCGCGAGCGGAAGCTGATCCCGTCCACCGGCACCCGGATCGACTGTCCGGTCGAAGTGGCCAGCATGATCTGGTCGTCGCGTTCCACGGGGAAGCTGGCGACCAGCGGCCCGCCGCGCATGGCCTTGTCCATGGCCATGACGCCCTGACCGCCGCGCCCGCGCACCGGATAGTCGTGGCTGGAGCTGATCTTGCCGGCACCGCGTGCGGTAATGGTCAGGATCAGGTCCTCGGCCGCCGACATCTCGGCATAGCGTTCCTGGGTGATCGCGGCCTCGGCGACGTTTTCCTCGTCCTCGTCGGCCTCGGCGCCGTCATCCAGCGCGCCCTCGACGGCGCGGCGCATCTTCAGATAGGCGGCGCGCTCGGCCGGGTCGGCCTCGAAATGGCGGATGACCGACATGCTGACCACGCGGCTGTCGCCGGCCAGACGGATGCCGCGGACCCCGGTCGAATCGCGGCCCTTGAAGACGCGCACATCGGTGGTCTGGAAGCGGATCGCCCGGCCGGAATCGGTGACCAGCATCACGTCGTCGCTTTCGGTGGCCATGCGGGCGCCGATCAGCTCGACCCCTTCGGGCAGTTTCATCGCGATCTTGCCGTTGCGCATGACATTGGCGAAATCCGACAGCGCGTTGCGGCGCACGTCGCCCTGCGAGGTGGCAAAGATCACCTGATAATCGTCCCATTCCGCCTGAGGCGCATCGACCGGCATCAGCGCGGCGATGGAGACGCCCGGATCAATGGGCAGGATATTGACGATGGCCTTGCCCTTGGCGGTGCGCCCGGCCAGCGGCAGCCGCCACGTCTTGAGCCGGTAGACCATGCCATCGGTGGTAAAGAACAGCAGTTCCGTATGGGTGTTGGCCACGAACAACGTGGTGACCACGTCGTCTTCCTTGGTGGCCATGCTGGCAAGGCCCTTGCCGCCGCGCCGCTGGCTGCGGAATTCGGCCAGCGCGGTGCGCTTGATATAGCCGCCCGAGGTGATGGTGACGACCATGTCCTCGCGCTCGATCAGGTCCTCGTCGTCCAGATCGCCGGCCCAGTCGGTGATCTCGGTCCGGCGCGGCACGGCGAACAGGGATTTCACCTCGCGCAGCTCGTCCGAGATGATGCCCATGATCCGCTCACGCGAGGCAAGGATTGCCAGATAGTCGCGGATGGAATCGGCCAGCGTCTTCAACTCGTCGGTGACTTCCTTGACGCCCAGCTGCGTCAGGCGCTGCAGGCGCAGGTCAAGGATGGCGCGGGCCTGGGTTTCCGACAGGTTATAGGTGCCGTCGTCATTGACCGGGTGCAGCGGATCGTCGATCAGCTTCAGATATTCGACGATGTCATGGGCGGGCCAGCGCCGCGCCATCAGCCGTTCGCGCGCCTCGGCCGCGTCGGCCGAACTGCGGATCGTCGCCACCACCTCGTCCACGTTCGAGACCGCGACCGCAAGACCGCACAGCACATGCGCGCGTTCGCGCGCCTTGCGCAGCTCATAGGCGGTGCGGCGGGCCACCACTTCTTCGCGGAAGGTGATGAAATAGGTCAGAAAGTCGCGCAGCGTCAGCTGTTCCGGCCGGCCGCCGTTCAGCGCCAGCATATTGGCGCCGAAGCTGGTCTGCATGGGGGTAAAGCGGAACAGCTGGTTCAGCACCACCTCGGCGGTGGCGTCGCGTTTCAGCTCGATCACCACGCGGATGCCGACGCGGTCGGATTCGTCCTGCACATGGGCGATGCCCTCGATGCGCTTTTCCTTGGCCAGTTCGGCGATCTTTTCGATCAGGCTGGCCTTGTTCACCTGATAGGGGATCTCGTCCAGAATGATCGCCTGACGCCCGGCGCGCAATTCCTCGATCCGGGTCTTGGCGCGGACGATGATGCTGCCGCGCCCCTCAAGATAGGCCTTGCGCGCGCCCGAGCGGCCAAGGATCAGCCCGCCGGTCGGAAAGTCAGGGGCGGGCACGATCTCAAGCAGGCGTTCGGTGGGCAGATCGGGGTCATCGATCAGGGCCAGCGTGGCGTCGATCACCTCGCCCAGATTGTGGGGCGGAATGTTGGTGGCCATGCCGACGGCGATGCCGCCGGCGCCATTGACCAGCATGTTGGGATAGCGCGCCGGCAGGACGGTCGGCTCGCGGTCCTTGCCGTCATAGTTGTCCTGGAAGGTGACGGTATCTTTCTCGATATCCATCAGCAGGTAATTGGCGGCCTTGGCCATGCGGACCTCGGTATAGCGCATGGCTGCCGCGCTATCCCCGTCCATGCTGCCGAAGTTCCCCTGACCGTCCAGGAGCGGCAGCGACATCGAGAAACTTTGCGCCATCCGCACCAGGGCGTCATAGATCGCCGCGTCGCCATGGGGGTGGTATTTCCCCATCACGTCGCCGACCGGACGCGCCGATTTGCGGTAGGGTTTGTCGAAGGTGTTGCCGGTCTCGTGCATGGCAAACAGGATGCGCCGGTGCACGGGTTTCAGACCGTCGCGCAGATCGGGGATCGCGCGGCTGACGATCACCGACATGGCATAGTCCAGATAGGACGAGCGCATCTCTTCGGAAATGTCGATCACCGGCCCGGCATGGGCCATCACGGCGCGTTCCACAGTGCCGTTTCCGGCACCGTTTTCCGTGCTGCCGTCATCGTCGTTCTCGGGGGTGTCAGCCAATGGGTCGCCTCAAGATTTTGTTGATCCGGGGTCTATCCCATACCAGCCGCGGGCGCAATCTTGACGCGCCGGTTTCGGGCTGTCCAAGGCCGGAAAATCCCGATTCAGGCGATGCCTGAGGCCCGTTTGCGCCCGCGCAGGGCCGCCAGCCACAGCCCGCTCAGCCCCGCCGAGATGATCGCGTTCCAGCCGGCCATGGAAATGCCGAACAGGCTCCAGGCGATTTCGTCGCAGCGCACGACCGGCGCGGCCTCAAGCGCGGTCATCAGGTCCTGCGTGGACATGCCGGCCAGCCCCGAAACCCCGCCCGAGCAATGCTGCGGCCCCAGCCACAGCTTCATCTCGACGCCCGCGTGATAGATCGCAAGACCGGTCGCGGTCAGTGCCGCGATCATGCCCAGAAGCGCCAGCCAGCGGCTGAAGCCCAGCCGCCAGATCAGCAGACCGGTTATGACGGCCGCGAGATGCGGCCAGCGTTGCAGGATGCAGAGCTCGCAAGGGGCATAGCCAAGGGCCTGAAATCCCAGCGCCGCGATCAGCAGCGCGGCCGATCCGGCAGCGGCGGTCAGGGCGATCAGGCGGGGCGAGAAGCCGTCAGAATATCCGTTCATGGCGACGGGTTAGGCCCGGTCGCGCGCGCGGGCAAGTGCCAATCGCGTGAACTCAATGCGGCTTCCAGGTGATGACGCGATACAGGTAAATCACCACCACGGTGACGACGACCAGTTTCGAGACCGGATCGACGTAATCGGCGACACGGGCATAGTTTTCATGCAGCGCGAGGCCGGCGAATGTCAGCACCCCGGTCCAGAGCGCGCTGCCCGCCACGGTATAGGTCAGGAATCTCCACATCGGCATCCGCGCCAGCCCGGCCGGAACCGAGATCAGCGTCCGGATCGCCGGGATCATGCGGCCAAAGAACACCGCCACGGCGCCATGTTGCACGAACCACTGATGCGCCGCGTCGATATCGCCGGGCGACAGCGTCAGCCAGCGCCCGTGGCGGGCGGCAAAGCGTTTCAGGCGTTCCTCGCCGAACCACAGCCCGACATAGTACCACATCAAGGTGCCGATGACCGAACCCAGCGTGCCGACGATCATGGTCAGGACCAGCGACAGCCGCCCGCTGCCGGCCAGGAACCCGGCCAGCGGCATGATCACCTCGGAGGGGATGGGCGGAAAGACGTTCTCGGCCACCATCAGGACGAAAACCCCCAGATAGCCCCAGCTGTCGATTGTCGCCACCACCCAGTCGAACATGAAAACACCCCTTGTCTTTCGGGTTAGGTCGCTGGCGCGGGCGGAACTGTCAAGCCCGCAGCGGCGTTGCAGCCCCTGCCGGATCGGGTAAGCTCTGAGCCGGAAAGAGTTTACCGGCCAGCGGACGGGCCGAGGAGGGTAGCACATGGAATGGCGCGGCAGACGCGGAAGCAGGAATGTCGAGGACCGGCGCGGCACGGGCGCGCGGGCGGGCGGCATGGGAATTGTCGGCGTTCTGGCCGTTCTGGCCGTGGGCTATTTCTTTGGCATCGACATCTCGCCCATCGTCGGCGCGCTGGATCAGGGCAGCCAGAGTGGCGAGCCGCGCGAACTGACCGCCGAGGAACAGGAAATGGGCCAGTTCGTCAGCGTGGTTCTGGCCGATAACGAGGAGGTCTGGCACCGTGTCCTGCCCCAGCAGGCTGGCGTCGATTACCGCGAGCCGTCGCTGGTGATGTTCTCGGGCATGGTGAATTCGGCCTGCGGCACGGCGCAATCGGCGATGGGCCCCTTCTATTGCCCCAATGACCAGAAGATCTATCTGGACACCGACTTCTTCCGCACCATGAGCCAGCGCATGGGCGCCAAGGGCGATTTCGCCTATGCCTATGTGATCGCGCATGAGGTGGGCCACCATGTCCAGAACCTCTTGGGGATCCTTGAA
>RRZU013358272.1_pt1 | contig 10192 bp, 10 predicted proteins | sample 2165561 | NCBI WGS metagenome assembly RRZU01 (sample SAMN10456909, study PRJNA506462) | wastewater metagenome | isolation source: wastewater sludge | place: USA: Moscow, Idaho
CCACCTTGATGCCGAATCGGTCGCCTGGCTGGAACGCTTCCTGCACGACTACGAAGGCACCGTTGTCGCCATCACGCATGACCGTTACTTCCTCGATAACGTAGCAGGCTGGATCCTGGAGCTGGACCGCGGTGAAGGTATCCCGTGGGAAGGTAACTACTCCTCCTGGCTGGAGCAAAAAGATGCTCGTCTGGCACAGGAAGCCTCTACCGAAGCCGCTCGTCGTAAATCGATCGAGAAAGAGCTGGAGTGGGTACGTCAGAATCCGAAAGGTCGTCAGGCCAAGAGCAAGGCACGTCTGTCTCGTTTTGAAGAGCTTAATGGTCAGGATTACCAGAAACGTAACGAGACCAACGAACTCTTTATTCCGCCAGGACCACGTCTGGGCGATAAAGTGATCGAAGTGGAAGGTCTGAGCAAGTCTTATGGTGATCGTCAGCTGATCGACAACCTGTCATTCAGCATTCCGAAAGGCGCGATTGTCGGTATTATCGGCCCGAACGGTGCAGGTAAATCAACCCTGTTCCGTATGTTGAGCGGTAAGGAACAACCAGATTCCGGCACTATCACGCTGGGTGAAACCGTCGTGCTGGCCTCGGTGGATCAGTTCCGTGACAGCATGGATGACAAGAAAACCGTCTTCGATGAAGTGGCCAATGGTCAGGACATTCTGAAGATCGGTAATTTCGAGATCCCAAGCCGTGCCTATGTCGGTCGCTTTAACTTCAAAGGCGTCGATCAGCAAAAACGCGTCGGTGAACTTTCCGGTGGTGAACGCGGTCGTCTGCATCTGGCAAAACTGCTGCAGACCGGCGGTAACGTGCTGTTACTCGACGAACCGACTAACGATCTGGACATTGAAACACTGCGTGCGCTGGAAAATGCCCTGCTGGAATTCCCTGGCTGTGCCATGGTGATTTCGCATGACCGCTGGTTCCTCGACCGTATCGCGACCCATATTCTGGATTATAGCGATGAAGGTAATGTCCGCTTCTTCGAAGGTAACTTCACCGATTACGAAGAGTGGAAAAAGAAAACCTTGGGTGCTGAGGCGTTGCAACCACACCGCATCAAATACAAGAAAATCGCCAAATAATTTATATACCCAAAGTAATTGGAGTTGCAGCAAGGCGACAAGTGAGCGAATCCCCATGAGCATAGAGACACTATGTGATTGGGGTGAGTGAACGCCGTCAACGATGCGGCAGCTTCAAGTACGAAGGGTATAAACAAAAAAGGGTCTGCAATGCAGACCCCTCTCTTTGGTAATGATGATTACCTTGTGTTGGCAGCGGTAACTGGATCCAATCCATCTGAGCGTCCGGTAAGCCGTCAGACGTTGCGGCAAGCTTCCTCCGGTAAGAGTACCTTGCAAAATTTAGTCGTAGTGTTCGTTCCACCCGAACGAGATAAATAATACGTCATCCGCTTTAGAATGTGATTGCGAAAATTGCATTAAAAGCTGGTTTTTGCGCACGAATTCACCAATAATACTCAAATCTATAATCAGTTATTGCTGAATAATTGGAATTTATGAAATTAGACCGTTTAGACAAAAAAATTCTGAACCTGATGCAGAAAGATGCCCGCATCAGCAATCTGGATCTCGCCGAACAAGTCGGGTTATCCCCTTCACCCTGTTCACGCCGTATCAAGGCACTGGAAGAATCAGGGCTGATTTTAAAGCATGTTACCCTGCTTAATCCGGAAAAACTGAATTTAAAACTGATCGCTTACATCCATATCAACATGGACAAGCACACCCCGGAACGCCTGAATAACTTCAATCAATCGGTATCCGAAATGCCGGAAGTGATGGAATGTGCCCTGATCACCGGTAACGATGCCGACTACCAACTCAAGGTAGTAGTACCCGATATGGAATACTACCAGCATTTCCTGCTGGAAAAACTGACCCGCATCGACGGCGTCACCGGCGTACGCTCCAGCTTCGTCCTGCAACAGGTCAAACAGTTCACCTCGCTGCCGCTCGATCATCTGGAGTAGATGACCTGCCCGGACGAAGGGCGCAACTTCAGAGACCCTCCGCGCCAGGGATGGCGCGGCGGAGCTGTGAACTTAACGCCCGCTGGCCGTATTATAAATATCCGAATTTTCGCGCTTACCAACGGCGATCACACTGACAACCACTTCATCATCGAACACCTGATAAACCAACCGATAGCCAACTGACCGTAACTTGATTTTATAACGATCAGCATGACCACTGAGCTTGGCACTCGGAACACGAGGATTTTTCAGGCGCTCGGCCAGCTTCTTTTTAAACTGATCTCTGACCGGATGACCTAGCTTCTCCCACTCTTTCCAGGCTCTTTTCTCAAATTTCAGTCTATAGGTCATCAATACTGATCTCGATAAACTCAGGATCGATCATTCGTTCATCAGCGATCCGATTCAATTCAGCATCTTCAGCTAACTCCTGAAAGTAGCCAAACAATGCAGGCGGGACGATATAAAAAGCCGGTTCATTGCGATTCAGAATAGCGACCGGCTGACCTTCCCCCTCCATTGCCGTTCCCATCGGATTTTTCTTCAGCTCAGTGATGCTGGCTGCAACAGATGTCAGAATTTGATATGCCATATTCGATACTCCTATGCTTACGCTTTCATTATAGCACCATTAACAGCACCCTTAAAAACACTTTAAATACTCCAAATATAAGACTTGCTATAATTCACATAGCAGACAAAGGAAGCAACTTCAGAGACCTTCCGCGCCAGGGATGGCGCAGCGGAGCCCCCATGGGCGGGTACACGGCATATCAGGGAAGCAGCTTCTTTTCCCTGCCCGGACGAAGGGAGCAACTTCAGAGACCCTCCGCGCCAAGGATGGCGCGGCGGAGCCCCCATGGATGGGTTCACGGCGAGTCGGCGAAGTTGCTTCCTTTGGCCGGCGTCGCCGGGAAATGCCTGTCTCTGCTATTAAGCAGCAATAAAAATCCTACCATCCCCGCTTTTGGTGTAAAATACGCCCCCGAAAACAGGATGCAGCCCATGCTGAATCCTGACTCTTCCGTGAACCAATTTTGAGGACAAAGTAGAGATGGAAAACGCTCGCCCAATCCGCCGTGCCCTGCTCAGCGTTTCAGACAAAACCGGTATCGTCGAGTTCGCCCGTGCCCTGCAACAACGCGGAGTAGAACTGCTCTCCACCGGCGGCACTGCGCGCCTGCTCGCGGATGCTGGCCTGGCTGTAACCGAAGTTTCGGATTACACCGGCTTCCCGGAAATGATGGATGGTCGAGTTAAAACCCTGCACCCGAAAGTTCACGGTGGCATTCTGGGTCGTCGCAATACCGACGATGCCATCATGACCCAGCATGGCATCAAACCAATCGATCTGGTCGCAGTTAACCTCTACCCGTTTGCCGCTACCGTCGCAAATCCAGACTGTGCATTAGAAGACGCCATCGAAAACATCGATATCGGCGGACCAACCATGGTGCGCTCTGCGGCGAAAAACCACAAAGACGTCACCATCGTCGTCAATGCGAAAGATTACACCCGCGTTCTGACTGAAATGGATGCCAACGCTAACTCGCTGACTTACGCCACCCGTTTCGATCTGGCGATTGCCGCATTCGAACACACCGCTGCTTACGATGGCATGATCGCCAACTACTTTGGTACCAAAGTGCCAACTTACGGTGTACAGGACGAAGCCAGCGCTGACTCCAAATTCCCGCGCACCATCAACTTCCAGTTCATCAAAAAGCAGGATATGCGCTACGGCGAAAACAGCCATCAGGCCGCTGCTTTCTATGTTGAAGCGGATGTGAAAGAAGCCTCTGTTTCTACCGCAACCCAGTTGCAGGGCAAAGCACTCTCCTACAACAACATCGCGGATACTGACGCGGCGCTGGAATGTGTGAAAGAATTCGCCGAACCAGCCTGTGTGATCGTAAAACACGCCAACCCATGTGGTGTTGCGCTGGGTAACGATATTCTCGAAGCCTACAACCGTGCTTACCAGACTGACCCGACTTCCGCTTTCGGCGGCATTATCGCTTTCAACCGTGAACTGGATGCAGCTACTGCCGAAGCCATCGTCAGCCGTCAGTTCGTTGAAGTGATCATTGCGCCTGTAGTAACTGAAGAAGCCAAAGCAGTAGTCGCGAAAAAAGCCAACGTCCGTCTGCTGGAATGCGGTCAGTGGCAAGGTAAAGCCGACGGTTTCGATGTCAAACGCGTTAACGGCGGCCTGCTGGTGCAGGATCGCGATCAGGGCATGGTGACGCTGGCCGATCTGAAAGTCGTGACCAAACGTCAGCCAACTGAGCAGGAACTGAAAGATCTGCTGTTCTGCTGGAAAGTCGGCAAGTTCGTGAAATCCAACGCCATTGTTTATGCTAAAGACAGCATGACCATCGGCGTCGGTGCCGGCCAGATGAGCCGTGTTTACTCCGCGAAAATCGCCGGTATCAAAGCCGCCGATGAAGGTCTGGAAGTAAAAGGCTCCGTCATGGCCTCTGACGCCTTCTTCCCGTTCCGCGACGGTATTGACGCCGCAGCCGAAGCCGGTATCACCTGCGTTATTCAGCCGGGTGGTTCTATGCGCGATCAGGAAGTGATCGACGCCGCTGATGAACACGGCATGGCGATGGTGTTTACCAATATGCGTCATTTCCGCCATTAATCTTTTCTCGTGCTGCCCTGGCAGGCAGTATGCTTCGTTGCTGGCCGGAATGTGCATCCTCATTGACCATCAAGTCAACTGCGGTGCCCCTCCCGGCCAGCGCCTCGCCTCCTATCCCGCCAGAACAGCACTTTATAATGAGAAATTAATGACTCACTGCCACAGGCATTGATATCCGGATGGAAGACAACTGCTCCGCTTTGCGACCCTCTGCGCCATGGATGGCGCAGCGGAGTCCCCATGGATGGGTTCACGACGAGTCGCAAAGTGGAGCGGTTGGCTGCAACGATACTGGAAAAAAGACACCGGAATTAACGAATTACGTTATCACTGAAACACGAAACTCAGTGCAGGAGAATACAGGATGAATGTTTTAATTATCGGTAATGGCGGTCGTGAACATGCACTGGCATGGAAAGCCGCTCAATCACCGCTGGCAGACAAAGTATTTGTCGCACCGGGTAACACAGGCTCAGCGCGTGAAGCCAAAGTCGAAAACGTCAATATCAGCGCCACTGATGTTCCGGCTCTGCTGGCCTTCGCCAAACAACAAAATATCGGCCTCACCATCGTTGGTCCGGAAGCCCCGCTGGTGATTGGTGTGGTTGATGCATTCCGCGCCGCAGGTCTGAAAATTTTCGGCCCGACCGAAGCCGCAGCTCAGCTGGAAGGTTCCAAAGCCTTCACCAAAGATTTTCTGGCGCGCCATAACATCCCGACTGCTGATTATCAGAATTTCACTGAAATCGAACCGGCACTGGCCTACCTGAAAGAAAAAGGCGCCCCGATCGTCATCAAAGCCGATGGTCTGGCCGCCGGTAAAGGTGTGATCGTGGCGATGACTCTCGAAGAAGCCGAAGAAGCCGTCCGCGATATGTTGTCCGGTAATGCCTTCGGTGACGCAGGCAGCCGTGTGGTGATCGAAGAATTCCTCGACGGTGAAGAAGCCTCTTTCATCGTTATGGTCGATGGCAAAAACGTACTGCCAATGGCGACCAGTCAGGATCATAAACGTATCGGCGACGGTGATACCGGCCCGAATACCGGCGGTATGGGCGCTTACTCCCCGGCACCGGTGGTCACTCAGGAAGTCCATGACAAAGTCATGCAACTGGTGATCTGGCCAACCGTACAAGGCATGGCCGCCGAAGGTAATCCGTATACCGGTTTCCTGTATGCCGGTCTGATGATCGATCCGCAAGGCAATCCGAAAGTGATCGAATTCAACTGCCGCTTCGGCGATCCGGAAACCCAGCCAATCATGCTGCGTATGCGCTCTGATCTGGTTGAGTTATGTCTGGCGGCCTGTGCCGGTGAACTGGATCAGAAAACCGCGGATTACGATCCACGCCCTGCCGTAGGCATCGTGCTGGCGGCTGCCGGTTACCCGGCTGAAGTGCAGAAAGGTGATGTAATCGCCGGCCTGCCAACGTATGAGCCAGATACCGCCAAAGTATTCCATGCTGGCACCGCAGAACAGGATGGCAACATCATCACGGCCGGTGGTCGTGTGCTGTGTGCCACTGCGCTGGGGGCTACTGTCGCCGAAGCACAACAGAATGCTTACGCGTTAGCGGCCACCATCAGCTGGAACGGTATCTACTACCGTAAAGATATCGCCTGGCGCGCTATCGCCCGCGAACAGAAATAATGATTCAGGTGCAAAGTGAAACATCAACTCACTTTGCACTTTTTTACGCAGCTCATCACAAAAAAATAACCCTATAAATCAATTTTATAGGGTTATTTTCCTTTAAAAATATCATCACCTTGTCACAAATTTGTCATTAGATATCGGTTAGACTCAATAGAGTGTGGACGCTTTTTAGATCAGCGTCTACACTTTAGTCTGTGCACGGTGCAGATGTGTCTGCATTCCATCCGTACCGGGTATCTGCTCTCTCATCCAATAAACAGGAATACAGTTTAACTGTAAGGAAACTACATATGAAAAACAATCCGGTTTTACCCTTATCGAACTGATGATCGTCGTGGCAATTATTGCGATTCTGGCCGCTATTGCTATGCCTGCCTACCAAAGTTATACCAAACGATCCAAATTCACTGAAGTGATAAATGCTGTCAATGGTATTAAAGTACAAACTGAAATGTGTGTATTAGATAAAGGCAAAGCAAAGGCATCTGCTTGTGCTAACGGAACTGCAGCTGTTACAGGCCCTGGGTATAAGATTGAAACACCAGCAACTTATGCTACTCAGTATGTAGCCACATTAACAGTCACAGGTGCAGATAATGCCACAGTTACAATCACCGCAGCAGCAGTGAATGATGCAACTAAAGGCCTGGAAGGCCAGACTTATATTTTAACTGGTACTATCGCTGATAGTGGTCAAATTGCATGGGAAGCCAACAAAACTGGCGCTATAGGTACCTGTTATTCTGGAACTCCTCAAATTTGTTAACGCTTAAATTATAGCGCTTATCATATATGTGCTGTTTCAGACAGCACATATATATTTAACATGAGGTCAGTTATTTAATGAATGTTCCCGCCAATGGTTTATTAGTCAGTCTGCTCCGGGCCGGACTCATTCAGGATGGCCAGTCCGGACTATTGCAGGAAAAAGCCCGTAACGAAAAAAAAACGCTGGTTACTTATCTGATTGATAATAATATCATCAGCAGCAGCCAGCTGGCGGAGCTCTGTGAACTGGAATATGGCATCCCGTTGCTGGATCTGGATGCCTTCGAATTAAGCGAAATCCCGCAGAAATATCTCAATGCAAAGTTAATCGAAAAACACCACGCCTTACCGATTTATACCCAGGGCAACACCCTCTATATTGCGCTTTCTGACCCGACCAATATCACCGCGCTGGAAGATTTTGGCTTCAACTTCAACCTGCACACCGAAGCCCTGCTGGTGGATGAGCGTAAACTGCAGCATGCCATCTCCCGCATTCTGGAACCCACCAACGATGAGTTTTCCAAATCAATGTCGGACGACCATATCGGTGATATTGAAGTCAGCGATATGGATGAAGCCCGGCTGCAGGAAACCCTTGAAACCAACAGTGACGACGATGCGCCGATCGTTAAATATATCAACAAGGTGCTGCTCGATGCCGTACACCGCGGCGCTTCTGACTTGCATTTTGAACCGTATGAGAAAACCTACCGCATTCGTTTCCGTATCGACGGTATTCTCTATGAAATCGCCACGCCACCGGTCAATCTGGCCAACCGCTTTTCTGCCCGCCTCAAGGTGATGTCACGGCTGGATATCGCCGAGCGCCGCTTACCGCAGGATGGCCGTATCAAATTACGCCTGGCAAAAAACCGCTCAGTCGATCTGCGTGTCAGCACCCTGCCCACCATGTGGGGCGAAAAAGTGGTACTGCGTATTCTCGACTCCTCGGCCGCCAGCCTGAATATCGAGATGCTCGGTTTTGATGACAAGCAGAAACAGCTTTATTTGGATACGCTGGCCCGCCCGCAGGGCATGATCCTGGTCACCGGCCCCACTGGTTCGGGTAAAACCGTATCGCTCTATACCGGCCTGAATATTCTCAATACCAGTGAGCTGAATATCTCCACTGCGGAAGATCCGATAGAAATCAACCTGGCCGGTATTAATCAGGTACAGGTCAATCCCAAAGCCGGTCTCACCTTCGCCAACGCCCTGCGCTCTTTCCTGCGTCAGGATCCGGATGTCGTGATGGTCGGCGAAATCCGTGATCTGGAAACCGCGGAAATCGCCATTAAAGCGGCACAAACCGGTCACCTGGTGTTATCCACCCTGCACACCAACTCCGCAGCAGAAACCCTTACCCGCTTGCTGAATATGGGTGTGCCGGCCTTTAACGTCGCTTCGTCTGTGACGCTGATCATGGCACAGCGGTTGGCCCGTCGCCTCTGTCCGCATTGTAAAAAGCCGCATCAGATCCCGGAGCATGAGCTGTTGGGGATGGGCTATACTCCGGATGAAGTCACCGCCGGCATCACGCTCTACAAACCAGTGGGTTGTGAAGAATGCTCCAACGGTTATAAAGGCCGCGTCGGCATTTATGAAATGCTGCCGATGTCCGAAAACATCGCCAATCTGATCATGGAAGGCGGGAACTCATTACAAATCGCCGAAACGGCGATAAATGAAGGCATGGTGACGCTCTACCGTTCCGGTCTGGAGAAAGCCCGGGCCGGCGTCACCAGTCTGGCCGAAGTCAACCGCGTGACCTGCATATAATTTTAAGGAAGAATCATTATGGCCGTGGCTCAACAATCCTCCGCCGCTGCAACGGCAAATAAGCCTCAACCCAGAGTATCTCAGTCATTTGTCTGGCGCGGTGTTAACCGCCGCGGTCAGAAAGTGTCCGGCGAAATGAAAGGGGAAACGCTGGCCCAGGTCAAAGCCGATCTGATCCGTCAGGGGGTCGTAGTTCAGAAAATAAGTAAACACAACGAATCCGTTATCACCCGCTACACGCAAACCATCAAACCGATGGACATTGCGGTATTAACCCGCCAGATTGCCACCATGCTCACTGCGGGTGTACCACTAGTACAGACACTGCGCCTGCTCGCCAGCAGCCATGACAAACGCCCGATGCGGGAAATGCTGGCCACGATCTGTGCGGATATTGAAACCGGCACCCCACCATCCAAAGCATTGCGCCAGTACCCGCGTTATTTTGATGATCTCTATTGTGATCTGGTCGCCTCCGGTGAACAGTCCGGTGCGCTGGATGCGGTATTTGATCGGATTGCCATCTACCGCGAAAAAGCCGAAGCGCTGAAATCCAAAATCAAAAAAGCCATGTTTTATCCGGCAACCGTTATCTTTGTCGCCCTGGTGGTTACCGCTATTCTTTTGATCTTTGTGATACCGGAATTTGATAAAATTTTTAAAAGCTTCGGCGCTGAACTGCCCGCGTTTACCCGTATGATTATTACATTGTCACGTATAGTGCAGACCTACTGGTATTTTGTTTTTGGTGGCCTGGTCGCCCTGATTTTTGTTTATATTCACTCCTACCGGCGCATGGAATCCGTCCGTGATGCTACCGATAAGTTCGTCCTGAAACTGCCGATTGTCGGTATCATCCTGCAAAAAGCCGCACTGGCCCGTTATGCCCGCACCCTTTCCACCACCTTTGCTGCAGGTTTGCCGCTGGTTGACGGTTTAATTGCCGCCGCCGGTTCTTCCGGTAATGCGGTATATCGTCACGCCATCATGAATGTCCGTAACGAGGTGATATCCGGTATGCAGATGAATGTCGCCATGCGTACCACCAAAGTGTTTCCGGAAATGGTGATCCAGATGATCATGATCGGTGAAGAATCCGGCTCGCTGGATGATATGCTCTCCAAAGTCGCCGGAATCTATGAACAGCAGGTGGATGATGCAGTGGATGCGCTCTCCAGCCTGATTGAACCGTTACTCATGGTGGTATTGGGTGTTCTGGTTGGTGGTATGGTTATCGCCATGTATCTGCCTATCTTTAAACTCGGCAGCGTTATTAAATAATTTAGTGGTTATTCATGGATCTGATTTTTATGCTTTATAGCCAGTAC
>RRZU010380125.1_pt1 | contig 10191 bp, 8 predicted proteins | sample 2165561 | NCBI WGS metagenome assembly RRZU01 (sample SAMN10456909, study PRJNA506462) | wastewater metagenome | isolation source: wastewater sludge | place: USA: Moscow, Idaho
CAACCCTGCCGCACTCGCCAGTGGCGTACGGAGGCATGTTGTAATGCAGCATGAAACGATCACGGTATTCGCCCGCCAGCGCGTCGATGATCTGCTCGTCGCGGTTGGTGCCGAGCGTGGCGACGGCCAGGGCCTGCGTTTCACCGCGGGTGAACAGCGCCGAACCGTGGGTACGCGGCAGGACGCCGGAACGCATGGTGATCGGACGCACGGTGCGGGTGTCGCGACCGTCGATACGCGGCTGACCGGACAGGATGCGACCACGCACGATGGCGGCTTCCATTTCGAAGAACAGGTTGCCGACGGTGTTGGCATCGGGCGCACCCTCTTCGCCAGTGCACAGGGCGGCCACGGCTTCAGCGGAGATTTCCTTGACGCGCTGGCTGCGGGCCTGCTTGGAAGTGATGCTGTAGGCTTCTTCCAGCTTGGCACCCACCAGATCCTTCAGACGGGCGACCAGGGCTTCGTCCTTGGCTGGCGCCTGCCAATCCCATTCCGGCTTGCCGGCTTCCTCAACCAGTTCGTTGATGGCGTTGATCGCCTTCTGCATTTCGTTGTGGCCGAACACGACAGCGCCGAGCATGACGTCTTCCGACAGCTGGTCGGCTTCCGACTCAACCATCAGCACGGCCGCTTCGGTACCGGCAACGACCAGATCAAGCTGGCTGTCCTTGAGCTGCGACAGGGTCGGGCAGAGTACGTATTCGCCATTGATGTAGCCGACGCGAGCGGCACCGATGGGACCGGCGAAAGGAATGCCGGAAATTGCCAGGGCGGCGGAAGCACCGATCATCGCCGGAATATCGGAATCAACTTCCGGATTCAGGGAGAGCACCGTCGCCACGACCTGCACTTCGTTGTAGAAACCTTCCGGGAACAGCGGTCGAATCGGCCGGTCGATCAGGCGCGACGTCAGGATTTCCTTTTCCGACGGGCGACCTTCACGCTTGAAGAAACCGCCGGGGATACGGCCAGCAGCGTAAACCTTTTCCTGATAATCCACGGTCAACGGGAAGAAATCCTGACCGGGCTTGGCATTCTTTGCGCCAACAACGGTCACCAGAACGACCGTTTCTTCCATCGTCACCACCACGGCACCGCCAGCCTGGCGGGCGACCTCACCGGTTTCGATGGTGACCTGATGTGCGCCATAAGCAAACGTTTTTTTCGCTACATTAAACATGAACTTCCTTTCTCTCACATTACTCAACAATAACAACGACTTAAAAACACGCTTCCGGAAAAGCAAAAAAGCGGCCGGAATCTCCTAGCCGCTTTTTTTGATTCGATCCCAGGCCGATTACTTGCGCAGACCAAGCTTGGTGATCAGGGTACGGTAACGCTCCACATCCTTGCCCTTCAGGTAGTCGAGCAATTTACGACGCTGCGACACCAAGCGCAGAAGACCACGACGCGAGTGGTGATCCTTCATGTGCTCCTTAAAGTGCGGCTGCAGATCGTTGATACGGGCGCTCAGGAGCGCAACCTGGACTTCCGGCGAACCGGTATCACCCTTGCCCTGAGCGTATTCGGCGACGATGTTCGCCTTTTGTTCGGTGGTCATTGCCATTTCAAAACCCTCTTTCGAAAAACGACGCCGCCCCGGTTTGATAGAGCCAGCGCCTGTTGTAAACCCCAACAGGGGAAAGCGCGGGAGTATAACAAATCAGCCCGACAGTTGCAGCAATCTTTTCGGCCACAAGCGCCCCCCCGTGCCTGGCTCGCCAATGCCCAACAGTGTCCCGTCTGCATAGACCCGGATTTTTCCATGCAGCCCGGGCGGCAAATCGACGGGGTTACCATGCCCGAAACGCTGGGCGTCGTCAGGGGCGAGATCCACGCGCGGCAGATTCTGCAGCAAGGCGTCGAGCGGCAACAGGAAACGAGCGCGCTCGTCCTCACCGCTTGCATTAAGCGCTTCCAACGTGACCGCAGCGGCCAGATCAAGGGGACCGACACGCGTCCGGCGCAATGCCACCAGGTGGCCACCGCAACCCAGTGCCGCTCCGATATCGGCCGCCAGCACGCGGATATACGTCCCCTTGCTGCAATGGACAGAAAGCCGCAGGAAATCCTCACTGCATGCGAGCACATCGATCGCATGCACAGTCACCGGACGCGCTGCCCGTTCGACCACGATACCTTGCCGCGCCAGTTCGTACAGCGGCTTGCCATCGCGCTTGAGGGCCGAATGCATGGGCGGCACCTGCAGGATGTCGCCCATGAAGGCGGGCAGCACCCGTGCCACATCGGCCGCAGTCACTGCCGCCGGTGCCGTCGCAATGATCTGCCCCTCCGCATCACCGGAGTCGGTAGTCACGCCGAGGCGGATCTCCGCTTCATAGGTTTTATCGGCATCGAGCAGATCAGCCGAAAACTTGGTGGCCTCACCGAAACACAAGGGCAACAAACCGGTCGCAAGCGGATCAAGCGTTCCGGTATGCCCCCCTTTGGCGGCAGAAAAAAGACGCCGGGCTTTCTGCAGGGCGTCGTTGGAACTGAGTCCTAGCGGTTTGTCGAGAAGCAGTACGCCATCGACCTTGCGCCAGACTTTTTTCGGGCGGATTTCCTGGGAATTAGGCAAATTCAATCTTCCGGCGTCTGGTCGCTGACGGCCTTGGCCTGCTCGATCAATGCCGACATGCTGGCCCCGTATTCGAGCGAGTTGTCGTGAATGAAATGCAGCTCTGGCAGGGTGTGAATATGAATGCGCCGGCCCAGCTCCCGCCGCAGGAAGCCGGCAGCACGGCGCAAGCCCTGCTCGATCTCCGGCAACTGATCCTGGTTCAGCGTGCTGAAAAACACTTTGGCGTGCGCATAATCCGGCGTCAGTTCAACCGCCGTCAGGCTGATCATGCCGACGCGCGGATCTTTCAACTCGCTGCGTATCAGTTCGGCCAGATCGCGGCGCACCTGCTCCGCGACCCGATCCGAACGTTTGAAACCGTGGGCTTGACGTTTCATTACAGCGACCGGGCGATTTCCTGGATTTCGTACGCTTCGAGCTGATCGCCTTCCTGGATATCGTTGTTACCGCGCAGCGACAAACCGCACTCGAAATTGGCCCGCACTTCCTTGACGTCGTCCTTGAAACGCTTGAGCGATTCCAGTTCGCCGTCCCACTGCACCACGTTGTTGCGCAGCAGACGCACGCGGGAAGTCCGCTTGATGAGGCCGTCCAGCACATAACAGCCGGCAATCGCGCCCACCTTGGAGACATGGAATACCTGACGGATTTCGACCGTACCGGTCACCTGCTCGCGTTTTTCCGGTGCCAGCATGCCTGACAAGGCGGCCTTGACCTCTTCCACCGCGTCATAAATCACGTTGTAGTAGCGGATATCGACACCAAAGTTGTCGGCCAGCTTGCGCGCCCCGGTTTCAGCACGGATGTTGAAGCCAATGATGACGGCCCCCGACGCCTGCGCCAGATTGACGTCGGATTCGGTTATGGCACCGACACCGCCGTGGATGACATTGACCCGAACCTCTTCGTTGGAGAGCTTCTGCAACGTCTGCACCAGGGCTTCCTGCGAACCTTGCACGTCCGCCTTGACCACCAGCGGCAGCGATTTGACTTCGCCCTCTTCCATCTGCTGGAACATGTTTTCCAGCTTGGCGGCCTGCTGCTTGGCAAGCTTCACGTCGCGGAACTTACCCTGACGGAACAAGGCGATTTCGCGCGCCTTCTTTTCGTCGGCCAGCACGATGGCTTCCTCGCCGGCAGCCGGCACATCGGACAAACCAAGGATTTCCACCGGAATCGACGGCCCGGCAGCATCAATCGGCTTGCCGTTTTCGTCGAGCATGGCCCGCACCTTACCGAACACCTGACCGGCAAGAACGGTATCGCCGCGCTTCAAGGTACCGGATTGCACCAGCATGGTGGCCACCACGCCGCGCCCCTTGTCGAGACTGGCTTCGATGATGAGACCCTTGGCCGGTGCGTCTTTCGGCGCCTGCAATTCCAGCATTTCCGCCTGCAGGAGCACTTGCTCGAGCAATTCGTCAATGCCCAGGCCCTTCTTGGCAGACACTGGACAGAATGGCGAATCACCGCCGTACTCTTCCGGAATGACACCTTCAGCCACCAGTTCCTGCGTGGCGCGGTCCGGATTGGCGTCCGGCTCGCCCACCTTGCTCACCGCCACCACGAGCGGCACGCCGGCCGCCTTGGCGTGGTGGATGGCCTCCCGGGTTTGCGGCATCACGCCGTCATCGGCCGCCACGACCAGAATGACGATGTCGGTGGCCTTGGCACCGCGGGCCCGCATGGCCGTAAAGGCTTCGTGACCCGGCGTATCGAGAAAGGTGATCATCCCACGCGCAGTTTCGACGTGGTAGGCGCCGATATGCTGGGTAATGCCACCGAATTCACCGGACACCACCTTGGCGCGCCGGATGTAATCGAGCAGCGAGGTCTTGCCGTGATCGACGTGTCCCATCACGGTCACCACAGGCGCCCGCGACTCGAGCACAACGTCCTTGTGCGGACCACTCTCTTCGAGGAAAGCGTCGGGGTCGTCGAGCTTGGCGGCGAATGCCTTGTGCCCCATCTCCTCGACCAGAATCATCGCGGTTTCCTGGTCCAGCACCTGATTGATGGTGACCATCGAACCCATTTTCATCAAGGCCTTGATCAGCTCAATGGCCTTGAGTGACATCTTGTGGGCGAGATCGGCAACGGAAATGGTTTCCGGCACGTGCACTTCGCGTGCCACCGGTTCGGTCGGCGCCTGGAAACTACCCTGGCCATCATCGACACGCGACGATTTCTTGTGCCCGTGACGGTTGTCCTTCCACGAACTCCCGGCATCCGCACCACGCGTCTTGAGGCCGCCTTTTTTCTTGCCCTCATCAGCCTGACGACCTTTTTCGCCTTTTTTGCCAGGTGCCGCGTCGGGCCGCTTGTGCAAGGTACCTTTCTCGCCGCCTTCGGCATTACGGGCCTGCGCGGCAGCTTCCATTTTCGCCTGCTCGGCTTCCTTGGCCGCCGCTGCGGCCGCTTCGGCCTGCTGCCGCATCTGCGCCAACTGCACTTCACGCGCCTGCTTTTCCTTCAGCTCGCGTTCCTGGATTTCACGCAGACGATTGTGCCGGCGCGCTTCTTCCTCACGCGCCTTGAGTTCTTTTTCACCAATGATGGAGGCACGATCAAGGGTACGGCGCACCGGCGTCGGGGCCACTTCCTTGGCTTCGGGTTCAGGCTCGGCAGCAGCTTCTTCCGTGACTGACTCGGCTGCGACGACTTCGCTGACGGCCAATTCCGCTTGCGCTTCCGGTTCGGACTCGATCACGGCTTCGCCCACGGCATCCTTTTCCGCTTCGGCCGGTGCAGCGTCCACTGCATCCGGCACAGCCACCGCCTCGGTCGCCACGTCTTGCGCCACAGGCACGTCGTCGGCTGGCGCAGTTTCTGGCAGCATCTCCGGCTGGGTGGCCGCCAACGACAGCGCTTCTTCGTCAGTCACCGGCTCCGCCGTAGCTTCCGGCGTGTCGCGCTTGACCAGGACACGCTTCTTGCGCACCTCGACCTGCACCGTCCGGGCACGGCCATGCGCATCCTTGGCCTTGATTTCAGACGTGGATTTACGGGTCAGGGTAATCTTGTTCTTCGGTTCAGCTTCGCCGTGCGAGCGGCGCAGATAATCGAGCAGATTGTTCTTGTCCTGGTCGGTCAGGCTGTCATCGCCACCTTCCTTGCTTACGCCGGCGCGGGCCAGTTGTTCCAGGAGCGCCGTGACCGGCATTTTGAGTTCTGTCGCAAATTGTGAGACTGTCGTCGTTGACATAGTGTTACCTCCTTCGCTCACTCGAACCAGTGAGCACGTGCCTTGAGGATCAATTCCTTGGCACGTTCTTCATCAATACCGGTCATTTCGGTCAGTTCGTCGACCGCCAGCTCTGCCAGATCATCTCGCGTCTTGATGTCATGTTCGGCCAGACAGGCGGCCAGTTCCTTGCTCATCCCTTCCAGACCAATCAGGTCCTCGGCCACACTTTCCAGCTTTTCCTCGGTGGCAATGGCTTCGGTGAGCAGGACATTGCGCGCGCGATTGCGCAATTCATTGACGATACCCTCGTCCAACCCCTCGATTTCCAGCATTTCCGCCAGTGGCACGTAGGCCACTTCCTCCAGCGTGGAGAAACCTTCCTCGATCAGAAGATCTGCCAGTTCTTCGTCGATATCCAGCTTTTCCATGAAGGTGACGCGGGTCACGGCATATTCAGCTTCAGCCTTCTTGACCGATTCATCCTGCGTCATCAGATTGATGGTCCAACCGGTCAATTCAGACGCCAGACGCACGTTCTGACCACTGCGACCGATGGCGATGGCGAGATTATCCTCATCCACCACCACATCCATGGCGTGCTTTTCTTCATCCACGACGATGGAGGAAACCTCCGCCGGCGACAGCGCACCAATCACGAACTGGGCCGGATCAGCCGACCACAGGACGATATCGATATTTTCACCACCAATTTCGTTACGCACAGCCGTCACGCGCGAGCCACGCAGGCCGACACAGGTACCGATCGGATCGATGCGCGGATCATTCGACTTGACGGCAATCTTGGCACGCAGACCGGGGTCGCGGGCGCAGGCTTTCAGTTCCATCAGGCCGTCGTCGATTTCCGGCACTTCCAGGGCGAACAGCTTGATCACGAATTCCGGCGCGGTACGCGACAGGATGATCTGCGGCCCACGTTGCCCGCGGTCGATACGCAGCAGATAGGCGCGGACACGGTCGCCAATGCGCAAGTTTTCCTTCGGAATCATCTGGTCGCGCGGCAGCACGGCTTCGATCTTGCCTGCTTCAACGATGGCATTGCCACGCTCCATGCGCTTGATCGTACCGGAGACGATGAATTCCTTGCGCTCAAGGAAGTCCTGCAGGATCTGCTCGCGCTCGGCATCACGGATGCGCTGCAGGATCACCTGCTTGGCAGCCTGCGCACCAATACGCCCGAAATCGATGGGTTCCAGCGACTCCTCGATGCAATCGCCGATCTCGATTTCCGGATCTTCCTTGAGTGCTTCCGACAGCGGCAACTGCTGGTACTCATTGACATACTCGTTATCGGCCACAATGAACCAGCGGCGGAAGGATTCGTAATCGCCCGTGGCGCGATCAATCGTCACGCGCACCTCGGCATCGTCATGGATACGCTTCTTGGTCGCGGAAGCCAGCGCCATCTCCAGAGCGCCAAACACAATTTCCTTCCCCACGTTCTTCTCGCGGGCCAGGGCATCGACCAACAGTAACAATTCACGGCTCATGGCTCAGATCTCTCCAGGATTTCAGTCGAATATTCAGTCAAATTGCGGCACCAGACGGGCCTTCTCGATGTTGTTGAAGGCCAGTGTCACATTCTCTTCCTTGCCATCGGCGGACAGATGCAGGCTCACCTGACCCTCTTCGCACCCCAGCAAGCGCCCTTGGAAATTACGGCGATTGTTGTGCGGAATGCGCAGCTTGATCTGGATCATCTGCCCAGCGAAACGGACAAAATCCGACTCTTTCTTGACTACGCGATCCATGCCTGGCGAGGACACTTCGAGCCGGTCGTAATCGACATTCTCGACCTCGAACACGCGTGTCAGGTGATTCGATACCGTCGCACAATCATCAACATCGATGCCACCCGCTTTTTCCGGCGCATCGATAAAAATACGAATGGTCCGTCCGCGCGGCGACAGTTCGACATCGACCAGCTCGAACCCCAGCCCGCTCACCGTCGTTTCCAATAGCGAATTCAGATCCACGAACCTAACCCCATTCCTGTACAGCACAAATGAAAAGTGGGCGTAACGCCCACCTTAGGAAAACAAGATGTTGGCAAACGTCATTTTCCGCACCGGAAAACCACGTCTGCACTGAACTAAACCGCCGAATTGTAACGGATTTCTCCTATACCGACAAACAGTTTTGCAGACGAAGGGAAGCTCACGCGCCCTTCGAACGGCTGGCGCCAAGTTCTTTCAGGAGGAACTTCACTTCGTTTTCCTCCAGTTCCTTGCAACGCCCCCGCTTCAATTGCGGCGGCAGCAGCACCGGACCGTAGCGGACACGCATCAGACGGCTGACGGTAAAGCCAACCGCCTCGAACATGCGGCGTACTTCGCGGTTACGCCCCTCGTAAAGGGTCACCTTGTACCAGCGATTGGCCCCTTCCCCGCCCGCATCGAGCAAGGTGGAGAAACTGGCCATGCCGTCTTCCAGCTCGACGCCACTCAACAGCTGCTTCCTAGCCACTTCATCGAGTTCCCCCAGCACACGCACTGCGTACTCGCGCACCAGTTGCGAGCTGGGATGCATCAGCTTGTTGGCCAGCTCGCCGGAGTTGGTGAATAACAGCAGGCCGGAGGTGTTGAAATCGAGGCGACCAACGTTGATCCAGCGTCCTCCGCGCAAACGCGGCAAAGCGGAAAAAACGGAGGGACGACCATCCGGGTCGTCGCGCGAGACAATCTCGCCCTCTGGCTTGTGGTAGAGGAGCACACGCGGCAGGCGGTCGTTGCTGGTGAACCGGATGTTGATCAGCCGGCCGCCCACCTTGATCTTGTCGGTCGGCACCACACTCTGCCCGAGCGTGGCCGTTTCACCATTAACGCTGACCTTGCCCTCGGCGATCCAGGCTTCCATTTCGCGGCGCGAGCCAACACCGGCAGCAGCCAGCACTTTGTGCAGACGCTCCGGTTTGGCGGTAATGACCTGCTTGCCATCACGCCCGACCTGCCCCCGGTTAGCACGACCAGTCGCGGGTTTCCCCCGGCGCGTACGCACCGGGGCCGGTGGCACCGACTCAGGCGCGGCCTCACCGCGAGCCGCCGGCGCAGCGCTGGCCGGGGCCCGGAAAGGCGTGCGCCTATTGGTTTTCGGAGGATGTTTCATGAGTTAACTCCAGCGTCTGACTGATCTGTTCCAGCGCAGGCAATTCGCTCACACTGCGCAGCCCCAGATCGTCGAGAAATTGTTTGGTCGTGGCAAATAAGGCGGGCCGCCCGGGCGTGTCACGGTAGCCGACGACATCGATCCAGCCACGCTCTTCCAGGGTTTTTATGACATTACTATTGACGGCGACACCGCGAATTTCTTCGATATCGCCGCGCGTGACCGGCTGCCGGTAGGCAATGATAGCCAAGGTTTCCAGGACTGCACGGGAATATTTTGGTGGCCGCTCCGGATTCAGCCGCTCCAGGTAGGGCAGATATTCGGCACGGGTACGAAATCGCCAGCCCGAAGCCAGTTGCAGCAGTTCCAGCGGCCGCTCGGCCCTGGCCCAGTCGCTACGCAATTCGTCGAGCAGTTTGCGTAAGGTGTCGCCGGAAATTTCTTCGTCGAACATCTTTTTCATGTCATGCGCCGACATCGGCTCGCGCGCGGACAACAAGGCGGCCTCAAGTATTTTCTTGATCTGACTGGCGTCCATCGCCACTCTCCTCCAGCTCTGCTGACTCAGCTTCATCCAGAAGCTCTTCCGACTCACCCGCCCGCAAACGAATATAAATCGGCGAAAAAGCTTCATCCTGCGTGATGCGGATCAGTTTTTCCCGCCCCAGTTCGAGCATGGCAATGAAATGCACCACCAGCCCCGGTGGTCCCATGGCGGGATCGAACAGGTTTTCGAACTGCACAAACCCCTCGGCCTCCTGCAAGCAGCGCAGGATGATGCCCATGTGCTCGCGCACGGACAACTCCTCGCGGCTGATCTTGTGGTGACTTTTCAACACCGCCTGGCGCAGCACTGCCTGCCAGGCAAGCTGCAGATCGTCCACGGAGACTTCTGGCAGACGTACCAGCAGGGATTTTTCCACCAGGGCATCCACCCAGTAGAAATCGCGCTCAGCCTGCGGCAGTTCGTTCAGCTTCTGCCCGGCCAGTTTCATCTGCTCATATTCCATCAAGCGCCGCACCAGTTCCGCCCGGGGGTCTTCCGCCCCGGTCTCACCCGGCAGTTTGGGCCGCGGCAGCAGCATGCGCGCCTTGATTTCGATCAGCATGGCCGCCATCACCAGATATTCAGCCGCCAGTTCCAGATTCTGCGCCCGCATCGCTTCGACATAATCCAGATACTGTCGGGTCAGGGGCGCCATCGGAATGTCGAGGATGTCGACATTGGCTTTGCGAATCAGGTAGAGCAGGAGGTCAAGCGGCCCTTCAAAGGCGTCCAGCATCACTGCCAGAG
>RRZU012110238.1_pt1 | contig 10189 bp, 7 predicted proteins | sample 2165561 | NCBI WGS metagenome assembly RRZU01 (sample SAMN10456909, study PRJNA506462) | wastewater metagenome | isolation source: wastewater sludge | place: USA: Moscow, Idaho
CCTTGACGTAAATCTTCCACGAGCACGAACCCGTGCAGTTCACGCCGTGGGTGCTGCGCACGATCTTGTCGTGCGCCCAGCGGTCGCGGTAGGCGTCTTCCCAGGTGCGGTCTTCACCGTTGGTTTGGCCGTGGCCCTGCGAGAAGGTCTCGCGTGGCTGCGAGAAGTAGGAAAGGCGGTCGAGAAAGTGACTCATCGTGGGTCTCCGAAATAGGGGTGTTCGCGTTCAGGCGGTGCGCATTCAGGGGTTGCGGATCTCGGCACCCTTGCGCAGGTAGAACCACCAGTTGATGACCAGGCAGATCGCGTAGAACACGGCAAACCCGTACATGGCGTATTCGGGCGAGCCGGCCTTGATCTGCTGGCCGATCACCACAGGCGCGATGAACGAGCCGTACGCGCCGATGGCCGATGTCCAGCCCAGCACAGGGCCGGCTTGCTGGCGGTCGAAGATCACACCGATGGTGCGGAAGGTCGAGCCGTTGCCGATGCCGCTGGCAGCGAACAGCACCACGAACAGCGCCATAAAGATGAAGAAGTACTGCTCAGGGGTTTGCGACTTGTAAGCCAGCAGCATCACGTAGCCCACGGCGGCCGATGCGAACACCATGACGGCCGAGATGACCTGCGTGACGATGGAGCCGCCCACCTTGTCCGACACCCAGCCGCCCAGCGGACGGATGAGCGCGCCGACGAAGGGGCCGATCCAGGCATAGGTCAGTGCCGATGGCGCATTGGGATTCTTCAGCGTGTGGGTCCACGCGCCAGTGCTGGGGTCCAGCACATGCTGGAAGCCGAAGATCACCGTGATGGACAGGGGCAGCGCCATCGAGAAGCCGATGAACGAACCGAAGGTCACGATGTACAGCGCTGTCATCGACCACGTGTGCTTGTTCGAAAAGATGGCGAACTGCTTGGCAATGCCAGCCTTCATCTCGCCAAACGCGGCGAGCTTCATCAGCAGCACGGTCACCACCACGATCAGCGGCAGCGCCACCCACATGTTCAGCAGGCCCAGGCCTGTAGGAGCGGGAAGGTACAGGTAGAGACCGACCACGCCGACGATGGACGTCAGGCCCCAGAGGTAAAGAATCTTGCCGAAGGCTGCGAGCGTGCCGCCATAGTTGGGCGACAGCGGCATCAGGTTGTTCATGCCGAACCAGGCGGCGACGACCAGCGGCACCAGGATGGCGGCCCAGATGAAGCCTGCGTTCTGGATGTAGGTTTCCGTGCCCGCAACGATCTTGCCCAGCAGCCAGCCCGAATCCTTGGTCAGCGTCATGGAGCCGCCGGCAAAAGCGCCGAACACGGCAATCGTCATGGCCAGCGGGATCAGGACCTGCATAGTGGTCACGCCGAAGTTGCCCAGCCCGGCGTTGAGGCCCAGCGCCGTGCCTTGCTGGCTCTTGGGATAAAAGCCGCTGATGTTGGACATGGAGCAGGCGAAGTTGCCGCCGCCGATGCCCGACAGGAACGCGCACAGCTGGAACACCCACAGCGGCGTGGCCTTGTCCTGCAGCGCCATGCCGGTGATGAACGCCGGGATGATCAGCAGTGCGCTGGTCAGGAAGATGGTGTTGCGACCACCTGCCAGCCGAATGAAAAACGACGCGGGAATGCGGAACGTAGCGCCCATCAGGCCCGCGATGGCGGTGAGCGTGAAGAGCTCGGCCTGGGTAAAGGGAAAGCCCAGGTTCAGCATCTGCACCGTGATGATTCCCCACATCAACCACACGGCGAAGCCGATCAGGAGGTTGGGAATGGAAATCCAGAGATTGCGGGTGGCAATGGCCTTGCCGGTGGTAGCCCAGAAGCGCTCATCCTCGGGACGCCAGTCCGCGATGTCGGCGCCCGAATAGGTCTTCTCCGTGGCTGCCTGGGCTTTGGCAGCGCGAAGTGTGTTGGTGCTCATGTGAAGCTCTCCAGGTGAAACAGGTGCTTGGGCCACCCCCTGATGGCGGGTTGGTGGCACAGACTCCACTGTGCTTTCCGGCGCCTCACCTGAACATCCCCCAGAGGAACACACCCCCCGGTCTGAAAGACCGACCCCTCGCGGAGCCACCATCCTCCTAAAGGACTACTACCCTCGCTCACTCCCTTTGCGCTGAACGACATCGGTGCGTCGCATTTCCGCCCAATACATCCAAATCAGCGACAGCCACACCCAGGCATAGAGCACCATGAAGGCGCTGCTGCGAATGCCTGTGGCGTCCAGCAGCACCCCGAACAACACCGGCAGCACAAAACCCGCCAGTCCGCCGACCATGCTCACCACACCGGTCACGGCGCCAATGGAGTCGGGATAGTCTTCACTGATGTACTTGAACACGCTGGCTCGGCCGAAGGACCATGCAACGCCCAGCACCATGACCAGCACGGTGAACCACTGCACGCTCAGCCCGAGCCGCAGTGAAAGGCTTCCCGCGTCGGTATGGATGACGAGATCGGTCGGCGGGTAGGACAGCAGGAACAGGCAGATCCAGCTCACCCATAAAACCCACCAGGTCACGCTGTGCGCTCCGTAACGATCTGCCAGTACGCCCCCCACGCCACGCATGAGGCCACTGGGCAGTGTGAAGAGCACCGCCAGCAGCGCAGCATTGCGGATGTTCAGTCGGTACTCGCCCACATAGTGCTGCACGAGCCACAACGCCAGCGCGACAAATCCACCAAAGACGACGCTGTAGTACTGGCAGTAGCGCAGCACCTTCGGCTCCAGCAGCAGCCGCATTTGCTGCCGCCAGCGCATGGGTGGCTTGTGCGCCTTGGGCGGAGCCGGGTAGCTCAAGCCCCAAAAGACGATCACGGTCAGGAGCATGAGCGCCGCATACATCTGGGGCACCGCCGCCCAGCCAAAGCCCACCAGCAGCACGGGCGCCACCAATTGATTGAGCGCGGCCCCCACGTTGCCCGCACCAAACACGCCCATGGCCATGCCTTGCTGGCTGCGGTCGAACCAGTACGCCACATACGGCGTGCCCACAGCAAACACTCCGCCCACCAGGCCAATCACCCCTCCGGCCAGCAAAAACTGCCAATAGGCGGTGGCAAAGGTCAGTGACCACAGGGCGGGAATCGCCAGCGCCAGCATGCACACCATCAGACGTCGTCCGTCGCTGCGGTCCGTCCACAGTCCCAGCGGCATTCGCACCAGAGATCCGGTGAGGATCGGCAGGCCCATCATGAGGCCCACTTCGGTCGCACTGAGCTGCAGCATGCGCCCGACCGGGATGCCGAGCACCCCGAACATCATCCAGACCATGAAGCACACGGTAAACGCCAGCGTGCTCGCAATGAGCACCAGCCAGGCTTGGCGTCGATGGCGCAGTTTGGAGGGCATAGCAGTCAGGCGGAAAGGGTCGTGTGCACGGTCGAGTCGATGGAGTCTCATGAACGAGAGGCCGTGACGGGCACGGCCTCTCAGGGGGCATCCGCGTGGCGAACGCGGACGGTCTTTCAGCTCACTTGCTGATCAAGCCGTGCTTTTCGAAGCGCTGCATCAGGGTGCGCAGCTCCTCCACACTGCGGAACCGCGCGGTGACCATGAAGCCGTCGCCCTTGTCAGCGAGCTCGACCTTCTCGCTGCCCTTGAAGACCATCGCCAGCTGCGTTTGGGCTTCACGCTTGTGGCGGGCTTCCTCGGCAATGGCCTTGTCTACCGACGAGATCACATACTCGTCACCAAAGCCGCCTTCGGGCTCCTTGAGCCACACCAGGCAGACGATCCAGCTGATGAAGGCTCCACCCGCGATGATGAGAAAGAACTGCGAGGGGGTGACGAACATGAACACGAGCAGGTAGAACACCGCGCCCACATTGCCATAGGCACCGGCCATGCCGGAGATCTGGCCCGTCAGGCGGCGCTTGATCGAGGGGATGATGCCGAAGGTCGCGCCTTCTGCACCCTGCACGAAGAACGAGCAGCCCACGGTGATGGCCACGGCAATGACGAGCGGCCACTTGCTGTTCATCAGGCCCATGAGTGCAAAGCCCACGGCAATACCCAGCATATAGGCCAGCATGACGAAGCGCCGGTTGCCGAAGCGGTCGGACACCAGACCGCCCATCGGCCGTGCGAACAGGTTCACGAAGGCAAAGGTCGAGGCGATCAGCCCCGCTGCGGCGGCCGTGAGGCCCCAGGTTTCCTCAAAGAACATGGGCAGCATCGAGACCACGGCCAGCTCGGCGCCAAAGTTGGCGAAGTAGGTGGTGTTGAGCGCCGCCACGGAACTGAACGGGTAGCGGTCATCCGCGGGAATGCCCTTCTTCAGGATGGGCAGGTTCACACGGAACACCTGCACCAGCTGGTACAGGATGACCACGGCGATGGCCAGATAGCAGGCCCACGCCGTGATGTCATCGATGTAGCCGGTGCGCTGCACACGCCAGACCAGAACCCCCAGGATGCCGACCATGGGAACGGTCATGACGGACAGCATGATCAGGTCGCGGTAGCTGGAGACTTCCAGCGCTGCGGCCTTGCGGGGCTTCTTGTGGGTGTCTGCGGTGGGCCCGTCGGTGATGGCGAACCAGTAGAACACGCCATACACCCCCATGACCACGCCCGACAGGGCCACGGCGTAGCGCCAGCCTTCGGGGCCGCCGAACATCGTCAGGGCGATGGTGGGCAGCGTCATGGCCGCGGCAGCCGAGCCAAAGTTGCCCCAGCCAGCGTAGAACCCTTCGGCAAAGCCGATGTCACGGGGCTTGAACCACAGGGCAGTCATGTGGATACCGACCACGAAGCTGGCACCGACCGAGCTGAGGATCAGACGCGAGACGAAGAGCTGTTCCTTGGTGTCACCCAGCGCGAAGAACAGCGTGGGGACGGCCATGAGCACCATCAGGATCGAGAAGACGCGGCGAGGACCGAACCGGTCCAGCGCCATGCCCACGATGATGCGGGCCGGGATGGTGAGCGCCACGTTCGCGATGGCGAACAGGCGGATATCGTCCTTGGTCAGCCAGCCCACAGTTTTGAGCATGGACGACGCCAGCGGCGCCATGTTGAACCAGACGTAGAAACAGATGAAGAACGCAATCCACGTGAGGTGGAGTGCCTTGATTTCCCGGTTCTTGAACCGGAAGAGATCACTGACTTGCATGGTGGGATCCGGGTTGAGGGTTGTTGGCCCTTACTCCGCGTGGGTGGGAATGATGAGCAAAGGGCACTGCACTCGCCGCGCCAGGAAGGCGCTGACCGAGCCGAACGTCATGTGGTCGAACTCCTCGACCAGGGCATCAAGCCGGCGTGTGATGAAGTTGCCGTCGGGCTTGTACGAATGGCGGGCCATGACCAACACGTCGGGCTTGCGCTCCTGGGTGGCGCGCAGGATCATCTTGCGGGCGTCCCCCTCGGCCACCAGCACTTTGGCGCTGAAGCCGGCGGCCACCAGCTCGGCAGCGGCTTTTTCGGCGCCCAGCTTTTGCTCCTGGTACTGGGCCTCAAACATTTCATCGCCCGCACTGGTGTTGCTGCCCGGCTCTTCGATCACCGAGATGAGGGTGACCGTGGGCAACTCCTTGGCGAACAGTTGTTTGACTGCTTCGAGCGCGATGCGTGAGTTTCGCGAGTGGTCGTACGCGAGCATGACTTCCATGTTTTTCTCCAGTTCGCTGTGGCCACACTTGGGCCAGAGTCAGTACGAACTGTGAAAGCAACGGGCTGGGTTGCCCATCCTTCCATGGAAGGCCCCGCGCGGTCCGTAAGGAGGACGGGTGGTGGCAGCCCATCATCCGAAAGAACTATGCGGCGCGCGCGCCAGGCAGCCTGCCAGAGATGCTCAGCGCCCATCGCGCAACGGTGCGGGGCACGTAACAGGATGGGCTGCAGGGCCGATGTAAGGGTCGGGCGGGCTATTGCGATGGATTCGGGCGGCGCATTGTTTCGCGCCGGGTACGGACGCGATCAGCCAATACCGCTGTTGGCGGCCAGCACCGCGGCCTGCACCCGGGATGTCAGCCCCAGCTTGCGCAGGATGTGCTGCACATGGATCTTGACGGTCGTCTCTGCGATGTCCAGCGTGCGGCCTATCGCCTTGTTGCTGTCGCCACGGGCGATCAGCAGCAAAATCTCGCGCTCCCGGGGCGAGAGCAGTTCCAGCCCCTGGGGTGGCGCCTCGACAGGCGCAGAAGGCGGGGGTGGTGCAGGGGCGGCCGCCACCGCTGGTGCGGGAGCATGCGGCGCTGGGGCCGAAGGGGGCCGCTGGCGGAACGCGGACACCAGCTTGGTGAGCATTTCGGGGCTGATCACCGAGTCGCCCGTCATCACTTTCTCGATGGTGTCGGCCAGCTGCTCGGATTCCATGGTCTTGAGCAGGTAGCCGTCAGCACCGCCCTGTAGTGCGGCGGCGAGGTCCTCGGCGTTTTCGCTGACGGTGAGCATCAGCACCCGCACGCCTGGCAGGGCGTCCTTGATCGCCCCGATCCCGTCCACGCCGCGCACTCCGGGCAGGTGGTTGTCCAGTAATACCAGGTCGGGTTTGACCTGCGACAGGCAGCGAAGGGCCTCGCCCAGGTCGCCCGCCTCGCCCGCCACCTCCAGGCGGCCGTCCAGTGAAAGCAGGGCTTTGAGGCCCCGCCGGAACAGGGTGTGGTCGTCGACCAGCAGGAGTCGGATGGGGCGATTGGTACTCATGGCGTCTGGGGGGCGAATTGTGGCAGATCGAGCCCCACGGTTGCGACATTGACCGCGGCCACCGGGTAAGGCGGCAGCGTGAGCGTGACCGCCGTGCCATCACCCTTGCGCGACTCCACGCGCACCTGCGCACCGATACGCTCGGCGCGCTCGCGCATGATCTTGCTGCCCACATGGGTTTCGCCATGCTGCACGCTGGTGTCAAAGCCAATGCCGTTATCCCGCACGGTGAACTGCCAGCGCGCGCCTTTTTGCACATCCAGGCTCACATGGGTGGCGTCAGCATGCTTGCGCACGTTGGACAGCGCCTCCTGCATGACATGCAGCACCTGCACCTGCACGTCAGCGGGCAGCGGCAGGCCCTCGCCCTTGACCTCCAGGCGCGTGGGCAGACCGGTCTGGTGCTGGAATTTCTGCAGCGTCTCCTGCAAAGCGGCCTCGATGTCATCGCTGTTGGTGCGGGTGCGAAAGTGCACCAGCAGCTCGCGCACGTCGTTGATGCTCTCGCGCAGCCCCTCGTCCAGTTCATCCATCGTGCGCTGCACCGTGTCGGGCTGCGATCGCTCCAGCGCGGTGCGCAGCAGTTGCACCTGGATCATCAAGAACACCAGGGACTGCGCGATGGAGTCGTGCAGCTCGCGCGCCAGCAGCGCCCGCTCTTCGCCCACCGCAGCCTCGCGCTCCAGCGCCGCAGCACGCAGGCCTTCGAGCGCGCTTGCCAGATGGCTGGCCAGCGCGTCCAGCAGTTCGGACTCGTCCGCGCTCAGGTGCACATCGCTGCGGAAGAACAAGTCCACCTCGCCCAGCATGCGCTGCTGCAACCGCACGGGCACGCTCACCAGGTTGCGGTAGCCCGCCCGCGCGCAGTGGCGGATAGGCTCGGCACCGTGGTGGTGGATGGGGATGACCCGGGTGCGAGCATCAGGGCGCAGGCTGCCGCAGGCGCAGGCGCCCGCCAGCAGGCTGCGCTCGTCCTCCTGCATCTCTGCAGGAAAGCAGTTGGACGCCAGCATCAGGTAGCGCTGGTTCACCTCGTCGGACCAGCGCACCACCACAGCGTCGGCCTTCATCACCACGCGCACGCGCTGCGAAAAACCGTTGGCCAGCTCTTCGATCGTGCTGGCCCGCGCCAGGAAGGCGCTGACCTCGTACAAGGCCTCCAGCCGGGCCCGCTGCGCTTCGATCCGCTTGGTTTTATCCACCACCTTGGCTTCCAGCCCCTCGTACATGGACTGCAGGGTCAGCGCCATGTGGTTGAAGCCGGCGGCCACCTGGCCGAACTCGTCCTGCGTGTCCACGTTCACCCGGGCAGAGAAATCCCCCGACTCGAGCTTGCGCAATCCCTGGCGCAGGTAGTCCAGCGGATGGATCACATACATGTACCCCGTATAGACCATCACGACCGTGCCAATGATGGCCAGCGCCATCATGGAGAACTGAAAAAGATTCAAAAGCGCGGTCAGGCTGGACAGTTGCATTTCGATGGCCAGCACGAACCGGTCGATGGCCTCGACAAAGTCCTGCGCGGCCACCTGCGACGCCCGCCCGCGCTCCATGGCCCCGATGGACCACACCGGCCGCTGGGAGGACCAGACGGCCTCCACCGCCTGGAAGCGGCGGCTGACCTCCTGGTCCCAGGGCACAAACAGGGGTCGCGCGGCGTCACCTTCGCGCAAAAGCACAAGACTCTGGTCGAACGTGTTGATGAGGCCTTGGACCTCCTGAGGGGGCAGTTCGGCCTGCACCGCGCTGCTCAAGCGCCAGGCTTGCATGCGCATGCGGCCCGCTTCATTGACCGCTGCGGCGCCGCCCTCCAGGTTCCAGGTGACCCACAGGGTCAGGCCGATGGACGCCATGGCGACCAGCAAGAAACCGGCGCCCAGGGCAAGGAGCTTGGTCTTCAGGGTAGGCTTGTTGCGCATCCGCGCAGTGTAGGGGCGCGCGGTCTGCCGCGCTCGCAGCGGGCCGTACACACCGAGTTAGCATGGGGCGATGCACCGCAAACCCTATTTTTTCAAGCGTGGCTGGTGCCGCCTACTCCCTTCGGGCTGTGGGCGGGCAATGCGCCGCGCGTTGGTGCCGCTGGCTCTGGCCGTCATCGCGGCCGGCTGCGCGTCCGTGCTGGAAGCCTCTGCACCACCGCCCTGGCCCGAACGCCTGCAAACCCTGCTGCCTGCGGATGTCGTGCTCTTCGGTGAACAGCATGACGCTCCAGACCACCAGCGACTTCAGCGCGACGCAGTGGAATGGCTGGTGGCCCGAGGGCAACTTGCTGCACTGGTGATCGAAATGGCCGAGCGCGGCCAGAGCACTGCAGGGCTGCCCGCGGATGCCACCGAGAACCAGGTGCGCGCCGCCCTGCTGTGGCAAGACGCAGCCTGGCCTTGGCCCGCCTATGGCCCGGTCGTGATGGCTGCAGTGGGCGCGGGCGTGCCCGTGCTGGGGGGCAACCTGCCTCGCAGTCAGATGCGCGCGGCCATGGCGGACGCCGCGTGGGATGCACACCTTCCCGCCGCAGCGCTGGCCCGGCAGTACGATGCATTGCGCGAGGGGCACTGCGGTCTTCTCCCTGAAACGCAGATCGCCCCCATGGTCCGCATTCAGATTGCCCGGGATTCCGCCATGGCTGTGACTGCACGGGAGGCCTTGCGCGCCGGCCAGACCGTGCTGCTGGTGGCCGGTGGCGGCCACGTGCTGCGCAGCCAGGGCGTGCCGACCCATTGGCCAGAAAATATCCAGTCAAAAGTGGTTTTGGCCCAATCAGGTAAAGCGCGGGATGCTATCAAAACTGAAGACGCCGACGCCTGGGTGTCCACCCCTGCCACACCGGCCCAGGACCACTGTGCAGAGCTGCGTCGCCGCTGGGGTACAGGCACATCGGGCGGCTAGCCCCTGTCGGCCCCCGCAAACTCGCCGCTGCGCCAGGGCAGCAGCAGCGCCTTGGGGCCCTACGGCCCAGCGCCAGCGTCCCCAGCAAAGGCATTGCGGCAAAAAGGTCAGCCAAGTCGTGATGAAAGCTGCTTGTGTGTGACGGTAGAGCGAGAAACCGTGCCGTCGCGCCTTGGCCGCCTCACCCCCCTGCGCGGCCTTCGCGCAGCAGCGCGGCGAACGCATCGGCCGGAACGGGGCGGCTGCACAGGTAGCCCTGGTAGGTATCACAGCCGCGTTCCTGCAGGAAGGCCAGCTGCCCGGCCGTTTCCACGCCCTCGGCCAGCACCGACAGGCCCATGCTGTGCCCCATGGCAATGATGGCGGCGCTGATGGCCATGTCGTCCTCGCTCTGGGGGATGTCGCGGATAAAGCCCTGGTCGATCTTGAGCACGTCGATGGGAAACCGTTTGAGCTGCGCCAGCGACGAATAGCCGGTGCCGAAATCATCCACCGCCAGCCGCAAACCCAGGTCGCGCAGCTGCCGCATGGTCAACAGCGCCTCGTCTTCGCGTTCGGCCAGCGCGCTTTCGGTGATTTCCAGTTCCAGCAGGGCGGCCGAGTATCCGGTTTCTTTCAGGGCCGATGCGATGCAGCCCACCAGGTCGGTCAGCTGAAACTGCC